>Ga0315284_10001770_pt1 | contig 30786 bp, 30 predicted proteins | sample YL17G09_16_MG_FD_203696 | JGI IMG/M metagenome (GOLD analysis project Ga0315284, IMG submission 203696) | Sediment microbial communities from Yellowstone Lake, YNP, Wyoming, USA - YL17G09_16 | ecosystem: Environmental > Aquatic > Freshwater > Lake > Sediment | place: USA: Wyoming | collected...
TTCAGGACGTCGGCGACGCCGGTGATCGTTCCGCCCGTGCCGACGCCGGCCACCAGGACGTCCACGCGGCCTTGGGTGTCGCGCCAGATTTCCTCGGCGGTGGTTCGGCGATGGACCTCGGGGTTGGCGGGGTTCTCGAACTGGTTCGGCAGGAAGGCGTTTTTGTCTTCCTTGAGGATGGCTTTGGCGGCGTCGATGGCGCCGGGCATGCCCTTGCCGGCGGGCGTCAGGACGAGTTCGGCCCCAAGCATTTTGAGGAGTTTTCGCCGCTCGACGCTCATGCTCTCGGGCATGGTCAGCAGGAGGCGGTACCCTTTGATGGCGCAGACGAAGGCGAGCGCGATGCCCGTGTTGCCGCTCGTCGGCTCGACGATCGTGGTGTCGGGCCCGACGAGTCCGTCGCGTTCGGCGGCCTCGATCATCGCGAGGCCGATGCGGTCCTTGACGCTCGAGAGGGGGTTGAAGAACTCGAGTTTGGCATAGACGAGAGCCTTAGCGGTGATGATCCGGTGGATCCGCACCAGGGGCGTCGAGCCGATCGTCCCCGCCGCGTTGTCGAAAAGGCCTGCCACGCTTCGCCTCCCTTGACGAGGGAACATTTTGCATCGTCAACCACAACCGACTATCTGAGCCTTACTTGTAGCGCGGGGGTTTACCCCCCGCGCAAAACGCCCTATATCCCAAGGCCGCGGGGGATAAACCCCCGCGCTACAGAGCCCGATGCAAAATGTTCGAGGGCCCTTGGGGCAGGAAGAGCGCCTCCCGAGCAGTTTAGAAAGCCACCGGGCGCAAGTCAAGCCAAGGCCCCTCGCCGGCCGATAATAGGAACGGGACGAAGTCGTCCCAGACAGAGTTTTTCCAGGCGAACGCGAACGAGCAGAGGACGGACGCAAGAATGCTTGAGAAACTTGAAAACTTGGCGCGACACCTCTTGGACAATCGGCGGAGCCACCGGCGCAAACGCCGCAACTACAATGCCGTCATCCGTGACAAAAAGGAGCAGGTTGTTTTCCGGGGCCAGGCGAAGGACCTTTCTCGCGGCGGGGCGAAACTGGACGGCCTCCCTGTGAAGTGCGGCGTGTGTGAGGGCCAGCGCGTCCTGGCGTGTTTCCTGCTGTTCCCCGCGAACCCCGATGAGAAGGCCCAGTGGGCCACCTTCCCCGCCTGGGTGTGCCGCATCGAAGAAACCGAAAAGTATTTCCACGTGGCCGTCAAGTTCGAGACTCTCGTGGCCGGCTAATACTACTACGCTGTGTTCTTCAACGCAGCGGGCCACGGCAGGGGCCGTACCCCTGCCAGGGAGAGCGCCGAGAACGCAGAGAACGGCTATCAAGGGGTCAAAAGGATAAGGAGACGGCGTGAAATTGTTGGGGGCGTGGAATAGCGCCCGGCCCGGGCTGGGGCAAGCCGTGCAAGTTGTTGTGAAAGAAGAGGTTATCTCTGCGCTCTCTGCGATCTCTGCGTTGAGATAGCGTTGTAGAACTAGCGTCCGTCTTGATACCTCCCCGCAGGTTCCGTACAATGGGTGAGCACGAATCGGCGAGGAGGCTCGGCGGCGATGTGGGACTACACGGAAAAAGTGAAGGACCACTTCCTGCATCCGCGGCACGTCGGGGAGATTGAGAAGCCGGACGTCGAGGCGACGGTGGGGAACATCACGTGCGGCGACGCGCTGAGGCTGATGCTCCGGCTCGACGCCGGGGGCCGGATCGCCGACGCCAAGTTCCAGACCTTCGGATGCGCCAGCGCCATCGCCTCGAGCGACGCCCTCATCGACCTCATCAAGGGCAAGACCCTCGAGGAGGCCTCGCGCGTGACGAACGACGACATCGCCGGCTATCTGGGCGGCCTGCCCGAAGAAAAGATGCACTGCTCCGTGATGGGCATGGAGGCGCTCCAGAAAGCGATCGCGAATTATCGCCACGAGCCCTTCGAACTCGAGGACGAGGGAGAGATCGTCTGCCGGTGCTTCGGTGTGACGGACAAACTCATCGAGAAGGTGGTGCGGGAGCACGGCCTGAAGACGGTCGAAGACGTGACGCACTACACGAAGGCGGGCGGCGGGTGCCGGGGATGCCATCCCGAGATCGAGGCGATCATCGCGCGCGTCCGCGGCGAGAAGGCGCCCGCGGCCCCGAAGGAGCCGGCCGTCAAGCCCATGACCAACATCGAGCGCATCCGCCGCGTCGAGGAAGTCATGGAGAAGGAAATCCGGCCCATGCTCCAGGCGGACGGCGGCGACATCGAACTGGTGGACGTGGACGGAAGGCGCGTCCAGGTGGCGTTCCGAGGCCACTGCGCCTGGTGCCGCGTACGGGACTTCACCCTCAAAGGCGCCGTCGAGGCCAAACTGCGGGAACTCGTGGACTCAAGGATAGTCGTCGAGGACGTGGGCGGCCGGTTGCCGGAACCCTGAACCCCAGGGGAAACAAGGATGAGCATGGTCATTTATCTCGATAACAACGCGACGACGGCCGTCGCCCCGGAAGTCCGCCAGGCGATGGAGCCGTTCCTGACCGACTTGTACGGCAACCCGTCGAGCATGCACACGTTCGGCGGCCAGGTGGCCCGGAACGTCGAAGAGGCCCGCGAACAGGTGGCCGACCTCGTGGGCGCCCACCCGACGGAAATCCTCTTCACGTCCTGCGGTACGGAGAGCGACAATACGGCCATCCGCAGCGCGCTCGCCGTCAACTCCGGCCGGCGGCACCTCATCACGACGCGCGTCGAGCATCCGGCCGTGCGGAACCTCTGCCACGTCCTCGGCCAGGAGGGCTCCGTAGGCGGAGGCTACCGCCTGACGGAACTCCCGGTCGACAGCCAGGGGATGCTCAACATCGCCGACCTCGGCGACGCGCTCGACGACGACACCGCCCTCGTGACCGTCATGTGGGCGAACAACGAGACGGGCGTCCTCTTTCCCATCGACCCGATCGGAGGCCTCTGCCGGTCGCGCGGCATCCTGTTTCACACCGACGCCGTCCAGGCCGTCGGCAAGGTGCCCATGAACCTTGCGGACCTGCCGGTCGACATGCTCAGCCTGTCGGGCCACAAGTTGCACGCCCCGAAAGGAATCGGGGCGCTGTACGTGCGCCGCGGGACGCGCTTCAGCCCGTTCATGGTGGGCGGGCACCAGGAGCGCAACCGCCGGGGCGGAACTGAGCCGGTGCCTTCCATCGTCGCGCTCGGGCGGGCGGCGGAACTCGCCAAGGCGCGCCTCGATGAGGAACAGACGCGCGTCCGAGCCCTCAGGGACCGTCTGGAGAAGGGACTCCTGGCGAAGTGCCCCGGGGCGATGCTCAACGGCCACCCGACCGCGCGCCTCCCGAACACCACCAACATCAGTTTCGAATACGTCGAGGGCGAGGCGATCCTCTTGCTCCTGGACCAGCACGGCATCTGCGCGTCGAGCGGCAGCGCGTGCACGACCGGCAGCCTGGAGCCGAGCCACGTCCTCCGCGCCATGGGCGTGCCGTTCACGGCGGCGCACGGCTCGGTGCGGTTCAGCCTGAGCGTGTACAACACCGAGGCGGAGATCGACAAGGTGATCGAGGTCTTGCCGCCCATCATCCGCCGGCTGCGGGAGATCTCGCCGTTCGGACGGGACGAACTGGCGAGGGCGAAGCCCTGAGCCCGCCGCGGAAGAACGTTTTGCATCGGGCTCTGTAGCGCGGGGCCTTGTGCCCCGCGAAAAGAAGGCGCGGGGGATAAACCTTGGCCGCCTGTGGCGGCCCCCGCGCTACAAGTAAGGCTCTCGTAGTCGGTTGTGGTTGACGATGCAAAACGTTGGGAAGCGGCGGGGCACGCTAGCCCGGGCAAAGATACTCACTGGTGCAAAGGAGCCACCGCATGGCACAAAAATTCTTCAATGAGATCGAGGCGGCCAAGATCGCCCAGAACATGGAGAAGCACGGCCTGGAGTTCTACCAGAGGGCCGCCGCCAAAGCCAAGGACACCGCCACCCGCGACGTCTTCGTGCGCCTCGCGGAGGACGAGAAGAAGCACCTGGCGCGCTTCGAGGAACTCGAGGAGATCCTTCAGGCCGACCGCCGGACTAAAAAGGGCTACACGGACGATGCGGACCTGGCGGCCTACATCGACCGCCTGGTCGAGACGCAGGTCTTCGCCGACGAAGGCACCGTCGCGCGCCTCGCCGACCAGGTCGAGAGCGACTACGAGGCCCTCGCCGTCGCCATCCGGGCCGAACGCGACGCCATCCTCTTCTACCAGGAGATGATGAGTTTCATAGACTCCAGGCCGGCTCGCGCAGCCTTTTCGACCATTTTGGACGAGGAGCGCGGACACCTGCGCATCCTCGGCGACCAGAGCGAGCACTGCGAGAACTTCCAGGGCTGAGCCGCCCGGCCGCCATGCCGGTGCCCTTCAAGGCAATAGTTCCACCTGGTATGTTGACTTGGCGACGCGGAACGCCCAGGCCTTTGGGGACTTGCCGAAACCGGTCCAGTGTTCCACCACATACGCGGAGGGCGTTTCCTCCCGCATTTGGGAAACACCGACCGCCGGTATGCCCTGTCCCGCCTCGTAATCACGCACGGCATTCATGACAGCCTCGTACTCGGCCTTGCTCTCGGCTGTGCGAAAATCGAGTTTAGGCAACACTCGCGCGCCATGGGGCAACAGGCGACTCCGCTCCTCCATGGCCACGATGAGAGGCGGCGCTTCGGTGGTCTTCAGGGAGAACGCAAACACCCGGCCCGTGACGTAGGGGAACGGGGCCATTTTGAGCATGATGCCAGACCCCGGCGTGGGCCAGGGGGCATCGAAGACGAAGGCTACCACTTTTGTGGGCCATTGACCTTGCTCAACTATCATAACATCCCACTCGACAAGATACCAATGGTCCTCCCAGTTGCCGCGCAAGTTCTTGGCATATTCCTCGACGCTCCGGCACTTGGCCACTACGACGGCGTCCCCGCTCTCGCTCTGAAACGGCATGTAGCTCTTGCCGGGGGGAAACACGGCGTTGACCGTCTTGCCCGCTGGGAGGGGCGGCGGCGCAGGGGGCGGCCCGGCCGGCGGCTCCTCGCAACCCGAGGCCATCACGAGGCCAAGCCAACCGGCCACCAGCCACGCCCAGCGCGTTCGCATAGGATAATCCTCCGCCACTTGGACGCAACCGGAGGCGGAAAGGTTCCAACCGCGCGCGGGGGAGCGGTACCGTAGGGTGTGGCCGCGGATTGAGGCAATGGCCGTTAGGCCCATTCATGGGCCTTCGCCCCGCGCCAGTCGCCGCGGCAACCATTTTATGGCGGGGTTGATGAGGCGCGACCCCTGCCAGGATGGCAGGGACGGATGGGCGTTGGGCGGACATTTTGGCACGCCCCGAGAGCCCCAGGTGACCCCCCTTCCCTTTCCGGTTTGCGGGGCGATGCTGTAAGCCCTTTTGCCGTCGAGACTTATAAGGCCCCGCAGACGGGCGATTGCCAAACTCCCCCATTGGCACAGGCCTTGCTCATTGTCAGAAGGGTGCAGTCCAGACTGGGCGAACCATGGTGGCTCAACCGATCAACCTGGAGCCGCGCGACGCGTCGGTCCTCATCACCGACGACAACGACGTCTGGCGCGATGCCGTGGATGAGGTCCTTCGGCGTGCGGGGTTCCGGACGCTTCAGGCGGAGTGCGGCGAGGAGGCGATCGAGGTCGTCCACACGCAGCACATCGACATCGCCCTGATCGATTTTCACATGCCGAGGCTGGACGGCCTGGAGACGCTGCGGCGAATTCGCGAGGAGCCGATGTGGCTTCCGGCGGTGCTGATGACGGCGCATCCGGCCGACGTGCCGCTCGCCGAGGTCCGGTCGCTCCACATCGAGTTCGTGTTGACGAAGTCGGCCGACCGGCATCACATCGTTTCGGTGGTGAGCCGGTTGGTGCGAGCGGCGTGGCACGCCATGGCGCCGCCCGACGCGGACAGGCCGGAGTTCCGTGACCCGTGGAAAAAAGGATTGGACAACAAGGAAAGGAGCGGCCTGTGAAGTTGACACCGATTGGAGACCGTGTGGTCGTGAAACGCCTGGAGGCCGAGACGCGGACGAAAGGCGGCATCGTCCTGCCGGACACGGCCCAGGAGAAGCCGAAGCGCGGGAAAGTCGTTGCCGTCGGCGAAGGCAAGCGGCTCGACTCGGGCGAACTCGTGAAGCCCTCCGTCAAGGCGGGCGACGAGGTCCTCTTCTCGAGTTTCGCGGGAACCGAAATCACCGTCGAAGACGAGGAAATCCTCGTCATGGGCCAGGACGACATCCTGGCGGTCGTCCGTCATTAGCCATTCGTAACTGTGTTTTTCAACGCAGAGAACGCAGAGGCCGCAGAGGGAGGATTGAGTGACAACGGCAAGGCCATTTCCGCCACCGGCTCGCAAAGCATGTTGTTTGCCGTTCCCCTATCTTTGCAGTTCTCGGCGTGCTCTGTGTTCTCCCTGGCAGGGGTACGGCCCCCCTGGCCGGGGTGCGGCTCCGGCCGTGGCCCGCTGCCGTGGCCCGCTGCGTTGAGATAGCGTCGTAGAATTGGGTGAAATTCCAAAGGAAAAGGAGACGAGATCGTGCCCCCGAAAAAAATCGCATTCGACACCGAAGCGCGCGAGGCCATTCGCCGAGGCGTCGCCATCCTGACCAAGGCCGTCCGCGTGACGCTCGGCCCCAGCGGACGCAACGTCATCCTGGAAAAGAGTTTCGGCGCCCCGACCGTCACTAAAGACGGGGTGACCGTCGCCAAGGAAATTGAACTCGAAGACCCCTGGGAGAACATGGGCGCCCAGATGGTCCGCGAGGTCGCCTCCAAGACGAGCGACGTGGCCGGCGACGGGACGACCACCGCCACGATCCTCGCCGAGGCCATCTTCGTCGAGGGCCTGAAGAACGTGACCGCCGGCGCGACCGCCATGGAACTGAAGCGAGGCATCGACGCCGCCGTCACCGCCGTGGTGGCGGAACTGGAGAAGAGGGCCAAGCCCGTCACGGACTCCAAGGAAGTCGCGCAGGTCGGCATGTGCGCGGCCAATCAGGACGCCGAGATCGGGCAGATGATCGCCGACGCCATGCAGAAGGTCGGCCGCGACGGCGTCATCACCGTCGAAGAAGGCAAAAGCCTCGAGACGACCGTCGAACTCGTGGAGGGCATGCAGTTCGACAAGGGTTACATCTCGCCGCACTTCGTCACCGACTTCGAGTCGATGACCGCGGAGTTGGAGAAGCCCTACATCCTGGTGCACGAGAAAAAGATCTCGAGCGCGAAGGAACTCCTGCCGCTGCTGGAGCAGGTCGCCCAGTCGGGCCGGCCGCTGCTGGTCATCGCCGAGGACATCGAGGGCGACGCCCTCGCCACGCTCGTCGTCAACCGCCTGCGCGGCACGCTCCAGTGCTGCGCCGTGAAGGCCCCCGGCTTCGGCGACCGCCGAAAAGCCCTGCTCGAAGACATCGGCACCCTGACGGGCGCGACGGCGATCTTCGAGGACCTCGGGACCAAACTCGAGAACGTGAAGATCGAACACCTGGGCCAGGCCAAGAAGGTCTCCATCGACAAGGAGGCGACGACCATTATCGAAGGCGCCGGCGAAACCAGCGCCATCAAGGGACGCCTCGAAGCCATCCGCCGCGAAATCGAAACCACCACCAGCGACTACGACCGCGAAAAACTGGAAGAGCGGCTGGCGAAACTCTCAGGCGGCGTCGCGCAGATCCACGTCGGCGGCGCGACCGAAAGCGCGGTCAAGGAAAAGAAGGCACGCGTCGAGGACGCCCTGCACGCCTGCCGGGCCGCCGTCGAGGAAGGCATCCTGGCGGGCGGCGGCGTGGCGATGCTCCGGGCCCGCAGGGCCATCCACCGCTTGCGGCTTAAGGGCGACCAGAAAATCGGCGCCGACATCGTCCGCCGGGCACTCGAAGCGCCCATCAAGCAGATTGCGGCCAACGCGGGGATGGACGGCTCGATCGTCGCCCAGCAGGTCGAACAAAACGCGAGCGCGACCTACGGGTACAACGCCCTGACGCACAAGTTCGGCGACATGGTGAAGCAAGGCGTGATCGTTCCGATGAAGGTGGAGCGGATTGCGCTCCAGAACGCCGCCTCGATTGCAGGGCTCCTCTTGACGACCGACGCCCTGGTGTCCGAGATCCCGGAGAAGAAGAAGGCCCCCGCCGGCGGCGGCATGGGCGAGGATATGTACTAAAGCCTGCTTCATACCCTCCCTCTCCCCTTGTGGGAGAGGGATGGGGTAAGGGGTGGAACAACAAATCGTGCGGCGGGTCTCCCGCCTTCGCCGAGGCTACGGCGGACAGGCCCGGCCCGCCGCGTGTTTTTTTCCTCTCCCACAAGGAGAGAGGGAGAATTTGTTGCCGCGCAAGTTCACGCCACGGACTCGGCCATTTCGATGCCGTAGCGTTTCATCTTTTTGTAGAGTGTCGTGCGGTTGATGCCGAGCGCCTTTCGGCCCTTGTCATGCCAACCTCTCGCCGGTAAAATATCCATTGCCGAATCCGGTGGCAAGGTTCGCCGGAAGAGGGGCTTCAAGAATGTGCCGTGCCGGCGAGGAGTTGGCGTGAAACAGCGGGTCTATCTGGAGACGACCATCGTCAGTTACCTGACGTCCCGGCCGAGTCGGGACCTGATTTTGGCGGCGCACCAGGAAGTGACTCGCCAGTGGTGGGGGCATCGGCGGCAGAACTTCGATATCTACGTGTCGCAATTGGTGGCGGACGAGGCCGGCCGAGGCGACTCCGAGGCGGCACAGCAGCGGGTGGAAATGCTTCGAGGCGTAGCAAGGTTGCGGGTTACGGACCAGGCTGTAGCCTTGGCTCGCGAACTCGTTCAGAGTCACGCCCTTCCGGAGCAAGGAGTGGAGGATGCGTTGCACATCGCGCTGGCCACGGTACATGGAATGGACCTCCTGATGACGTGGAATTGCAGGCACATTGCCAACGCGGAACGGATGCCGGCGATTCGCATGACCCTGGAGCGATGCGGGTACGATCCGCCGACCATCTGTACCCCGGACGAGTTGATGGGAGAATCGCCATGAAGAAGGATCCGATTGTGGAAGAAGTCCGCAAAGGACGCCAAGAGCACGCCGCGCGGTTCAACTACGACCCGGACGCCATTGCGAGGGACATCCGGTCTCGCGAAGGCAAAGACAACGAGCCGGTGGTCACGCTGCCGCCCAGGCCGAAATCCGTCGTCAAGTAGGCAGCATCAAACGATGGTCGTCATCTTCGGGCAGGCCGATGGGAGAATATCCTCCGCGGCGACGTACAAAGACCAACTCGCTCACCGCCCCTCCCCCGCCTCAGGCACTCAGGAACTCCGGCACTCAGGCACTTTTCACGCCACGGACTCGGCCATTTCGATGCCGTAGCGTTTCATCTTTTTGTAGAGGGTCGTGCGGTTGATGCCGAGGGCCTCGGCGGTGGCCTGGCGGCTGCCGTGGTTCGCCTCGAGCGCCTGCAGAATGATTTCGCGCTCGGGCGCCTCGAGGGCCTTCTTCAGGGGCAGGATGCCGTTGGAGTCGGCGACCGCGGTGCCGCGGGCGCCGGGCTCGGCGACCTCGTCGGGCAGGTCCTCGACGCCGATCACATGGTTCTTCGACAGGACGACGGCCCGTTCCATGACGTTCTCGAGTTGGCGGACGTTTCCGGGCCAATCATACATCTGCATCCGTCGCAGAGCCTCTTCCTGGAGCCCGAGGACCTGCCGGCCGCTCCGCTCGGAGAGTTCCTTGAGGAACCGCTCCGCCAGCAGCGGGATGTCGCCGATGCGTTCCCTGAGGGGCGGCAGATGGATGGTCACGACGTTGATGCGGTAATAGAGGTCCTGGCGGAACTCGTGGCGTTTGACGGCCTCGGTGAGGTCCTGGTTCGTCGCGAGAAGGCACCGGACGTCGGCACGTTCGGTCTTCGCGCCGCCGACGGGCTCGAACTCGAAATCCTGGAGGACGCGGAGGAGTTTGACCTGAAGGGCGGGCGTGGCGGTCGAAATCTCGTCGAGGAAAATCGTTCCGCCGTCCGCCTGCTTGAACTTGCCCGCTTTGTCGCCCGTCGCGCCGGTAAACGAGCCGCGCACGTGGCCGAAGAGTTCGCTCTCCAGGAGCGTCTCGGGGAGCGCCCCGCAGGCGACCTCGACGAAGGGCCCGCCCCGGCGGTTGGAGCGCTGATGGATGGCGTGGGCGACGAGGCTCTTGCCCGTGCCGCTCTCGCCCGTGATGAGGATCGTCGTGGGCGTGTCGGCGACGGTTTCCACGAGGTCGAAGACGTGGAGCATTTTGTAATCGTGGCCGACGATGTTGTCGAGGCTGTAGCGTTCGGCCAACTGTTTGCGGAGGGAGCGGTTCTCGGCCGTCAAGAATTGCCGCTCGAGCGCCCGCTGGACCACCAGTTTGATTTCGTCGTCGATGAGCGGCTTCGTGAGGTAGTCGAACGCGCCGGCGCGCATGGCCTTGACGGCGTCTTCGATCGTGCCGTAGCCCGTCACCATGATCGTCACGGTCTCGGGATAGCGGTTGCGGATCAACTTCAAGAGTTCGAAGCCGTTCACGTCGGGCATGGAGATGTCGGCGATCGCGATCTCGAACGCGCTGGCGGCCAATTGGGCCGACGCGTCCTTGAAGCGCGCGGCCGTTTCCACGTCGTACCCTTCGAGCCTCAGCAGTTCCGCCAGGCTCGTCAGGATCAGTTCGTCGTCGTCCACTATCAGGATTCTTGCCTTCGCCACAACCCTTCTCCTTTCCGGCACCAGCGTCAGCGGCGGTCCCCCGGCCTGGCGGCGAGGAGCGGGACGCGCACGGTGAAAAGGGCTCCTCCTTCGGGACGGTTGGCGGCCTGGAGGGTCCCCCCCTGTTTTTCCACGAGGTCCTTCGAGATCACCAGCCCTAGGCCGGTGCCCTTCCCTTTCGCCTTGTGCGAGTAGAAAGGCTCGAAGACTTTCGCCAGCGCTTCGGGCGGGATGCCGGGCCCCGTGTCGGCCACTTCGACCACGAGGCCCTGGGGCTCCGCGCGGGCCGACACGGTGACGCGCCCGCCGTCGGGCATGGCCTCGACGGCGTTCTTCACGAGGTTCAGGACGACGTGATACAGGGTGCCGCTCTTCACCGGAGGCACATCGTCGGCGCAGGAGACGTCGATGCGGACGGCGGCCTTTTCGGCGGCGGGCTTCATGGCCTCGGCCGCCTCGACGAGCAGGTCGCGGATGGGCATGGGTTCGACGACCTGCGTGGCGCTCTGCGAGAAAGCCAGCAAGTCGCGTACGATCGCCGCCAGCCTCAGCAGGCCCTTGTCGGCCTCGGCGAGGTACTTGTCGGCCCGCGGGTCCTCATTCTCGGCCTCGGCGCGGCGGGCCAGGTTCACCAGCCGCATGATCCCGTCCAGCGGGTTATTGATTTCGTGGGCGACCATGGCCGCCAGCCGGCCGACGCCCGCCAGACGCTCGGACACCGCCAGGCGCCGTTCCATCAGGGCCCGCTGCGTGACGTCCTCGACGATCAGGACGCCGCCCACGACCGCCTCCTTAGCGCTGAAGAGGGGCGAGCAGGCCAGGTTGACGCGGACGGGCTCTCGGCCGGCGGGCTCGAACGACACATCCTCGGCCCGCCAGAAGTGGCGCATGTGCACAACTCCATGGAGGTTCGTTTCCCAGTCGGGGTCGCTCCGGAGGAGTTTCGTTCGGCGGGCGGCGGCCAGGACCGAGCGGTCCAGAGGCCAGAGGCGTTCGGCGGCGGCGCTGCGGAACGTGACGCGGAAATCCCGGTCGAAGACGATGATCCCGACGGGGGCCGACTGGAACAGGTCTTCGTTGAAGGTCTTGAGGCGCGCGAGTTCCGCGCCGGCGCGCTTGAGTTCTCCAGCGGCCTCGGCCATCCGGCGTTCCATTTCGCTGCGGAACTCGGCAAACGCCAGCCGCGTGTCGAGCGCGAACGCCAGCAGGTTCGCCCCCAGTTCCAGAATTGCCAGGTGCGAAGGCGTGAACGTGTATCCTTCCCGGCAATCGCCCACCAGGAGGAAACCAAGCGACTTGTCCCCCGCCACAAGGGGGGCCATGGCCAGGCCCTGCCAGTCCGCCAGTTCGTCTCCCAGCGTCAGGCCGGGATTCTCCAGCGCCAGAGGCCGGCGCTCGTGGAGGAGGACGTTGAGGACCGGCTCGGCGCCGAGAAGGCCTTCGGGGCTGAGCGTCTTGGCCCTGCCGAGGGCGACGCCCTTTCGGAGGCGCTTCTCCTTTTCCAATAGCCAGACGGCCCCGCTTCGGCAAGCCAGGAGGTCAAGGACCTTTTCGAGGACCGTTTGCTGAAGGGCTTCGGGACTCTCGGCCGCGGGCAGTGCTGCGGCGAGGTCCGCCAGGAGCGAAAGGTCGTCCGCCTTGGGCCAGCCAACGGCCGCCCCATCCGAGATGCGTTTCGATTTTGCCACAACAGCCCCTAAAACCTAACAACCCCGGGTGATACCACGTTGTAAAAATACAACATTTTGGCCAAAAGTCAAGTGCCTTTCGCGAATTAGGCCGCGGGAGGCCCTTTTGCGGGTCAAAAATCGCCTTCCCCTGGACCGCGAAGAGCCTCAGAGGGGCGATCTTCCCCCGCGGTTGCTTGACTCCGGGACCCGGGGGTTCTATACTCGGCCGGACGTGGTGAAGGAGGTTCGCGCGTGAGCGAAAAGTCGAAGACCCCATCCGACAGGGGGGCGAAGGGTTCCCCCCTGGTGGGCGTGATCATGGGCAGCGACTCGGACGCCGAGGCGCTGCGGCCGTGCCTCGACACGCTGGCCGAGTTCGGCATCCCGTACGAGGTCCGCGTCATCTCGGCCCACCGGACGCCTGACGCGGCCCACGAGTACGCGCGGGCGGCGGCGGATCGGGGGTTAGCGTGCCTCATCGCGGCGGCGGGCGGGGCCGCCCACCTGGCCGGCGTTTTGGCGAGCCTGACGCCCTTGCCGGTCATCGGCATCCCCATTAAGACGAGTTCCTTGGGCGGCATCGACAGCCTGCTCTCGACGGTGCAGATGCCGGCCGGCGTGCCGGTGGCGACGGTCGCGATCGGCAAGGCCGGTCCCGTCAACGCCGCCATCCTCGCCGCCGAGATCCTCGCCCTGGCCGATGCCGGGCTTCGCAAGAAACTCGTCGCCTACAAGGCCCGCCTGGCGGATCGCGTCGCCCAGGCGGACCGGAACCTGTCGTTCGACCCATCGCTCGACCCAGGGGCTCTCGACGGGGAGGCTCTCGACGGGGGGAAGCCGGATGCCTGAGCCCACAGTCCGCTGGGTCGGCGGCCTCGAAGGCCGCATGGAACTCATCGACCAGACCCTTCTGCCCGCCGAGTACAAGGTCATCGCGCCCCGGACGGTCGAAGAGGTCTGGGAGGCGATCAAGGTGCTGCGCGTCCGCGGAGCACCTGCGATCGGCGTGGCGGCGGCGATGGGCGTTGTCGTCGGCCTCAAGGACGTGCCGGACGACGAAAAGGCGGTCCTCGCCCGCGTCAAGCAAGTCTGCGATTATCTCGCCACGAGCCGACCGACGGCCGTCAACCTCTTCTGGGCCCTCGACCGGATGCGGCGCGTCGCCGAGGAGCGCCGCGGCGAAGGCGGCCGCGCCGTCAAGGAGGCGCTCCTCGCCGAGGCCAAAGCCATCCGCGACGAGGATGCCGCCATGTGCCGCGCCATCGGCGACGCCGGCCAGCACCTCATCACGGAGGGCAGCGGCGTCCTGACGCACTGCAACGCGGGGAGCCTGGCGACGGCGGAATACGGGACGGCCCTCGCGCCGCTCTACCGTGCCCACGAAGCCGGACGCAAGTTCCGCGTCTACGTGGACGAGACGCGCCCGCTTCTCCAAGGGGCGCGCCTGACGATGTGGGAACTCGGCCGGGCCGGCATCGACGCGACGCTTATCTGCGACAACACTGCCGCCGTCGTCATGCGCGAGGGCAAGGTGGACCTCGTCCTCGTGGGAGCGGATCGGATCGCGGCGAACGGCGACACGGCCAACAAGATCGGGACCTACGGCCTGGCGGTCCTCGCGCAGCACCACGGCATTCCGTTCTGCGTCGCCGCTCCGTCGAGCACGTTCGACCTCTCCATCAAGTCCGGCGATGCGATTCCCATCGAGGAGCGGGGCGCGGAAGAAGTGACGGAAGGCTTCGGCCGGCGCACGGCGCCAGCGGAATCAAAGGTTTATTGCCCCGCCTTTGACGTGACGCCCGCGGAACTCGTCGCGGGGATCATCACGGAGCGCGGCCTGATTAAGAAACCCACCCGCCGCCGCATCGCCAAGATGCTCGCGTAGAGGCCGCGGTACCCGTTGACAGACGTTTGCCGCCGGCGTAGAATCCGCTGCGGTGGGGGCCGGCGATTCCGCCCAGGGGCCAAGAGCCATGCCAGAACGCATCGAGGTCAATCCAAACGTGCACTTCGGTAAGCCTTGTGTCGCAGGGACGCGCATCCCCGTGTCCGACGTGCTGGAACTGGTCAGCGAGGGGCTGCCGTTTGACCAAATCATCCGGGATTTCTACCCGGACCTGGCGAAGCAGGACATCCGCGCGTGCGTCCGCTACGCCATCGAGGTCCTGGGCGTTGAGGACCTGCATCTGGCGGCCGGCACATGAGATTCCTGGCCGACCAGGACGTCTATGCCGCCACCGTCCGGCTGCTCCGGAAACTCGGACACGATATCGTTACCGCCGCCGATTTGGGACAGGTTCAGGCAACCGACGCCCAACTCCTCGCCGCGGCGCGCCAGCAGAAGCGGATTCTCGTCACGCAAGACCGCGACTTCGGAGCGCTGGTCTTCCTTCAGCGCCTCCGCGGCGGCGTAATTTATCTCCGCCTGACACCCTCCACACTGCAAGCAGTTCATGCCGAACTCGAACGAACCCTCCAAACTCACGCCGAGGCGGACTTACACGATGCCTTCGTGACGGTCGAGGTGGGCCGCCATCGTTTCCGCCGGCTCCCCGAGTGACGAGGAAGAAAGCGCGGCCTGATTAAGAAACCCAACCGCCGCCGCATCGCCCGAGTCCTCGCGTAAAACTATTTTATAACTAAAGGGTGGCGGGTCTCCTGACCCGCCACCCTTCCACAAGCCTTTGAAATTGCGGCCTCCCGGCGAGACAGCACGCAACACTTATATCGGACCACTCAATTCAAAGCCCTGCTTTCCTGCGGCGAATTCGGAGACCCATCGCGCCTGAAGGCCTCGCCCTGCGCCGCACGGTGCGACTTCGCGTGCAGCCAGAGGTCCATGCCGGTTTTGAGCGCCACGAGGATGACGAGCAGCGGCACCGGCGAGCCGAGCAGCATGACCGGCAGCCCGCCGGCGATGAGGGTGATGTGAAGCAGCACGATCCGGCGGTACGGCCGCGTCATCAGTTCCTTGTTCGTCAGCGACGCGTATTCGCCTTTCAGGAAGTGGTTCTGCACGAACGAGACGCCGTGGCTGAGGAACAGGGCGAGGACCGGCCACTCGAAGCCCGGCGGAAGGTTCTGCCAGAGCAGGACGATGACCGCGACGAGCAATTGCACGAACACCAGGTACCCCGGCCAGGTATGACCTGACGGGAGGAAGATCACCAGTTGACCCGACGGGAGGAAATCGCCCCCCTTCGCCAAGCCGAGGAACACCAGCACGAACACGCCGTGGACCGCGCAGAACCCGCCGAAGTGGAGGCAGAAAAACGGAATGGTGAAGAGTTTCCCCAGGTGATAAAGCGGCTTCTCGACCTTCACAGTGGCCATTCGCAGGACGTTGTAGAACCCGACGACGACGTTCTCTATCCAGTAAAAGAGGACGATGGCGCCGGCGTCCCACCCCAGGAAGAGCACGCCGCCCAGAGGGGCGAGATTGGCCGCCACAAGCGAAAGCGTAGAAACCGTGAGTTTGGGCAGTTTCATGACATCTCGGTTGTAAGGACACCGCACCGTATCAGTCGGTCCCCTCGGCGTACACTTCGGCGGGGATGGTCAAACCGGCCTTTTCGAGTTTCGCGAGGAACCGGGGCTTTACGCCGCCCGAAACCCACTCGCCCTTTTCGTGGCCGGACTCATCCGCGCCCCGGCGCCGATAGGCGAACAGGTCGCGGAGGACGATGGCGTCCCCCTCGACGCCGGCGCACTCCGAAATGCGGGTGATCTTGCGCGCCCCGTCCGACAGGAACTCGTGCTGTACGATGAGGTCGATCGCGGAGACGATCTGCCTGTGGATGGCCCAGAGCGGCAACATCAGGCCGCGCGCCAGCACCATCATCTCGAGGCGTGCCACGGCGTCGAGCGGCGAACTGGCATGGAGGACGGCCAGGCACCCTTCGTGCCCGCTGGAGATGGCCTGGAGCATTTCGACGGCCTCATCGCCGCGAATCTCGCCGACGATGATTCGCGTCGGCCGCATCCGCAGGCTGTTCCGGAAAAGTTCGGCCATGGTGACGGCGCCTTTGCCCTCGACGTTGGGGCGCCGGCACTCCAGCCGCACCACGTGTTTCTGCTGCAACTGAAGTTCAGCCGTGTCTTCGATGGTGATAATTCTCTCGGTCTCGGGGATATGGCGGCTGAGGATCGCCAGGGTCGTGGTCTTGCCGGTGCCGGTGGCGCCGGAGAATAGGATGTTCGCTCGCCCCTTGACGGCCGCTCCCAGGAGGTGGGCCATGCGCCGCGAGAGCGTCCCCACGCGAATGAGGTCCGCCACCTTCGTCAGTTGCTTCGTAAACTTCCGGATGGTCACCGCGGGCCCGTCGAGGGCGAGCGGCGGGACGATGACGTTGCCGCGAGACCCGTCGGGCAGCCGAAAATCCACGTAGGGCGCCGACGGCGAGACGGACCGCCCGCTTGACTGAAGCAAGGCGCCGATCAGGTGGTCCAACTGCGGGTCGTCGCGGAACTGGACCGGTTCGGGCGTCATGACGCCGTGACGCTCGGCGTACACCTGCCCGGGACCGTTGATCATGATCTCGGTCACTTCCGGGTCGAGCATCAGCGCCCGGATAGGCTCAAGGGACGGATGGTCGAGAAACATGGTTCACCCCCTCTCCATTCTACAACGCTATCTCAACGCAGAGGGCGCAGAGCACGCAGAGAACAGCAAAGATAAGGGAACGGCAAACAGCATGCTTTGCGAGCCGGTGGCGGAAATGGCCTTGCCGTTGTCACTCAATCCTCCCTCTGCGGCCTCTGCGTTCTCTGCGTTGAAGAACAGAGCATATAATACATCAACTCGACACCCGGAACGCCCCGTGGACGGCGGCGTGTCGGCTCTTGTGCGTCAGCACGTCCAGGGCCGTCCGGTAATCTTCGAGCGGAAAGATGTGCGTCAGCAGCCGGTCCGCCGGGAACCGTCCCTCGGCCATCAGGTCGTGGACAGCCTGGTACGTGTGGACGCGCCGGCCTCGCCAGTCCTCGATGCCGCGCCCGTGGCTCCCCATCACGGTGATCTGCTTGTGGGGAATCGGGTCCCAATCCACCCATCGCGGATGGCCCATGCCGGCGATCATCACGGTCCCCTGGGAGCGAACCAGGCGAAGCGAGTCCTCGACGCTGTCGCGGTTCCCGACGCCGTCGTAAATCAGGTCCACCCCGCCCAGCAGGATCTTCTTGCCGTAGGACCCTTTGATGGGCCGGATGCCGAAAAGTTCGCCCACGCGGGTGAAGGCGTCCTTCTCCTTCAGGTCGGCCCTGTCCCACGCCTCGTCGGCCCCCAGATGCAAGGCCAGGCCCTTCTGGAACCGATGGCGGGCGATGGCGAAGATGCGGCCCTTAAAACCCCACGCCCGAAGGTAATCAATGATCCCCAGGCCGATCACCCCGCACCCGAACACCAGGACGTCCTGGTCCTTGGGCCCCGGCGGGCGCCGCAGCACCGTGTGCACGCTGCACGAGAGAGGATCCACGAGGACGGCCTGCTCGTCCGACAGGCCGTCCGGCACGGGCACGAGTTGCGAGGCGTGGGCGACGAACGAATCCGACCACGACCCGCCGACCGTCGCCGAATGGCCGATGGAGAACCCGAGTTTCGCTTCCCCTTCGGCGACGTTCCAGCACGCGCACGTCTGGCCCTCGCGACACGAGGGACAGGGCGCCAGACCGCGCGCAGCGCATGCAATAACCGGGTCCACGTTCACGCGGACGCCCGGCTGAATGCCCGTCACCCCGGGCCCGCACTCCAGGACCGTCGAGACGTTCTCGTGCCCGAGGACGATGGGCTCGATGATGAGGGCCCGCGCGAACTTGTCCGGCGGAGCGGTCAGGAGAATCTTGTCCAGGTCGCTGCCGCAGATGCCGCCCAGGCGCGGTCGGACGCGGACCCACTTGTCGCCCGGCAACGGCTGCTCGGGAATGTCGCGGAGGCGGATCGTCGAGGCCCGGCCCCAGAAGATGCTTCGTTTGAAGCGCCCGACGGCCTTACAGAGAAGCCACTTCGCAGCCGAAATGTGGAACGTGATCGCGCGCATGGCTTGGCCGTTTCCTCCCCAGGCGCGCCATTCTAAGCCCGTGGGGCGCGCCGTCAAACGCATTTCCGCAGCGCGCTCGCCTTACGGCTCGCGGCTAACCTTTCAGGTACCCGCGCTCGATCAGGACCTCGGCGATCTGGACGACGTTCAGGGCGGCCCCTTTGCGGATGTTGTCCGCGACGACCCACATCGCCAGGCCCCGGTCCGAAGCCGTGTCCTCGCGGATGCGGCCGACGAGCGTCATGTCCCGGTACTCCGGCCGCAGAAGGTCCAGGGCCGTCGGATAGGTCCGCGCGCCGTCGCCCGCGGGCTCGTCCATGACGACGACTCCGGGCGCCCCGCGCAGAAGTTCCCGCGCTTTCGCCGCCGACAGTTTCTTCTCGGTTTCGATCCAGACGGCCTCGCTGTGCCCCACGAAAACGGGGACGCGGACGGCCGTCGCGCTGATGCGCAAGAACGAGTCGCCGAGGATCTTGCGCGTCTCGTGGACCATCTTCCACTCCTCGCGGGTGTAATCGTCCTCGATGAAGCGGTCGATGTGCGGGATGCAGTTAAAGGCGATGGGTCTCGCGAAAACGCCCGGGTCGTATTCGATTGTCTCGAGGGACTCCAAAGCCCGCGGCGTCTGGCGCCGGAGTTCCTGGGGACCCTTCATCCCCCAGCCGCTCGTCGCCTGATAGGTCGCGACGTGGATCCGCCGGATGCGCGCCGCCCGATGGATCGGCGCGAGCGCCACCACGAGTTGAATCGTCGAGCAGTTCGGGCTGGCGATGAATCGGCTCTTCGGCCGAATCGCGTCGGCGTTCACCTCCGGGACGACGAGCGGAACGTCCTCGGCGAGGCGGAAGTCGCGCCCGTTGTCGATGCACCACGCCCCGCACCGTTCGGCCGTTTCCCGCCACGTGACGCTCGCGCCCTTGGCACCTTCCTGGCCGGCAAAGAGGACCAGACCAGCGCCCTCGAAGACCTCGGCGCTGGTTTCCTCGACGAGCATCCTTTCGCCCGCGAGGGTTTCCGGCCGTTCGCGCGTGGCGGCGACGCGCGGCGGCCATCGGCACGGAAACTTCCGCTCCTTCAGGCACGACACGATCGCCTCACCCACCAGACCCACGCCCACCACCGTCACGTTCAATGACATCTACGACACTCCTTATCTCACCGCAGAGACGCAGCGGGCCACGGCAGCGGGCCACGGCCGGAGCCGCACCCCGGCCAGGGGGGCCGTAGCCCGCTGCGTCTCTGCGGTGAAAAAACAGTTACGCGCGCGGCGCCCCCGCCTGCCAGACGCGTTCCACCCAGCCTGTGTCCACCTTCCCGCGCAGGAAGTCCGGGTTGGCCATGATCTCCTGGTGCACCGGGATCGTGGTCTTGACGGGACCGATGCGGAACTCGTCGAGCGCGCGGCGCATCGTCGCGACGGCCGCCTCGCGCGTCGGCCGGTGGACGATCAGTTTCGCGATCATCGAGTCGTAGTGCGGCGTAATGGCGTACCCTTCGTAGCAGTGCGTGTCCACGCGGACGCCCGGGCCGCCGGGCACGCGGAACGTCTGGATGGGTCCCGCCGAGGGCCGGAAACCGTTCGCGCAATCCTCGGCGTTGATGCGGCACTCGATGGCGTGGCCGGTCTGGAGAATGTCGCGCTGCCTCAGGCGCAGCCGTTCGCCCGCCGCCACGCGAATCTGCCACTGCACCAGGTCCGTCCCGGTCACCATTTCGGTCACGGGGTGTTCGACCTGGATGCGGGCGTTGACCTCCAGAAGGTAGAACGCTTCGTTCTGGTCCACGAGGAACTCGACGGTTCCTGCGCTGGTGTATCCGGCCTCGCGGGCCATCCGCACGGCCGCGTCGCACAGTTTCTCGCGCGTGCGCGCGCTGATGGCGGGCGACGGCGATTCCTCCACAAGTTTCTGATGCCGACGCTGGAGCGAGCAGTCGCGCTCCCAGAAATGCAGCACGTTGCCGTAGTTGTCCCCCAGAATCTGGACCTCGACGTGGCGGACGGCCTCGACGCGCTTCTCCAGGTACACGCGCCCGTCCTTGAAGGCGGCCTCGGCCTCGGTGCGGCCATGGCGGACGGCCTGGACGAGGCTGATGTCGTTGTGGGCGATCCGCATGCCGCGACCGCCGCCGCCCGCCGCCGCCTTCACCATCACCGGGTAGCCGATCTCGTGCGCCAGCGCGAGCGCTTCCTCCTCGCTCTGGAGCGGCTCCTTGCTGCCGGGAATCGTGTAAATCTTCGACTGCTTCGCCAGTCGGCGGGCCTCGAGTTTGTCGCCGAGGCGCCTCATCGCCTCGACCGTCGGGCCGATGAATTCAATGTTGCAGGACCGGCACACTTCGGCGAAATGGGGGTTCTCCGCCAGGAAGCCGTACCCCGGATGGATCGCGTCGACGTCCGCGACCTCCGCCGCCGAAATGATCCGCGCGATGTTCAGGTACGACTGGGCCGGCGCCGCCGGGCCGATGCAGATCGCGCCGTGGGCCAGGTCCAAGTACCCGGCGTCGCGGTCGGCCTCGGAGAAGACGGCGACGGCCTCGATGCCCATCTCGCGGCAGGCGCGGATGATTCGCAACGCGATTTCGCCGCGGTTCGCCACCAGGATCCGCTGGAACATGCTTCACCTCATCGGACTACAACGTCATTTCACCGCAGAGGCGCAGAGGTCGCAGAGAAATCCTTATAGTTTAGAACGACACGTTTGACGCCGTTCTTGAGAACCGGCACGTTGAAATTGACAAGCAAGCCGACCGTCCAACCGCCGAGTTTCAGATAAGTCAGCAACTGGGCCTCGTGAATGGGCTGAATGGCGTCCACGGTCTTGAGTTCAAGCACAACGGCTTTCTCGACCAGGAAATCCAGGCGGTATCCGCAGTCCAATTTCACGCCCTTGTAGGCGACGGGAAGCGACACCTGTCGCTCATAGTTCATGCCGCGAAGGTCCATCTCCTGCGCCATGCATTCTTCATAAGCAGACTCCAGCAACCCCGGCCCGACGGTCTTGTGGACTTCAATTGCTGCACCGATTATTCTTTCCGTCAATTCTTTCACACTATCTTTCCTCTGCGTTTCTGCGGTGAAGAACGCTGTTTTGCCGTTACCCTATTTTGCCGTTCTCTGCGTCCTCTGCGTCTCTGCGGTGAAAATTTTCCTTCAATCCGGCCGGATGACGAACAGCGGCTGCCCGAACTCGACCGGCGTCGCGTTCTTCACCAGGATCTTTTCGATCGTGCCGCTCATCTCGGACCGGATCTCGTTGAAAACCTTCATGGCCTCGATGACGCAGACGACGCTCTCGTCCGTCACGTGGTCGCCGACCTTCACGTAGGGGTCGGCCTCGGGGCTCGAGGAGGCATAGAACGTGCCGACCATCGGCGAATTGATCGTCGGGAGGCTGGCGGCCGGCGGCGCCGCCGCTCGCGCCGGCGCCGCCGGCGCAACAGGCACAGCCGCCTGAACGACCGGCGCCTCCGCCCCCCCCTTGCGCAGACGAACCGCCAGGTTCTCCTGCTCCACTTCCACCTCCACCAGGCCGTGCTCTTCCATCAGGGCCACCAGTTTGCGGATCGTCTCCAGGGCCGGGCCTTCCGACCCGGGGGTCGCCGGTCCCTGGCTCTTCGCCGACTTGTCTTCAGCCATGGTCGTCCTCCCTATGCGGCATCGGCAACGCAGGCAGACAAAACAGGCGACGGCTACAGAACCATCGCCTCCAGGTCTTTCTCGACGCGCGTCAGGACGCGCCGTCCTGTTTTCGTCACCAGGCAGTCGTCTTCGAGGCGTATCCCGAACGCCCCCCGGAAGTAAACCCCCGGCTCGATCGTGACCACCATGCCGGGCTCCAAAGTTCCCTTGCCCGCACGCGGCCCAAGGCCCGGCGGCTCGTGAACCTCGCGGCCGATCCCGTGCCCCGTCCCATGACCGAACGCCTTGCCGAGGCCCGCTTCCGTAAGCACAGCCCGGGCGGCAGCGTCGATCTCCGTAAAGGCCGCCCCAGGACATATCCGGCCGATGGCCGCCGCCTGGGCCGCCAGCACGGCCTCGTACACCCGTCGGGCACGAGGGTCAATCCTACCGGCGAAAAGCGTCCGTGTCAAGTCGCACACATAGCCGCCCACCCGCGCGCCGAAATCCACCAGCAGCACGGAACCCCGCCGAAGCCGACGATTCCCCGGGACGGCGTGCGGCATGGCGGCGGAGGCGTCCACCGCGCAGATCGTCGGGAACGCCGGGCCGTCCGACCCCGCCAGACGCATCTGGTGGTCCAGTTCCGCCGCCAGCCGGCGCTCCGTCATGCCGAGGCGGATCCGCCGGCGAAAGACGCTCCACGCCGCCTCCGCGACGCGAATCGCCCGCCGAATCGCCCGCTGCTCGAAGGCGTCCTTTCGGATGCGAAGGCCGGCGACCAGGCCCGGCGCTTCGGCCAATCGCACGCGACCCAGGGCCTTGTGCAATCGGCCCTTGAGGGCGACGCTGACGCGCTCCGGATCAAACGCCAGACGCCGAAGGGGCCCGCCCTTCATCTCGTCGGCCAGCGCCTCGGCCAGCGTCCCTTCCCGGACGACGATGCGGACGCCCCGCGTCTCGCGGTCGGCCTGCTCCACAAATCGCCCATCGGTGATGAGCGTGACGGTCCGCCGGGCGACGAGGAGCCAACTATCGTCGCCGCTAAAACCCGAGAGGTAGCCCACGTCCATGGGACTCGTGACCACGAGGCCGCCGATCCGCCGGCGGCGCAACTCCGTGCGAATGCGGCGGAGCCGATCGGCGAAAGGTTGTTTCATTCCCGCCATTTTTCCTCCGACTTTTTGATTCCTCAGAGTTTTCCGCGAAGAAATTGCTGACACGTAACTTCTTGCTGAAACGGTTCTTATGGCATTTTCGCACACATCCGCCGAAAAACGTTCAAGTTTCTCCCCGGGCGGGCCGATTTTTCTCTTGACGTTAGGGCGCTGTTAGCCTAACATCCGCCTGACACGATGGCGAAAGGCTCTTTGACAACTTCTCATGAGCGACGACGTGGCGCTTATATCTCTCGTCCGGGCGGGGGTCAAGCAAACTCTCGCCTGAGCGGCGAGGACACCAACCGAGTCTTGAGGTCGGCCTGGGGCTGGGGAGTTACCCCGTGCCCTCCTCAGCCCACCGGCCTCGGACCGGAAGCGAGAACCACGGCGACCCTGGACCTGCCATCGTGCGGCAGCGGCGGCCCCCACCTGCCGTTGTCCGCCCGCCGACCTCCGGCGCGACTGGCGGCCGAGAAACGGGCTTCCCACTCCCGTCCGGCCTCAGACGCTCCGGCGGCCCGGTGAGACGGCGGTTCAGGCAAGCCAAGGCACGTCACCGTCCCCACCGGTGGCGCCGTTCCCAACGGAGGGCCGGGGTTCGACCCCAGGGGGCGCCCCGGCCCTACTCCGTTCTGCGAGCAAGTGCACCGCCGCACACTCAATTTAGCCGGCGGGCTTCCGCCTTCGCCAAGGCTTCGTCGGACAAGTGCCCGCCGCGAATCTTTACAAGAAACGGAGGATCGCCGGGTGCCGGGTGCCATGCTTTCGCTTGCGAAAGCATGCGGGAAACGCCAGCCAGCGCACACAAGGAGAAACTCGATGGCCAATCTGACCCCGAAACAATTCCAGATCGTTCGCTTCCTCCAGGACTACTGGGTGGAACACGAGTACGCGCCGACGATGCAGGAGATCGCCGACCACCTCGGCGTCTCGCGCCCGACCGTCTTCGAGCACATCGAGGCAATGGAAAAGAAGAAGGTCCTGACGCGCGAGCCGACGCTCGCGCGCGGCGTGACCCTCGCGCCGGAGTACTCGCCCGAAGCGGGTCGCCTGCCGCTCGTCGGCCGGATCGCCGCCGGCAGACCCATCGAGGCAATTGAGGACACGGAACTTCTGGACCTCGAGAGCCTTTTCCGCGGCCGCCCGGGCGAAACCTTCGCCCTCCAGGTGTGCGGCGAGTCGATGATTGACGAACAGATCCGCGACGGCGACTACGTCATCGTCCAGAAACAGGCAACAGCCCGAGACGGCGAGACCGTTGTCGCTATCCTCGAAGGCGGCGACGCGACGTTGAAGAAGTTCTACAAGGAAAAGGGCCGTGTCCGCCTTCAGCCCGCGAACCCGACGATGCAACCCATCTACGCCCCGAACGTCACGATCCAAGGCGTCGTCATCGGCGTGCTGCGGAAGTATTGACCTGCGTCTTCAGCGCAGAGGCCGCAGAGGGCGCGGAGAATAGGATGGTCGAAGCATGCGGCTGGAAAATTACACTGCAGAGATCGAGAACCACCGCAAGTGGCTCGCGTCCTTCGGGAACAACCGATTGACGAACTGGGAGCAACTTCTTGCGGCAGATCCGGAAGCCGCTGTCGTGGAGGCGTGTACGCGAGAGTTCCTTCAAGAGCATGTGGCCGAGGTCAAACCTGCGGAGGATCCCACTTCTGGCGGCCCGGATTTCTGCTGCGCTCAGGCTGGTCACCGTTTCTATGTGGAAGCCACGTGCATGAAAGAGGCCGCGGTCACCCAAGCAACCGGACTGCCGCCTCTGCCTGAGGGAGCGTTTGACTTCGGAACACTAACCCTGAAGGTCCTCGACGAGTGCCGGAACAAGGCTCCCCAATGCAGCAGGTTGGATGCCCCTTGCTTATTAGCCATTGGGACTGTCCACCCCGCAGCAAGCGTCATCTGTTTTAATCGGGACTTCGTGCCGGAGGTTCTTACAGGCGACACGATGATCACCATGCGATTCGATGCGAAAAGGGGTCAAGCCGTCGGCAAGCCATACCAGACGACGGACTTGCACAACGCCGCCTTCCTCCGACCTCTCACGAGATCAGACGATGACCTTGACCACTTAGCAAGAAGGTCAATCTCAGGCCTTCTTCTGTGTGGCTTCGGATGTAATCCGTACAATGTTAATGGCGTGTTGCATCCGAAATCCGTACGCCCATTCGATAGGGCCTTGCTCCCAGATGTGCCTTTCTGTACTCTTGGCCATGGATATACTGAAGGGAAGTTCAAATGGGTTTGACCTCAGGGAAATTCCGTTGCCTCCTTGGAAAGTCAACTACGCTCTGATTAGCTAAGTGCTGGAAAGGGGGACTGTCATGTCGAGCAAACGATGTGCTGCGGGCTTGGTGTGGTTGCTTGCGGCGGCTTTGGTAAGTCACGCCCACGCCGAGGACGCAGCCCCCAATCAGCCGCAGACCTACTGCGTAATCCCTATCAAGGGAGTAATCGGAAGCGACTTCACGACCGGGCAACTGCGGGCTTGTCTAAAAGAGGCAGAACGATTGAAGCCTGCCGTGGTTGTCCTTGAACTGGACACCGGTGGAGGCGACATCAATGACGCCGAGGGCATTGTGGACCTTATCATCGAGCACAAGGACCTCGAGTTCGTTGCTCTTGTCCGAAAAGCGCTCTCGGCCGGGGCTGCCATCACGCTGGCCTGCAAGGACATCTACGTCACCGAGAAGGCTACGATTGGCGGTGCCGTGAGTTATAGCGTGGCCGAAGACGGGCACATCGTTGACTTTCCCAAAGACGTGGCCGAGAAGTTCCAATCCATTTGGCGGGCCGTCTGTCGCAAGGCCGCCGAACATGGCGGCCACCCCAGCCTTTTTGCGGAGGCTATGACAGATCCAGACTTCGCACTGACGATGCGCAAAGAGGACGGCCGGCTTGTTCTGGAAAGAGACGGAAAAGGTGAACTGCTCAAGGCAAGAGGGAGAATACTCACCTTGACCTCACGGGAAGCAGTTTCTTGTGAACTGGCAAAAGGGACTGCCGCCGATTGTGAGGCGCTTGTCCGGCTTCTTGGCATGCAAGATTGGCATAGGATTGCCTTACCAGAAGGGCCGCAACCAGTGGCCGGACAGTTCACACCAAGAGCACTTTATAGAGTCCTTTCGCGCATGGGGGCGGCTCTGAGGCTAGGTGACCCGATGACCGAGGCCGAGGAAATGGAGGCCATCCGGATTTGGAACAATTGGTGCCAGCAGCAGCGTTTCAAAGGTTCCCGAGTGGTGTGGAATCTGGCTTTCGATAACGTTTGCGAACACAACGTCGGCCTCTACTTCGGCCTGCCGTGCGTAGAAAGCAGTAGGTGGCCCACCAATGCGATGGTAGGGAAGGAACACCCTATGTCGCTAGTCCCCGAACCCCATAGGGTTGTTAGCAAATGTCCAGTGGCGGTCCAAGCCGTCAGTGTTGACGAACCCATGTTCCATGTCGAAGCGTGGGCGAGCAACGAGGTCAAAACACGGGTTGCCAAAATACCAAAGGGGAGCATGATTGCCGTTTCGGGAGTCGTTGAGAACTTGGCCCCTTACGTGCTCAAAGACGGGAGATTCTCGGTACATGTCGTATTAGACAACTGCAGCGTAGTATGTAGTAATCTTGAGTCCAAGAGTCCTATGGTGACGAAAGCCGACACGGAATGCAAGGGATGGCTATCCATGGCACGCAACTACATTCGGGCAGGAATGCCCGAGAAAGCGATCCCTTACCTCAAGAAAGTCATTGAGCGCTACGGCGATACCGAATACGCGAAACAGGCCCGCGAGTTGGAGCAAGAAGCACTTCAGATGATGCGTGCGCAGTCGGAAGGGAAGGATGCGCCGCCGACCGAAGTGGAGCCGACCCCCGAGTTGACAAAGTAGCCGTAAGTTTTGCGCGGTGGGCCTCCGACCCGCCGCGCACAATCGAAAGCATGAAGCGGGCGCTTTGTTTCTTTCCCCCTCTCCCCTTCGTGGGAGAGGGTAGGGTGAGGGGGAATGAAGGTCCTCACCCTCACCCCTGCCCCTCTCCCATCAAGGGAGAGGGGGTGAAACGGACGTTTTCAACAGAGCAAGCCTCCAACAAAATCCGTGTGCACTGGCGGACAAGCCGCCAGTGCCACCCTCAATCGAGATATCGGTTTCCATGGACACGCAACAGAAACTCCAACTCCTCGCCGACGGGTCGCGGTATGACCTGTCGTGCGCCTGCGGCACGCAGAAGGACGAGCACCGCCGCCGCGGTCGCGACGGCCTGTGGCTGTACCCGACGTCGCTCCCCAGCGGCGGCACGTCCATCATGCTCAAGACCCTCCTCTCCAGCGCCTGCGCGAACGACTGCCGCTACTGTCCCCTCCGAAGTGACCGCGATGTGCCGCGCTGCACCCTCGCCCCCGAGGAAGTAGCCCGCGTCTTCATGGACTACGTGCGGGAGGAGAAGGTCTTCGGCCTCTTCCTGACGAGCGGCGTCATGCGCAACCCCGACTACACGATGGACCGCATGTTGACGGCCGTGCGGATCCTCCGCCGCCGGTACGAGTACCGCGGCTACGTCCATCTGAAGATCATCCCAGGCGCCTCGGAGGCGGCCATCGAGGAGGCGCTCGCCCTGGCGAGTTGCGTGTCGCTCAACGTCGAGGCGCCGACGCGGCGGGCGCTGGCGGCCCTCTCGACGCGGAAGGATTTCGAGCGGGACATCGTCCGGCCGATGCGGCTCATCAGCCGCCTCACGGCGCAGGGCGGGCCCTACGCGGGCGTCAAGCAGACGACGCAGTTCATCGTGGGCGCCTCCGACGAGACCGACACCGAGATCGTCCGCGCGACGTACGGCCTGTACAAGCGCCTGCGGCTGAACCGTGTCTATTTCTCCGCCTACCAGCGCGGTCTGGGCGACCCCGCCCTGCCCGGCGAGCGCCCGCCAGGACTGAGGGCGGGCCGGGCCCAGGACCTTCTTGCGCGCGAGCATCGCCTGTACCAGGCGGATTGGCTCATCCGCAAGTACGGCTTCCGCGACGACGAGATCCCGTTCGAGCCGGACGGGAGCCTCTCCCTGGCGGCCGATCCGAAGGAGATCTGGGCGCGGCAGCACCCGGAGCGGTTTCCGCTGGATATCAACCGGGCGGACCGATACGAACTGCTGCGCGTTCCCGGCCTCGGGCCGGTGACGGTCCGCCGGATCCTTGAGATCCGGCGCGGCGGCGGCCGCCTGAGGCGCCTCGAGGACCTCGGCCGGCCCAACAAGCGTCTGCGCGCGGCGGAAGCCTACATCAAGTTCGGCTCCGCTCCACTCAGGCCAGGCACCTCAAGCCAAACACGCTTCTCGGGTTTTCGTTCGGCCTCCGGATGCTGATGGGCATCTTGCGAAGATTCCATAGAACCTCTATACTGCGTCCGCGTCTAAGGATGCAGGCCGCCCAAACCCAAAGGGAGGACAATATGGACCCGCACCCTGACTGCGGAAGATTTCCGGCAGCCCTGCTTCTCATCGGTTTTACTTTGTGCTCTTGGTCTTTTGCGGCCAAGCCCGATGCCGCCCCCGCCTCGCCTGCTTCGCCCTCTCCCATCAGCACCGCAGCCGAGACGGCGATGGAATCACCGCTCTTCCTTGTCAAGGTTGACGGCAAGTGGGGGTACATCGACGCCGCGGGCAAGGTGGTCATCCAGCCGCGGTTTGACGAGGCATACGGGTTCAGCGAGGGCCTGGCGTGTGCCAACATCGGCGGGGCGTGGGTGCCGACGAAGATCGAAGGAGGAAGCACGACTGTCTTCCAGGGCGGCCAATGGGGTTTCATCGACGCCACGGGCAAATTTGTCATCGAGATGAAGGCCGCGGAGGTAAAGAATTTCTCGGAAGGGCTGGCGGCCGTCAAGATCGGTGACAAGTGGGGTTATATCGACCGGTCCGGGAAGATGGTCATCGAGCCGCAGTTCGCTATCGCCGATTCCTTCTCAAGCGAGCGTGCGCGGGTCTCGCTGCCCGCCGAGGGCGCCAAGAAGCCGGAGGACCGTCCGAAATTCGGCTACATCGACCACACCGGCCGCATGGTCATCCCGCCGAAGTTCTACATCGCCTACGACTTCTCGGAGGGCTTGGCCATAGCCGTGGCCAATGACCCTGTGGCGGAGTCTTGGAAGGCCGACTGGGGGTTCATCGATCCTGACGGCAAGTTCGTTATCGAGCCGAAGTATGATTGGGCCTTGCCCTTCTCGGACGGTGTGGCCGCCGTTTACACCCGCGACCAGCGCGTCGAGTATGTTGACCGCACGGGTAAGACGGTCTGCGTCGCCCAGGGCCCGGCCGGCAAGCCGCTCGCCGCTGAGGGCATGGGAATCCCCTGGCGTGGGCACAAGGAGGAGGCCAGGGAGTTCCATGAAGGCCTGGCCCCGTTCCGGGTCGGTGCCCATGAGGTTCACCGGAATTTCGAAGGCGAGGCATGGCGCCTGCATGGGTTCTATTATGAGGGCGGCAATTGGGGATTCATCGACAAGACCGGCAAGGTGGTGATCCCGCCGCAGTTTGACGGGACCATGGTATTTACCGAAGGCCTAGCGGCTGTGGTAATCCGCACCGAAACCCGCACGCCCAATCCCAATGGCGGCGAGGATATTCGCACAATATCCAAGTGGGGTTACATCAACCCCACGGGCGAAATGGTCATCCAACCCCAGTTCGACTCGGCGGGAACTTTCAAGAACGGCCTCGCCCAGGTGACCATCGAGGGCGACTCCTGGCAAGACAGGAAGATCGGATACATCGACAAGACCGGCAAATACGTGTGGGAACCGAGGAAGTAGCACGGGCCTTACCTAAGAAACGGGGCTTCCACCTTTCGGCGGACGCCCCTGTGTGTGCGCTTCGCGGCCGCGGGTTACTTCTCGTACTTCCGCGCCGCCTGCTTGAGTTCGTCCACCTTGCGCAACTCTTCCCAGGTGAACTCCGGGAGTTCGCGTCCGAAGTGGCCGCCCTCGGCCGTCCTGCGGTAAATCGGACGCAGGAGGTCCAGGTACTCGATCATCGCCCGCGGCTTCAGGGGGAACACCTCGCGGATGACCTTCGCGAGGTCCACGTCGCGGATCACGCCGGTGCCGGCGGTGTCGACGCGGACGCTCAGCGGGTCGGCCACGCCGATGGCGTAGGAGACCTGGACCTCGCACTCGTCGGCGAGATCGGCGGCGACGACGTTCTTCGCGACGTGCCGGCACATGTAGGCAGCGCTGCGGTCCACCTTGGAGGGGTCCTTGCCGCTGAACGCCCCGCCGCCGTGGCTCCCTTTGCCGCCGTAGGTGTCCACGATGATCTTTCGGCCCGTGAGGCCGCAGTCGCCGTGCGGGCCGCCGATCACGAACCGGCCGGTCGGGTTCACGTGGTAAATCGTGTCGTCGTCGAGCAACTCGGCCGGGATGACGGGATGGACGACGTGCTTGATGACGGCCCGGCGGATTTCCTCGTTCGAGACGGAGTCGGCGTGCTGGGTGGAAACGAGTACCGTGTGGACGCGGACGGGCCGGCCCTCCTCGTCGTACTGGACGGTGACCTGGCTCTTGCCGTCCGGCCGGAGCCATTTCAGTTCACCCGAGCGTCGGGCT
>Ga0315284_10001772_pt1 | contig 30768 bp, 24 predicted proteins | sample YL17G09_16_MG_FD_203696 | JGI IMG/M metagenome (GOLD analysis project Ga0315284, IMG submission 203696) | Sediment microbial communities from Yellowstone Lake, YNP, Wyoming, USA - YL17G09_16 | ecosystem: Environmental > Aquatic > Freshwater > Lake > Sediment | place: USA: Wyoming | collected...
TCGCCGGCCCAGCAGGCCGAGCGAGCGGGCGGCCGTGCCGCGCACCGCGAGGTCTCCATCGCGCAGCGCGGCGATCAGGGCGGGCACCGCCGTCGTATCGCCGCTGGTCCCGAGGCTCCGGGCCGACGCGGCCCGCACCGGCGCCTCGCGGTCCCGCAGCGAAGTGGTCAGGGCGGCCACGATGGCGGGGTTCTCGCTCACAGCGAACCAGGAGCCGGCCGAGAACACCGACAGCTCGTCGCGGAGCCGCTCCGCTTCCAGTGAGTAGATCGCCCGTTCGTCCCGCACCCGTTCCGTTTGCTCGCGCACCCGTTCCGTCTGCTGGAGCGTCCGCTCCATCTGCCGTGCGATGCCGGCTGCCGCCGCGTGCGTTCCCGCGAGGGCCTTGGTCCCCGGAGAGACGACCCCTGGCGGCAAAGGCGCCGCCGGCGGGATGGGCGGACTGACCGTCAGCACGGGCTCGATCCAGGGCGTGGCGATGTCGTAGACGAACGCCTGCGGAGCTTCCACACTCACGGCGGATTCGAGGACGGCGCGACCGAGGCGGGCCCGGAATCCGCCCAGCGCGTCCGCCGCGGCCTCGCGGACCGTCGCGGCCTCATCGCGCAGCGCCAGGAGGAGCGGGGCGACGGCCAAGCTGTCGTGCAGGTCCCCCAAGGCCGCGGTGGCCAGCGCGCGCACGCCCACGTCGCCGTCGGATGCGGCGCGGGCCAGCACGGCGCGCGCGGAGTCCAGGCGGGTCTTGGCGAGCAGGCGGGCGCTGACGGCCCGGACACAGGCGTCCTGGTCGCGGAGGCCGGCGGCCAGCACCGGGATCGCTTCCGGGGTGCGCATGGAGCCGAGGGCCCATTCGGCGGGCCCACCAGCCGGCGTGCCCTCGGCAGCGTACCCCAGCGCGCGGGAACCCGCACCGACGGAGTAGCTGTTGCGGAGGGCGACAGCGAGCAGCTGGCAGACCGGCTCGCTCACGCCACGCACGGCCGCGAGCAGCGCCTGGGCGCTGGTAGAATCCGGCGGGTCATCGCCGGCACCTACGATCGCCGAGCCGGTCCCCTGCGAGAAGGAAGCACCCGCGCTGCAGGCGCACACGACGGCAATCGCCGCCCAGCGCCGAATCAGTCCTGTCATGACAGCCTCCGGTCGGAAGTCCGTGCGATACAGTTGGGACGGTTCCCGAGGCTGGAGGGTTGGCCGGGGTCTCCTCTCCGGCGAACGCGCGGACGAGCGGACGGCGACGACGAGATCGACTACGAGGAACTGCGGCGCGCCGAGGACTAGGCGCGACCTTGGCACGGACACTCGTCCCGAGGACGGCTTCGAAGGGGACGACCGGGGGCCGGGGGCGCCGCAGCCTCCCAAGCCCCCGCTCTACTGATGGCTAAGCTGCCACCGCCTCACGCAACTCGGCCAGCAGGTCACCCAACCCCACGCCGTGCGCCTTGGAGGCGAACTGAGGACCAGGCTAGACACCAGTAGCTGGGCGTGAACCACCTCCATCGGGGTCCTGGTCCGCAACATCGGCCTCCTCGGCGAGGCGCAGTAGATCCAACAGCCTCTCAGCGTCTCTCGGGGCAAACCCGTGTTCGTAGGCGGTTGTCGAATTCAAGTAGTGGCTCTCGACGGAATTGAGAACGTCGCGCAGTAGTTCGAGCGCGCCTTCGATGGATTCCCTCGTCACGGCGGGCAAAGGGTCAGGATGCTCAGCTCGGAGAGTGAGCACGTCCGTGTGCGCCACCTGCCGATTCCGGTACTCGCGCGCCGGTTCGAGTGCGGCGCGCGCACGCTCGCAGAGTTCCCGGACTCGTGCGGCGAGAGCAGGATCTCGAAGAAGCGGCGACAGGTGAAGGACGGTAAGGTTCTCCTTTCTCCCGCTCTTGGGGGGATCGGATAGCCGGCACAAGTGCAGGATGATGTCGTCAATCAGAACGATCCTGACGACCAGGAAGAAGTGGCGAGCGGTGCGATCGAGCAGATCGAGAACCGGCTGACCAGCAGCGAACAGCGCAGTGAATTGGGCCCACTTCAAGTGCAGGAGTGCGAGGGAGTTTCCGAGCTCGAAGTGCAGCTGTCCAGGCTGCGGGCCCATCGCCTGGATCTTCCTCTCGCGGTACTCTTCGGGCGAGTATCCCATCGCGACTACCCTCCAAACGTGTTGAGTCTCTGACGCGCTCTTCCCCAGTCAGGAACGAGCGATCCGAGCAACCGCACAAATCGCGGCGAGTGGTCCATGGCCCGCAGGTGACAAAGTTCGTGGGCGAGGACGTAGTCGATGCACCCGAGCGGGGCCTTCACGAGTTCCGGATTGAGCAGGATCTTCCCGGCCGGCGTGCAGCTGCCCCACCGATGGGTCATCGACCGCACCTTCAGCACGCTCGGCGAAACATCCCGCAGCCACGGCGCCCGCGCCTGGAGTCCCGCCAGCCGCCTGACGAAGACCTCCGGGGAGCGCGCGCGATACCACTGATCGAGCAGCGCCTCGACCTTCCCCGCCGTGGCCGGCTGCTCAGAGGTCACCCACAGGTAGCGCCCCTGCAACCGCACACCGTCGGGGCCACGCCTGATCCGGAGCCGATACTGGCGTCCGAGGTACAGGTGCGTCTCGCCTCCCACGTATCGGCGCGGCGCCGGCTGTGGGTGGTATTGCTCGAAGCGAAGTTGCTGCCGAGTGATCCACGGAAGCCGGCGATGGACACGGGCGTCCACGACCTCGGCATCGACACCGAACGGGGCGATGGCGCTCACCGAAAGATCGGGGTGCACCGAGATCGAGAGCCGTGACGTATCGGCGAAACGCAGATTGTATGTCAACGGCCGGCCCCCATCGGCGAGGCGCCTGACGAGCGTTCCTCCCGACCCACTCACGGCTTCCGCACCCTCGCAACGTCGAGGCAGCGCTCCATCAGCGCGTCGATATCGTCCAGCGCGACATCCGCGCCCAGTCGCTTCTTGAGATCGAACAGTTCGTCCTCGATGGCGTTGCGCATCTCGTTCTGGACGTCGGCGTTTCGCGTCCAGTGGACGGTGCGGCGCTCCTCGATGGCCCGGTCGATCGCCACCGCGGATGCGGCCGCGGCCTGCTCGGCGTCCGGGCCGCTGGCGTGGTAGCGCGCCACCGTCTCCCGCACCACGCCGTAGAGCGCCCGTGCGTCGGGAGCATAGCGGACCACTTCGGGGACCACATCGCCGCTGCGATCGCGCACCGAGGCGCTGATCTCCTCGACGTGCTTCAGGTAGTCCGCATCCGACAGCCGCCGAGCCTGGTACTCCGCGATGGCCCGCTCCAGCAGCTCCGAGAACCGCTGGTAGTAGGCCGGGTCCTCCGCCCATCGCTCCCTGATCGTGGCCTTGGTGCGATAGGCGATCGTGTCCGCCTTCGACCCCGGCGTGCCGAGCTTCTCGACCTCCCGCGCGAACGCCTCGCGGTCGAAGATGTTGACCAGCCCGGTCAGCTTCTCGACCTCGCCAGTGCCAACGTGCACGTCCAGCAGCTTCTGGATGCGCGGTTCGTACTGGCCGAAGTCCACCACCTCGGCATAACGCCGCCGCACCGAGCCCCGGAGCGCCATGAAGAAGCGCAGGTCGTGGCGATACGTCTCGACCTTGGCCTCGGACGTCTGCTCCAGGAATGCGAGCGTCGAGAGCGCCAGCTGGAGGTTGCGTGCGTAGGCCGAGAGACGCTCGTAGAACTCCAAGCGCAGAGCGTCGTCCGCGAGCACCCGCTCGAACGCCTCTTCATCCCGCCGGTTCTTCACTCCCCGGAACACGTCCCACAGATCGCTGTGGCGCTGCGGGAGCTTGGCAATCTCGGCGAGGACGTCGGTCAGCGTGCCAACCAGGTCCTCGCGATCGAAGTCCGGCAGGCCACCGTAGAGGTCGAGCGCGTGCTGCAGGTTCTGGAGCACCCCCGCGTAGTCCACGACGTAGCCGAACTCCTTGCCCTCGTAGACGCGGTTGACCCGCGCAATGGCTTGGAGAAGCGTGTGGTCCTTGAGGGTCCGCGTGAGATACAGCACGACGTCGCGGGGCGCATCGAAGCCGGTGAGCAGCTTGTCCACCACAACGATGATCTCGGGCTCGTCGGCATTCTTGAAGGCGTTGATCAGCAGCCGGTTGTACTGCTTCTCCGTGCCGTAGCGCTCCATCACCCGGCGCCAGAAGGCCACCACTGCGCTGGTGTTCTCCTCGAGGATGTCCACGTCGCCTTCGCGGTCGTCCGGCGCGGAGATCAGCACCTCGGAGGTGACCAGCCCGCACTCGTCCAGGTGCTTCTTGAAGAGCAGCGCGGTGGCCTTGTCCTGCGCCACCAGCTGGCCCTTGAAGCCCGTCCCCTGCCACGTCGCGGCGAAGTGCGCGCCCACGTCCCACGCGATCGCCGCGACCTTTTGCTCCGCCTTATTGAGCTGCGAGGTGGAGCTGAACTTCTTCTTGAGGTCCGCCGCCTGTTCCTTCGTGAGCGGCTGCGTGATGCGCTCGAACCAGCGGTCGATCTGCGCGCGGTCCACGACCTGCGGCACGTTGCGGCCTTCGTACAGCAGCGGCACCACCGCCTTGTCGTCCACCGCCTGCTGAATGGTGTACGTATCGATCAGGCCGCCGAACTGCCGCACCGTGTCCTTCTCGGCCTTCATCACCGGCGTGCCGGTGAAACCCAGGAAGCAGGCGTTGGGCAGAACCCGCCGCATCCGGGCGTGCAGGGTGCCGTATTGGCCGCGGTGGCTCTCGTCCACCAGGACGAAGATGTCCGGGCTGGTGAGCTGGAGGGCCTTGGTGGCGACCGCCGTCTCGAACTTGTCGATGACTGTCGTGATGACGGGGTCGCGCTCGCTCCGAAGCAGCTCGACCAGGTTCCTCCCGGTCGTGGCCCGCTTGGGGGCCAGCCCGCAGCGGTGAAAGGTGCCCTCGATCTGCTCGTCGAGATCTACCCGGTCGGTCACGAGGACAAGCTTCTTGGTGTTCGCAGTCTTGATGTCTTCGGCGATGGCCGTGGCGAGCATGACCATGGTGAGGGACTTGCCGCTACCTTGGGTGTGCCAGACCACGCCGCCCTGCCGGCGGCCGTCGGCCCCCGGCCGGCTGAGGCGTTCCATCGTGCGGCGGACGCAGAAATACTGCTGGTAGCGGGCGATCTTCTTCTCGCCGCCGTCGTAGAGCACGAACCGCTTCATCAGCTCCAGGAACCGCTCGGGGCGGCACAGCGCGAACAGGGCCCGGTCCTGCGCCGTGACCTCCCGGCCCGCGACCTCCAGCGCCTCGAAGTGACGCCGCACGTAGCGATACCGCCCGGCGAACAGGCGGTCCTTCTGATCCGTAGTCAGACGCCTGTTGACCGCCTCGGCGAGGGCGGCCTCGTCAAGGTCCGGCTCACGCCACACCGACCAGAACGGGCGGGGCGTGCCGGTCGTGCCGTACATCGCCTCGTTCTTCGAGACGGCGAGGAGCAGTTGGCTGTAGAGGAAGAGGCGCGGGATGTACTCCGTCTTCTGATTGCGGATCTGCTGGGAGATCGCCTCTTCCATCGGCTTGTCGAGGTCGGGGCGCTTGCACTCGATCACGCCGACGGGGATGCCGTTGATGAAAAGCGCGATGTCGGGCCGGCACGTCTCCGTGCTGGCCGTCCGCTCCACCTCGAACTCCTCCGTCACGTGAAAGGCGTTGCGTTCGGGGTACTGCCAGTCCACGTACCGGAGGTCGAAGCTCCGCGTCTCGCCCAGAACCGTCTGCTGGAGCGACTTGGGGAGGCGCAGCAGGTCGTAGACCTTCTCGCTCGTGCGCACGAGGCCGTCAATCGGCACGTCTTCGAGGGCCTCGACGGCGGTGCGGATGTTGGCCTCGGAGAACGGGAGGCTCTCGCCCTTGAACTCGATCCGGTTCGTCTCGGCGAGCTTGGCGGCGAGGATACCGGTGAGCAGGACTCGCGAAAGGCGGCCGCCGCGCAACTTCAACGCTTCGTCTGGCGAGAGGTACGTCCAACCGAGGTTCTGGAGCAACTGGAGCGCCGGGACCTGGGAGATGTGGTCCTCGAGGAAGAGCGGGGTCGCGGAGTCGGTCATGTCTGCAACTCCGGCACGCGGACCTTGCCGGTCAGGAGCAGGTCGGCGACACCCTTCCGCTGCCGGTCCAGGGCATCGTTGAGTCTAGCCAAGAGCACAATCTCACGATCCATAGCATCAAGAACAGCGACGATTCGGTCCTGCTCCTCCAAGGCCGCAGGAATCCTAATCCTCGACCGCAGAAACCACGGCAGGTTGAACGTCATCTTTTCTATGTGCACGCCGTAGCTCGCCAGCAGCGCAAGACGATAGGTCTGAGGCAGCCGTGACACGTAGTCGAACAGCTCAGTACGGAGGACATCGGGGCGCTTGTTGTGGAGCACGACGTAAGATCCCGAGACGTGCTTGCCCTCGAATTCGGGTCTGACGATGCCGAGGGCACCGTGGACGACCTGCATCTTCGAGATCAAGAAGTCACCGGCCCGCACCCCGAAGAGCGCCTTCGTCTTGATGGTGGAGCCTTTGGTCACGGATCGGAGGAACACACCACCTGAGCGACGTCGAATGCTCAGTAGTTCGTAGCTCGTCTCATCATCCCAGCTCACTGGTCGGGAGACCTCCTCGAACAGGTCGCCGATCCTCACCTGACGCCACTCGCGTCCCTCGAACTCCTTGAACCGCCGCTTCCCCGTCAGCAACTCCTGCACTAGGCCGCGTTTGAAGCGGCGCTTCGCCTCCGTAAGACGCTCAAGCTGACGACCCGCGTCGGCACAGACTGATAGGACCTCATCTATCTTCAGTTGTTCACCTGATGGAGGGATATCCACCTCGAGTCTTAGGATCGAAGACTGCGTAATCAGTGGTTGGGCGCCCTTGTTCCGCAATCGACTGAGATCCAAGTACTCCAGCAAGCGGGCCAGATAGCTGGGCACCACGTGGGGGCCAACCGCCTTCGAATAGAGCGCGTTGTCCGTGACCCATACCGGTGAATCGATGAAGTGAACGCTGCCGCAACTCCCGACCCGACCGATGACGATGCGTTCCCCGGCGATGAGCGCCGTGCTTGTGTAGCCTATTACGCCGTTGCCGCCGAACACGGGGACGGACGCCTTTGGACTGCTTGAACCGACCATCCCCGTTGGCGTTCGGACGCCGCTTGCCAACGAGAGGCAAGTGCCGAGGCCGACCCGGTGCCAACCCGACGGAACGGGCCTAGACATCAATCCCGAGCTGTTGTAGGTGACGTTGCATGTTAGCGCGGACCCCCTTGAGGTCCCGCTCCAAATCCGCGATTTCAGAAGCTAGCAGAGCTAGGTCGGACGCCTCCTGCTCCTCGAACGTGTCCACGTACCGCGCGATGTTAAGGTTGTACTCGTTCTCCTTGATCTCCTTCGCCGTTGCGCGATGGGCGTACTTCTCCACCGTCTTCCCGGCCCGCACCGCACCCACGATCTTCTCGATGTCCTGCTCCCGCAACCGGCTCTGGTTCTTCGCGTCCTCGTACTCCCGGCTCGCATCGACGAACATCACGTCGGTGCTCTTCCGGCCCTTCCGGAACACCAGGATCGCGGCCGGAATGCCGGTGCCGAAGAACAGGTTCGCCGGCAGCCCGACAACAGCGTGCAGCAGGTTCTCCTCGATGAACTGCTTGCGGATCTTCCCCTCCGCCCCGCCGCGGAAGAGCACGCCGTGGGGCACGATCACACCCACCCGGCCGCCATCCGCCGCCGCCGTCTCGATCATGTGCGTGATGAAGGCGTAGTCCGCCTTGCTCTTGGGCGGCGTGCCCCGATGGAACCTGTTGAACGCGTCGCTGGGCGCCTTCTCAGCACCCCACTTGTCCAGCGAGAACGGCGGATTGGCCACCACCACGGCGAACTTCATCAGCCGGTCGCCCTCGACCAGCTTCGGGCTGTTCAGCGTGTCGCCCCACTCGATGCGCGCGCCGTCCACGCCGTGCAGGAACATGTTCATCCGGCACAGCGCCCAGGTGCCGCCGTTCACCTCCTGCCCATAGACGAAGTAGTCCTTGCTCCCCACTTGCTTCGCCACGTGGATCAGGAGCGACCCCGATCCGCAGGCCGGGTCGCAGATCGTTTCGCCGGGCTGGGGGTCCAGCAGCCTGGCGAGCAGAATCGCCACCTCGGCGGGGGTGTAGAACTCGCCGCCCTTCTTGCCCGCGTCGCTCGCGAAGTGGCCGATCAGGTACTCGTAGGCGTTGCCGATGACGTCCTGATCGCCGATGCGCGAGGGCCGGAGATCCAGCACCGGGCTGGCGAAGTCCTCCAGCAGGTTCTTGAGCCGCCGGTTGCGGTCTTTCGTTTCGCCGAGGTGGGGCTCGCTGTTGAAGTCCACATTGCGGAAGACGTTCTCGAGCTTGGCGCGGTTCGCGTCCTCGATCTTCTCCAGCGCGATGTTGATCAGCTCGCCGATATTGGACTCGTCGCGCCGCTGGTACAGGAATGGGAACTCCGATTCCGCAGGCACCACGAACCGCTCGCGCGAGAGCGCCCGCTCCACCCGCACCTGGTCGCCGGAGAACTTGGCACGCAACTCCTCCCGGCGATCGGCCCACAGGTCGCTCACGTACTTTAGGAACAACATCACCAGCAGGTAGTCCTTGTACTGCGCCGGGTCCAGCGTGCCGCGGAAGGTGTCGCAGGCCCGCCAGAGGGTGTCGTTGATCTGCTGCTGGGAAATGCGGTCCGTCATGACGTCCTCAGGTTCTCGATGATTCGCCGCCCGGTGGCGGCGTGCATCCGGTCCGTGGTCTCGACGAGGCGGGAGCACAACTCCCGCTCGCGGGCTTGCAGTTCGGCCAGGTCCGCGATGCCGCGCTGCACCTCGAGCGGCGGCACGACGACTTCCAGCCGCTCGAACGCCGCCCGCTGGACGATCGGCGTGCCCGCGCCTGTTCGGGTCTGGTCTATCGCCGCCTGCGCCGGCCCCTGGTTCAGATACCACGCGAGGTACCTCGCCTCAACCTCTGCCCCAAGTCGCAGGATGTAGAAGCTCACGGGAACGATGGTCGGCGCACGCACAGCCTCGATCACCCAGGCCAAGTTGCGCGTCCCCCGTGACATGAAAACCACGTCGCCCGCCCGCACTTCATACTTGGCGGTTTCACGTCCCGGCACGATCCGTAGCTCGTCCCGAGGCTCGAACCGATAAGGCACACCATTGCGCAGGTGTCGCGTCACCAGGACCTGGTGAGTGCCTTCCGGGTCGTGCTCCAGCCGCCCGGCGATGGAAAAGCCGGGGAGGACCTCGGCGCATTGGCCCAGCGCTACCGCCGACGCCACGTGCTGCCAGGCTGGGGGGCCAGACGCAGCCGGTCCCAGTTCACCGATTCGAGGGGAATGAAGGCGTTGGAGCACTTGGCCAGCTCGTAGGACTGATTGGCACGGAAGAAGGCGTTGAAGATCAGCTTGCCCGCTTCGCGGACCTCGCGCGCCACGTCGGCGAAATCCCCGTCCCCGGACACGACGATCGCGACGTCGTACTGGTCCTTGAACGCGCCGGCAAGCAGCTCGATGGCCACCAGGATGTCCACGCCCTTTTCGTACACGCGGCCAGGGGGGCCCTCCAACCTGCCGAGCTTCAACTCCACCCGCTCCTGTCGCCGAATCATCGCCTCGAACTTCCGCCAGCGTTCGAAGCGGTCGCGATCGTGCGACTGAATCGGCGAGGCCGTCACGTAGACGACCCGCTGCAGCGCCCAGCGCCGCGGGAGTTGCCCCTCCGGAATCCGTTTCGCGATCTCGATGCAGACCTGCCGGTAGTTCACGTGCGTGGTGAGGCTCCGGTCGTCGAGCGCCCTCTTGAGGTTCGTACCATCTATGACGACGATGAGACGAAGGGGCGACGGGCTGAAGGCGGGGGAAGGGCTAGCGTCCGTCACGGCAGGTCGGCAAGAAAAAACCCACCGTAGCCGCAGAGCGGCGACGGTGGGGGGTCATAATCGGCACGGGTATGGTTAACCCGGCATCACGATTATCGGCGTGAGTGCCGCAACTGTCAAGAGGACCGTTCATCGCGGACTCTCCGGTCGCATTTTTGCTCCAGAAAACAGAACACTCAGAAACTTGATGTAGCGTAGCAACGATAGTATGATTTGTCAAGAGTGGGTTCATTACTTACGATTTTTCGGTTGCATTGATTTATTGACAATTATCGGCGACACTATCGCCATATGCTGACCGCTGTCGCCTTCCAGCCCGCTCTCACCCCAGCAGAAGCCGCTGAACTCATGCGTCTGCTCGGGGAGATCGACGAGTTCAAGGGCCGCTGGCGCAAGCTCGGGGAGATCCGCGCGGAACGGCTCGCCTCGCTCCGCCAAGTAACGACCATCGAATCGGCTGGCAGCTCGACGCGCATCGAGGGGGCACAACTCAGCGACGACGAAGTGGCCCGCGTCCTCCAAGGCCTTCCGGTTGACAGTTTCAGGGAGCGCGACGAGGCGGAGGTCCGCAGCTACGCCGAGTTGATCCAGACCATCTTCGATCACTAGCCCGATATCCCGCTCACCGAGAACCACCTCAAGCAGCTCCACAGGATCCTGCTGAGCCGCGTCGAGAAGGACGAGCGCCACCGCGGCGAGTACAAGAAGCTCGACAACCACGTCGAGGCGCGGAATCCAGACGGACGCGTTGAGATCATATTCCGCACGGCCTCACCATTCGACACGCCCAGGCTGATGGCGGGCCTCGTTCTCGCGACCAACGAGGCTCTCGGCGGCGGCGGCGGCCATCCCCTCGTTGTCATCGCGCGATTCATCGTGGAGTTCCTGGCCATCCACCCATTCCAGGACGGCAACGGCCGGCTGTCCCGAGCCCTGACCGCGCTGCTGATGCTGAGGGCCGGCTACGAGTACGTGCCATACGCCTCGATCGAGAGGCTGATCGAGGAGAACAAGCTCACGTACTACCACGCGTTGCGCACTTCGCAGACGGCGACGCAGATCGATCCCGCGCAATTCAGCGCGTGGCTCCTCTTCCTCGTACGCGTCCTCCAGACGCAGAAGCGGATCCTGGCGGGTAAAATCGAGGTCGAACGCTCCATCCTCAATCTGACCGACACCCAGATCGCAGTCCTCGATCACGTGGAAATGCAGGGGCGCGCAACCGCGTCAAGTTCGGCGGCCGCACTGCACCTACCCCAACGCACCACGCGGTACCACCTGGGCCTCCTCTCCAGTCGCGGTATCCTGGAGGCACACGGAGAGCGCCGCGGTCGGTACTACACCAGGCGGATGAGCGCCCCTACCGAAGCGAGGGCCGACGAAGAATCCAGGAACGGAGCGATCCTCGCCGCGATCCTGGAACGCGGCGGGACCGTCACCAGAGGAGAGCTCTTGGCCCTCGTGGATGCGCAGCACGCCGACCACCGGCTCGTGGGTTCACTGCACGGCCGGCGGCTCGCGCATCTGAGGCGCAATGACAAGACCGACCGGAGCGCTCTGACGGCGCGAGGCCGCGAAGTGGCTGAGCAGTATCTTTTCGCGAGGCGGCTCGCGCGCACGGACCGCCCGGTCGTGCCCCCTTCCGGAGGCTGACGTGCCCGACATTCCTGCCTTCGAGCGCGACCCGCTGCTGAGACGACTGGAGACCGAGGTCGTGGCGGCCGGAGAGGAGCACGGCCGCCCGTTCGTCGTGCTGGCCGACACCCTCTTCTATCCCGAGGGCGGCGGCCAACCCGCCGATCGCGGGACGGTGGGCGGGATCGCCGTCGCCGACGTCCGCAAGACCGGCGACGACATCCGGCACGTGCTGGCGGGCCCTGCCCCGTCGGACCGCGTGACGCTGGAGATCGACTGGGCCCGCCGCTTCGATCACATGCAGCAGCACACCGGCCAGCACCTGCTCACCGCGGTGGCCCAGCAGCGCTTCGGATGGCACACGACTGCCTTCCACCTCGGCGAGCGTGTTTCCGACATCGAGTTGGCCACGCCGGGCATCCGCCCCGAGCAGCTGACCGGCCTGGAAGAGGCGGTCGCCGCCGAGGTCCGGGCGGCACGTCCTGTGACGAGCCGCCGCGTGAGTCCCGAAGAGTACGCGCAGCTGCCGGTCCGGACGCGGGGGCTTCCGGAGGGACACGCCGGGAGCATCCGGCTGGTCGCGATCGAGGGCCTCGACCTCAACACGTGCGGCGGCACGCACCTCAGCTCGACGGCCGAGATCGAGGCGCTGAAGCTCCTCGAAACCGAGCCGCTGCGGGGCGGCACTCGGCTGTTCTACGCGGCGGGGACGCGCCTGCGGCGGCTCCATGAAGCCCACGGTGAGCGGAACGCGCAACTGCGGAAGCTGCTTTGCACTTCGGACGACGAACTGGTGGCGGGCCTGGCGACGAAGCTGGAGCAACTGAAGGACGCGCAGCACGCCGTTCGGGACTTGGAGGAGGAGCTGGCCCTCGCGTCCGCGCAGTTGATGGCGACGGCGTCCGGGCGCGTTCTCTCAGCCCACTGGCCGCGGCGCGACCTCCCGTTCCTTCAGCGCGTGGCTCGGGAGGTCGGACAGCTGGCCCCCGACCGCGTGGTGTTCCTGACCGCCGGCGAGGGGGAGCAGGGCGCGTTCCTACTCGGGGCGGGAGAGCGCGCCGCGATCGACGTGCCGGCCGCCGGACGACGCATCGCCGAACTCCTCGGCGGCCGCGGCGGCGGCTCCGGCCGCGTCTTCCAGGGCAAGGCCAATGACCTCGCGCGCCGCGAGGAGGCGGTCAGGCTTCTCGAGCGCAGCCTCTGACCTCCGCACCGATGCGATTCCGGTGCCCCGGTGCGCTGGTGCCCCGGTGCCCCGGTGCGTCCGTGCCCCTGTGCCCCTTCTCTATGCCGCCATCCCGTGATGCAGTTCCACCGGCGCCCCCCGCCGCCTGACCCGCAGGTTCAGCGCTTCCACGAACACCGAGAAGCCCATCGCGAAGTAGATGGAGGCCTTGGAGATCTGCTGGCCAAGGCCGTCGGCCACGAGGGAGAAGCCGATGAGCAGCAGGAAGCTCAGGGCCAGCATCCGCACGGTGGGGTGCCGGCTCACGAAGTCACTGATGGGGCTGGACGCGAACAGCATCACGCCCACGGCGAGGACGACCGCGGTGACCATGACCCAGAGGGCGCGCGCCATGCCGATGGCAGTGATCACCGAGTCCAGCGAGAAGACGATGTCGAGCACCATGATCTGCGCGATCACGACGCCGAAGGACATCGCGACACGCGCCGTCCCGTGCTGCTCGTCGCCTTCGAGCCTGCCGTGAATCTCGGAGGTGGCCTTGGCGATCAGGAACAGGCCGCCAGCGAGCAGGATCAAGTCGCGTCCCGAGAACGGGTGGCCGAACAGGGAGAAGAACGGCGCCGTGAGCCGGATCATCCACGTGAGGGATAGCAGGAGCAGGATTCGGGTGACCATGGCCGCCAGGAGTCCGAGCGACCGGGCCCGGCCCTGCTGGTGCGCCGGGAGCTTGCCGGCAAGGATGGAGATGAAGATGATGTTGTCGATCCCGAGGACGATCTCGAGAACGGTGAGCGTGACCAGCGCGACCAGCCATTCCATATCCCGGCTCCGGAAAGCGGCGGCCTGAAGATAGGGCTGGGCCCCGCTCCATGCCTACCGCATCTCCCTCACCCTCACCTCGATCCCCTCCTCCCCGGCCAGCAGCCGCACGAGCGCCTGAGGGTCGGTCTGGCCGAAGTGGTAGGGGTACAGGATTCGGGGCCGGATGGACCGGGCGGCGTCGGCAACCATCTCCGGCGTCATCGTGTAGGGGAGATTCATTGGGAGGAAGGCCACGGCAACGTCCCTCAGCGCCTTCATCTCCGGCGTGTTCTCGGTGTCGCCGGCCACGTAGACTCTCACGTGCGCGAAGCTGATGACGTAGCCGTTCCCGTTTCCCCTGGGGTGGTACGGCTGCCCTCCCGCCCGTGTGTGGACGAGGTTGTAGGCTGGAAGGGCCTCCACGCGGAACCCCGCCACCTCCCGCGCCTCCCCGTTCCGCATCACCATCGCACGCTGAACCCGTCCTTCGCAGGACGGGGACACCACCACCTGGGTGCCATCCTTCCGGAGCATCTCCACCGCGGCCGTATCCAGGTGATCGCCGTGCTCGTGGGTGATGAGAATGAGGTCGGCCTTGGGCATCCTCGAGTAGTCGGCCTCACGACTCACCGGGTCCACGTGAACGACCTTGCCACCATGGCGGAACATCAGGGTGCCGTGGCCGACGAACCCGATCGTGAGATCCCCGGCCGAGGTGGGAATGACGTCTTCCTGGAGAGACCTCGCGGGGGGCTGCTGAGCGGGCGGCTGCTGAGCGCTGAGCGGTGCGGCGGCGAGCAGCGCCGACAGGAGAAGGGCGGGCGCCTGCATCAGCGGCCGGACCCGTTCACGTACAGGGCCACATGACTCACGTTCTTGTGGGAGGGTCACGAACTTCCCGATCGGCGGTGGTCGTGGCGCATCGTTTCGAGTTCAGCCCGAAGCGGGGACCAGTACTCCCGGTCGGCCTGCTTGCCGCGGATTTGCTCCTGGGCCAACTCGAGTTCGAGCGTACTCCGATCCCGCTCGAGGGCCGCGTCGAGCAGCGGTCGATCGACCGCGGCGGCCACTGCGATTTCCCGGAAGGTCGACGCCAACTCGATCAGCGTGTCGGCCTCGCGGGCCTCCCTGAGCCAGAAGCCAACTCGGCTCCGGTCCACCTTGGCGCGGTGGGCGACCATCTCGGCCTCGACCAACTCGCCGATCGTTGCCCAATCCTTGTCGCGTTGAGTCTTCTTCGTCGCCACCAGGTCTTCGAGCGCCACGACGGATACTGGGCCGAAATCGAGGTCGACCACCACTTGGCGTCGCCAGACGGCGTCGAGGTCCGGGAGGCGAGGCGGTCTGGTCATCAGGTCGAGACGGAGCCCGGCAACGTCGGGGCGACCGCACCGGAAATGGACGGCATGCCCGCGCTCGAGGAACTCCGCTCGGAGCGGCGGGACGGCGATCGCGTCTGCCTGGAGCGCGGCGAGTGCTCGATCGAGCCGGGGTAGGGCCAGGGGAGCGGCGGCGAGCATGAGGTCGAGATCGCGGCTAAACTCCGCCCCGCCGTAGAGGATGCAGGCCTGGCCGCCGATCAGCAACGTCGGGACCTCGAAGTCCCGCAGGGTAGCCAAAGCGCTCTGGATCGGGGTCGGGATCAAGGGAGCCTCCGAGCGCGAGGAAGTTGGCCCACAGGGCGCCTGCCGCGGCCCACCGTGCCGCCGGCGACAGGGCATACCACTCCATGCGCTCCTCCCCCGCACGGCCGGCAATCTGGGCGAGCAAGGATGGCGGCAGCGGGTCGCAATGGGCCAACGAGTCGGACATGACTCCAATTTGCAGCGTTTCGTTGTCGATGGCGAGGGTTGTGGGCTCTCTCTTTGGCCGGCGCCTCGCGCATCTGAAGCGAGACCCCAAGACCCACCGCAGCACCCTGACGGCGCGAGGGCGTGAAGTCGCCGAGCAGTATATGTTTGCCAGAAGGCTCGCTTGGCCGCTCGGGCGGTCGGAGGGTTGCTCGGTTCTGTCGTAGGCACGGCGCTGGGAACCACTCTGGGGGCCCGCGCAGATTGGCTACTCACTCGCACAGGGGATCGTCGCCGCCATGCTCGACCGACAGTGAGGAGGAGCGGTGCGGTATCCCTCCTCGTTCTCGTTGCCGCGGGGTGCGCGACCGAACCCACCCGACCGGCGGGCCCGGATTCCCTGTCAATCGTCTGCGGTGAGCCGGAGCTTGCCGTCGCCGTCGGCGAGAGCGTTCGGCCCGCGGCGCGATCGAACATGTGCCGTCTGCGTGCCGCGCCGGGCGCCGAGTATGCGCTCGCATTCCTGGATCCCTCGGCCGTCCGGTCCGCAGAGACGTCCCTGGAGGAGTCGTTCCCCGGCTACATCGTCTCGCTGACGGTGGACAGTACGCCGACGGATTCGGCCGGCCCGGCAGGCGCGGCGCGCGCCGCTCGGCTCCCCGCGCAGGCTCCCGGTGACATCGTGGAAACGGTCGCCGATGACGTCGTCGAAACCACCGTCGGTGACGATCCACTCGGCTCCCCGAAGAGCCGGAGCCGCCCCTGGAGCCTGAACGAACGCTTCGAGATTCTCGACCCCTATCGCGGATCCTTCAAGAGCGCCCGTGTGCTGCGCATCTACGGCGGCGAATTCGTGGTCGCGTGGTTCGAGCAGGGCGACTCGGCACGCTTGCTCACGTGGTTGCCGCGGCTCGACTCCGCGTTCGCGGTCGTACAGGAACACGCGTTCCCCCTGCTGCGCAGCATGTTCGTGAACGCGGCGCCGAGAACCAGCACGGGCTCCGGTCAGTATCTTATCCTGTTGAGGGACAGTCTTCCCCGCGATGACCTCCCGGGGCCCGTCGGCGTCTCGTACGCCACGACAGTCGGAGACACCGTCTTCACGTGGATCCACCTCAAGGTCGATACCGCGTACACGCACACGGGTCTCGCCTCCCTGCTCACCCACGAGATGGTGCACTCGTACCAGCGGATGTACATGCACGCGAATCGCGCGCCGGGAGTGGAGTCCGTCACCGGGGCGGCACTGTGGGGCGTCGAAGGCGGAGCGAATCTCATCTCGTACGAAACGATGCGGCGCTACGCGGGGATGCCGCTCGACGCCAACCTGGACTGGCGCGTGCCCCAGGCGACCGCCGCGGCGCAGTTCGTCGCGCGTCGGGCCCAGCCGGCCAGCGGCGAGTTCACCGCGGGATACGACAACGCCATGGGCTTCATGCGGTATCTCGTTCTCCGGCTGATGCGCGCGGGATCCACGCTTGATCACGCCGTGCGCGAGGTCTCCCGGGGAGCCATCGAAGGCTGGTACGGGTACGACGGCTACACCCGCCGCACGGGGCTGGTGAGCCGGGTGCGCGCCGTGCTCGGCGACCGCTGGGATCCGGAGGAAGCGCTGCTCGACTGGACGCTGAGTCACGCCGCTGACGATCTCACTGGGAATCCGGACTTCCAGGACAGGACCTCGCTGCGAATCTGGGACATCCCCAGCGATCGAGCCGGCTGGCGGGCAAGCGCCGACCTGACCTCGGCGGAAGGAGGGAGCGCGAGTGTCTACCGACGCTACGGGAGCCCCTTCTACGTGTACCTGCGAGACGGTGGAGGTGGGGTCACGTTTCGGATTGCCGTCTCCAGGGTGAACCCGAATGAGATGCCCCCCGCGGAGAACATCCCCATGGTGGTGGTTCCGTGGAAGCTGGTGCGGATTCGGTAGCGAGGGGAGGCGGCCTGACAGACCGCCCGCTATCATTCCGCGCATGAACACCACCGACCACGCCCCCCTGATCGCCATCGCCATGCTGGCCGCCCGCGCCGACGGCCGGACCGACAGCACGGAACAGCAGGCCGTGGACGCCGTCGTCGAGCGCATCGGCAACCCGGACGTGACACGCCTCACCCAGCAGGTCGCCGCCGGGCAGTTGCGCGTCGCGGACCTGGCTTCCCGGCTCTCGGACGACGAGGCGCGCCGCGTGGCCTACGAGGGCGCGCTCGCCATCTGCAACTCGGACGGCGTCGTCAACGCGTCCGAGTCGGCCTTCCTCGAGGAACTGCGCACCGCGCTGGGCCTCAGCGCCGCGTCGGTGACCGAAGCCGGGAAGACGGCGGACGCGCTCGCCGGCGCGCCGGTCGCCGAGGTGCACACTGGGACGCCGCCCGGCGGGCCGCTCGACGACTTCATCCTCCAGCAGGCGATGCTGACCGGCGCCCTGGAGATCCTCCCCGACCGGCTGGCCACCGTCGCCATCCTCCCGCTCCAGCTGCGCCTGGTCTACCAGATCGGCCAGCGCCACGGCCAGAAGCTCGACGCCAACCAGGTGAAGGACCTCGCCGCCACGCTCGGACTCGGCGCCGTGGCCCAGGGGATGGAGAGCGTGGTGCTGAAGATCGCGGGTGGGATCGCGGGGGGGCTCCTCGGCGGGCTGGTCGGCGGCGCCGCCCGAGTCGCCACGGGCGCGGTCATCACCTTCGCGGCCACCTACGCCCTGGGCCACGTGTCGGACCAGTACTACCGGCAGGGCCGCACGCTCAGCGCCGGCGATCTGCGCGCGCTGTTCAGCCGGTTCCAGCAGGAAGCGAAGACGATCTACCCGAGGGTGGAACAGCAGATCCGCGCGCAGTCGAGCACGCTGAACCTCCAGAGCCTGCTCCAGGGACTGCGGACGACCTGACGACCGCTCACACCTGGAGTTGTCTGCGCCGTCCGATCGCGGCCATTCCCAGGAGAACGACCGAGACCGCAAGGTAGACGGCGGGAGTCGCGACGGTGCTCGCCTCGGCCGTGACCCCGGTGAAATCCCACGCCGGCGACGGGATGAACGCGGCGCCCGCCACCCAGGCGAAGGAAGGACCCCATCGCCCAGCGGCGACCAGGCGAACGGCGACCCCCCCGCCGAAGAGGACGGCGACGGAGAAGCCGGCCATCCAGATCGCGGATAGCTGGCGGCGCAACGGGTGTACGACGGAGAAGACGATCTGGTGCGTCTCGTGCTGCCGTTCGCGGTTGCCCATGGCCGACGACAGCAGGATCGGCCACAGCCATGCGGCGAGGAACAGATACCGATGCGTGATGTCGAGGGGAACCGTCAGCGTGGCGACAACGAGACCCGCGGCCCCCACATTCCACAACCACTTCCGCCCTTTCAGCATCAGGCGCAATTCGGCGGCATAGAGCGCCACCCAACGCGACCGCGGGCGGGATTCACGACACGCAGCGGCTCCTGGATACGCTTGCGAGCCGCGCGGCCATCCAAGTCTTTCAGCGCCGCGACGTATTCCGGGAACTCGACGGCGTTCAGGTGATGGTCGCCAGGATTCGCATCAAGGTGGATTTCCCGGCGCCATTGGGGCCCAGCAATGCCACGATGCCCGGTTCCAGCGCCAAGCTGAAATCCCGCAATCCCCACGTGTCGCCTTTGTAGCGCTTGCTCACGCCCTCGACTTCGAGTCTCATGGGGATTCTCCCCGACGGGATCGCCCGGGCGCTGTGGCGAGGATGCTGCGGCTAACGGCTATCGGCTCCCGGGAGCCGGGAGCCAGCTCCCAGCTCCCGGCTTCCGGCTTCCGGCTCCCGGCTCCCGGCTCCCGGCTCCCCTACCCGTTCTTCTTCTGGAACTCCGCCATGAACGCGATCAGGTCGTCGACGCCCTTCTCCGGGAAAGCGTTGTAGATCGAGGCGCGCAGTCCGCCCACACTCCGGTGGCCCTTGAGCCCGTCGAAGCCGGCCGCCTTGGCCTCCTTGACGAACTTCGCCTCGAGTTCCTCGTTCGGCATCCGGAAGGTCACGTTCATGCGCGAGCGGCTTTCCTTGGACGTGTGGCCGCGGTAGTACCCGCCGCTGCCGTCGATCGCGTCGTAGAGCTTCTGCGCCTTGCGGACGTTGGTCTTCTCGATCGCCTCCAGGCCACCCAGGCCGACCAGCCACTTCATCGTCAGGCCGATCATGTAGATGGCGAAGACGGCGGGCGTGTTGTACAGCGACTTGTTCTCGACGTGGATCCCGTACTGCAGCATGATCGGCAGGAGCGCGTACGACGGGTGCGCGGCCGCTTCTTTCACCAGGTCGTCGCGGATGATCACCAGGGTGATCCCCGCCGGCCCGAGGTTCTTCTGGACGCCGGCGTAGACGACGCCGTACTTCGACACGTCGAGCGGGCGGCTGAACATGTGCGACGAAGTGTCGGCCACCACCGTGGCGGCGCCGAAGTCCGGCAACTGGTGGAACTCGACGCCGTGGATCGTCTCGTTCGTACACACGTGCACGTACGCGGCGCCCGGCGTGAGCTTGAGCTCCTCCTGCCTGGGAACGCGGATGTAGTTCTCCGCCTTGTCGTTGAAGGCCACGTTGATGGCGCCGACCTTCTTCGCCTCCTTCACCGCCTTGTCCGACCACGACCCGGTCACGACGTAGTCCGCCGACGAGCCGGCGTGCAGCAGGTTCATCGGCACCATCGAGAACTGGGTGGTCGCGCCGCCCGGAAGGAACAGGACGTGATAGTTGTCGGGAATGCCCGCCAGCTTGCGGATGTTCGCCTCGCACTCGGCGAGGATCGCCTCGAACGCCTTCGACCGATGGCTGACCTCGAGCACCGACATGCCGACGCCGGGGAGCGCCAGCAGGTCCCGCTGCGCCTCCTCGAGTGCGGCAAGCGGAAGCACGGCCGGGCCGGCCGCGAAGTTGTAAACGCGGTTCACTGACATTGTGTTCTCCTTTGATGACGCGTGTGGGATTCCCGCATCCTGGATCCCCGACCGCTATCCCAGCGCGACGACCGTCAACTCGATCACGTCGACGCAGCCCGCGCGCACGCTCGCCAGCAGCTCGGCCGGCGGCTCCTTGTCGACGTTGATCCGGGCGATCGCCGCCTCGGCGCTCTCGAAGACGATGTTCTCCGCCTCGTGCGCGTTGATGCCCGCTCCGGCCAGCTTCGTGAAGACGGCGGCGAGCGCGCCCGCCTTGCCCTTGTGCCGCACGATCAGCGAGTGGGTGGCCGGCGTCTTCTTCGCCAGGTTGACCACGTTCGGCACCCGCCCGGTCTCCTTGAAGACCTTGACGATCCGCACGGTCTCGGCGGCGACCGCCTCCTGGGACTGGTCGGTCGAGGCGCCGATGTGGTGCGTCCCGTACACTCCGGGAAGGCCGAGGATGGGATGCGCGAACTCCGCCGTGCCGCCCGCCGGCTCGCCGGGGTACACGTCCACGCCGACCCGGATGCCCTTCTCCTTCACGGCCTTCGCCAGCGCGCCGTAGTCCACGATGTCCGCACGCGCGGTGTTGATGACGTACGCGCCGGGCTTCAGCCTGCCGATCACGTCCGCGTTGACGATGCCCTTCGTCAGCGGGCCGGCGGCCAGGTGGATGCTCAGCACGTCGCACTTTTCGGCGACCTCGGCCGGGGTCTTCGCCACGCAGATCCGCTCCTCGATCAGCGCGCTCGAGCCCGGACGGAACTGCAGCAACAGCGGGAGATCAACCGGAATGTCGTCGCAGTCCACCGCCACACCCAGCTCGCTCCAGATCACCAGGTTCATGCCGAAGGCCATCGCCCGCTTCGCCATCTCCTGGCCGATCTTCCCGAAGCCGAGGAGCCCGAGCGTCATCCCGTACAGGCCCTTCGCCTTCGAGTACTCCTTCTTGTTCCACTTGCCGCGCAGCAGCTCGGCCACGTTGTCGGGGATCCGCCGGTCGAGGGCGATCAGCAACCCGAAGGCCAGCTCCGCCACCGCGATCGAGTTCTTGCCCGGGCAGTTCGAGACGTAGATGCCCCGCTTGCTCGCGGCCTTCACGTCGATGGTGTTGTAGCCGGCGCCCGCACGCACGATGAGCGACAGGCGGCCGGCGTCCAGCATCGGTTCCGTGACCACGGTGGACCGCACCACCAGCACGTCCGCGCCCGTCGCGGCGAGCGCATCCTTCAGCGTGTCGTCCTTCAGGTCCGGCTCGTGGACGATCTCGCAACCGAGGGCCTTGAGACCCTCAACTCCGCTCTTCTCGAACTTGTCGGCAACGAGAACTTTCATGGCTACCCGTCCTTGGACCGCGGCCGCGCGGCCCGGTTCAGATTAGGTGAGTCGGATCTCGACCAGGAAGCCCTCCGGCGTGTGGCCCGCCAGGTGCTTGACCTCCCGGTCATGGAGGGAATCTGCGTCTGGTTGCCGGCGAACGCCACCAGGGGCCCGTCCCCGTGGCGCTAGGCCTTGAAGATGTCCAACGCGAAGGGATTGTCCGAGCGAACCGGCTCAACCTCTACGCCATAGGCGGCGCGGAAGGCCCGGCCCGAGACGCGGCGCGGGGACCACTTGACCTCAAAGGCCCGCAGGCCGCTCCCTTCCTTCACAACCAGGTCCACCTCCGACTGCGTCCGCGTGCGCCAAAAGAAAAGCTCCGCCGGTGAGCCGAGCAGGGCATTGTGTTTGGCCACCTCGGCGATGGCCCAGTTCTCCCACAACGCACCGATGTCGGGCCGGAACTCGTCGGTCGAAAAAGCGTTGAGGATGGCGTTGCGGATGCCCGTATCCCAGAAGAACACCTTCCGGCTCTTGGCGATTTCCTTGCGGGGATTGGTGCTGAACGACGGCAGCCTGAAGATGACGAAGGTCTGTTCCAGTAGATCCAGATAGCGATCCACTGTGGACCGGGCCATATGAAGCTGGGTCGCCAGTTCGTTCACCGACACTTCGGATCCGGCCTGATGGGCCAGCAACAGCAGCAGCCGCTTGATGAGGTCCGGCGTTTTGACCAGGCCGGTCTGGAGCACGTCCTTCCAGAGGTAGTCGGAACTCAGTTCGCGCAGCAAGTGCGCGGGGTGCTCGCTCGTCACGACTTCGGGATAGCCGCCGAAACTCAGCCGCTGCATCAGGAAGGCCCGCAGTTGCGGCGCGAAGTGCCGACACAAGTGGTCGGGCGCGGCATCCGCGCCGGCCCACACCTGGGTGCCCAGCGCCTCGGAAAACAGCAGCGGCGGGAGCACCAGTTTCCGGTTGCGGCCGGTCAGGCTCTCCGCCGCCTGATCGAGCAAGTCCAGCGAGGAGGAGCCGAGCAGGAGGAACTTCGCGGGAAGCCGCGCATCGTGCCAACCCTTGATGACGCGGGACGCGTCGGGGAGGCGTTGCGCCTCATCAATCACCAGCACCGACGGATTGCCGAGCGCGCGCAGGGCATCGCCGGGTGCCAAAGCCGCAGCGGCCCGGAAACGAGCCTTGTCCACCTCGACATCGAAGTTGAGGATGACCGCGCCAGTCCCCGACAGGGCGTGTTCCACCAGGGTCGTCTTGCCAACCTGACGGGCACCGAGGATGACGCCAACCTTGTCGCCCGCGAGAATGTCCTTCAGCCGTTGCTCTGCCTGCCTTCTGATATACATGAAGGACAGAATAACCGGTTCTGTTGTATATCACAAGTAGCAGATTCATCGGCGCTTTCGCGCGGCTGGCGGCTGCTGCGCGAGAGGGACCAGGGGGTGCGCCGACGCCCGCAGCGCGCTAGTTCCCTCCGGTACCCACGACGCGAGCGCGCGCCGCCGGATCCCACGTCGGCCTGGCAACGGTGTTCGCCACCTCGAGGCCGACGAGGAACGCGAGCCGGACGATCCGGGCGGCCTGCTCCGTGTCCGCGCGATCGACGTTGTCGGCCGCGGTGTGCAGATCGTCGTAGATGCCGCTGAAGAAGAAGAGCGCCGGCACACCCCTCTGGGCGAACGGGAAGTGGTCCGACGCCTGGTACAGCCCTTCGTGCGCCTTGGGCGTCAGGCGCAGTTCCGGGTGCGCTCGGGCAAGGCGATCCACTACTCCTCCCAACGAGGTGTAGTCCTTCTCCACCAGCCCGACGGTGTCCCGCGGGTTGCGTGCGATCATGTCCAGGTTGATCACGGCGGCGGTCCGGTCGAGCGGAATGACGGGGTGGTCAACGTAGAAGCGGGAGCCGTAGAGCCCGCGCTCCTCGGCGGTCACTGCCGCAAAGATCAGCGTGCGGGCGGGGCGCGGCCGCAGCGTTGCGAACGCCTCGGCCAACTCGATCACTCCCACGGTGCCGGAGGCGTTGTCGTCGGCGCCGTTGCAGATCGAATCGGCCGGCAGAGCGGACGAGGGACGGCACCGCCCTCCCACCACGCCCACGTGGTCCATGTGACCGGTGAAGACGACCGCCTCATCGCGCAGGGCACGGTCGCTGCCTTGGATCACGCCGATGACGTTGGCCACGGAGGCCTGCAGCAACGTGGTGCGGTGGAGCGTGACGGAGATCGTGAAGCCGGTGAGCAGCCGGGCACTCCGGCCGGCCGGTGCCGTCAGGGTGGCGGGATCCTCCCCCGCGGCGCGTAGCAGGTCCGAGGCGGCGCCGAGCTGCAGCCCATACCCGGCGGTAGGCCGAACGCCGCCGGTGCCGTCGGCCAACTCCCATCGTTGCGGGAAGGACCTGCGGGCAGCCTGCGCCCACTGCGCTGCGGGGAACTCGATGGCGAGGATGTGCACGAGAGCGCCCTCAGCCGCGGCCTGACGGTACACCGGATTCAGCGCGCTGGGGTTGAACTGGTTCGCGGCGATGACGTGCAGGATCGCGGCTCCCCGAACAGGCACGTCGCCAAAGGGGCGAAGCGTGTCCGACGGAATCCCCGCCATCAGGACAACTGGCAAGGCGCGCACATCGCCCGGAGGGCTGCCGACGGCGTAGACGATCTCCCTGCCCAGCGCCCAGGTGGCCGAGAAGCCGGGCCCCGAGACCGACACCGTTGAGAGGGAGTCGATGCGCGTGTTGAGCAACTGGAACCGCTGCAGGTAGCCTCCCGAGTCGCCGGCGGGGCGCAGGCCGATCCCGCGGAACTGGGCCGCGACCCAGTCCGTGGCGCGCTCCAGTTCCGGGCTCGGCGTTTCGCGACCGCGGGTCGAGTCGTGGGCGAGCGCGCCGAGCTTGGCGGCGAAATCGGCCTCCGTGATGGTCTCGACTGCCCGGCGAAGCTCAGCTGGAGAGGGAGTGGCCCGTGTCTGGGACGCGAGCGGCGACGCGACGAGAAAGGCGAGGCCCGCGCAGGCCCGGGCGATGCGGATCACTGACATGACCGATCTCCATCGAGGGGGTATCGACTGGCGCGGACCGATCCGCGGCCGCGTGCCGTTCGATACGGCCGGGCGGAGGAGGAGGTTTCAGGCTCGCCCCGACCCGCCGCGTCCTTGACTCGCCGACGCCCCACCCGGATACTCTGGCACTCGAAGGAACCCCATGAACCACCTGGTCGTGTTCAGTCACCCCAATCCCAAGAGCTTCAACCGCGCGATCCTGGACGCATACACCGTCGCCCTGAAGGAGCGGGGCCACGACGTGCGCATTCGCGATCTCTATGCTCTGGGGTTCGATCCCGTCCTGTCGGCCTCGGATCTCTCAGGCGTGAGCGAGGGGCGGCTGGCTCCACAGGTGCGCGAGGAACAGGAACACTTGCGCTGGGCCGATGTGATCGCGTTCATCTACCCGCTCTGGTGGGCGGGGATGCCGGCCATAGCGAAGGGCTATGTGGACCGCGTGTTCACCGAGGGGTTCGCGTATTCGTTCGGTCCCAAGGGCCTCGAGAGACACCTCACCGGAAGGAAGGTGCTCACGATCACGACGCTGGGGGACACGCTGGAGAACTACACGAAGCGCGCCTTCATCGAGAGCATGGACCGCCTCATGGACGGGATCATGTTCGACTTCGCGGGGCTCGAAGTCCTGGGGCACACTTACTTCGGCTCGGTGCCTACAGTGACGGACGGCCAGCGCAAGGAGATGCTCCAGGACGTGCGGCGGCTCGCGCTGAGCGTCGGCTGACGCTTCGGCGGTCCGAAGACCCCCGACTCACGAGGTGATGGTCGCCATGTCCACGCATGCGCTGACTCTGCCCGCCCTGTTCGAAACCTCTGTCGAGCGATTCGCCTCGAGCGTCCTCGTCCGCGAGAAGCGCGAGGGGGCATGGCAGGACACGACGTACGCCGAGATGCGCACGCTCGTGCACCGGTGCGCCGCCGGCCTGCTCGCCATCGGCCTCGAGAAGGGCGACCGCGTCGCGCTGATCTCCGAGGGGCGCCGGGAATGGCCCGTCGCCGAACTGGGGATCCTCTACGCCGGCGCGGTCAACGTGCCGATCTCCATCAAGATCGACGAGCTGCCCGAGCTGCGCTTCAGGCTGTCCCATTCCGGCTGCCGGCTCGCCGTCGTCTCGGGCGCCCACGCCCGCAAGGTGCTGGGCCTCCTTCGCGAGCTGCCCGTGCTCGAGGTGGTGGTCATCCTCGACGATCTCGGCGACGTCGGCATGAAGACGATGACGTTCGCGGCGCTGCTGACCCGCGGCGACGCGTACCTCGCGGCTCACCCCGGCGCGGTCGCGGACTCCTGGATGTCCCTGCGCGGTGACGACCCCGCGAACATCTGCTACACCTCGGGCACCACCGCGGACCCCAAGGGCATCGTCCTCACCCACCGCAACTACACGGCGAACATCGAGCAGGGTACGGCGCTGTTCAAGCTCCCGCCGGCGTCAATCACCCTGCTGCTGCTCCCCTGGGACCACTCCTTCGCGCACACCTGCGGCATCTACGCCCTCAGCTCGACCGGCGGCACGTTCGCCTGCGTCCAGCAGGGGAAGACGCCGATGGAGACGCTGCGGAACGTCCCCGTCAACATCCGGGAGATCCGGCCGACGTTTCTCCTCAGCGTTCCCGCGCTGGCGAAGACGTTCCGCAAGAACATCGAGAAGGGGGTGCGCGAGAAGGGACCGGTCGCCCAGGCGCTGTTCCGCGCCGGCGTGGCCACCGCGACCGCATACAACGGCCTCGGCTTCGACCGCGGGAGGGGATGGCGCGCGCTCCTGGGGCCGCTCGTGGCGCTGTTCGATGCAGTGCTCTTCAAGAAGATCCGGGCGGGCTTCGGAGGCCGGCTCGAGTACTTCGTCGGCGGCGGTGCGCTGCTGGACATCGAGCTGCAGCGCTTCTTCTACGCCATCGGGATGCCGATGTACCAGGGCTACGGGCTCACCGAGGCGGCCCCGGTCATCTCGTCGAATTCACCCGGCCGCCACAAGCTTGGCTCGTCCGGCCCCATCGTGCCCGACCTCGCGCTCCGGATCTGCGACGACCAGGGGAAGGACGTCCCCGTGGGGACTAAGGGCCAGATCGTGGTGAGGGGCAAGAACGTGATGCCGGGTTACTGGCAGAACCCGAAGGCGACGGCGGAGACGGTCCGGGACGGCTGGCTCCACACCGGCGACCTCGGGTACCTCGACCGCGACGGGTTCCTCTATGTGCTCGGCAGGGAGAAGAGCCTCCTCATCGGGCACGACGGCGAGAAGTACAGCCCGGAGGGGATCGAGGAGGCGATCGTGGACCACGCGCACACCATTGACCAGGTGATGCTGCACAACAACCAGTCCCCCGCGACGGTGGCGCTGATCGTGCCGAACCGCGAAGCTCTCCGCTCGTGGATGGCGCGGCACGACCTCCGGCCGGACGCGGTGGAAGGCCAGGATGCCGTGCTGCGACGCCTGGAGCGGGAGATCGACGCCTACCGCGCGGGGGGGAAGCACGCGGGGATGTTCCCCGAGCGGTGGCTGCCCTCCACCTTCGCCGTACTCGAGGAGCCCTTCACCGAGCAGAACCGGTTCCTCAACAGCACGATGAAGATGGTGCGTGGCCGGATCGAGGAGCACTACGGCGACCGCATCGCCGAGCTGCACCGCGCGGAAGGGGCGAAGGTGTGCAACGCGAGGAACCGGGCGGTGATCGCCGGGCTGGTCTAGTAGCCCTCCGCTACCCGGCTTCCTCCCCTCTTCCGCTCCTCGCGGAGGATCTCGATCGCTGCCGACACGATGGGCTCCCCATAGTATTGGATGGTTCTGGCGATCCGCCCACCCTGAGCGCTCCTATCCGTCGGTTGAGGCCTTTCGATCCAAGCGCTGGCGGGATAGCCTTAGATCCCGCGCTGGAGGAACCATGTCTCATTCGTTCCGTCGCCTGCTTGTGGCCGCCACCATTGCCGCGCTCATCCCGGCATGTGGCAGGAAGTCGGAGTCGAATGCGCCCGCCGAGCCTCCTGGTGCGCCCGGGCTCTCCAGGATGGCGACAGAGGCCGCCCCGGCGACCATGACGAGCAGGGCCCAAGCCGTGACGCCGCCCTCAGCCCTGCCGACAAGCGTGAGCCAGGATTCCCTCGTCCCCTCGATGATCATCCGGACGGGACAAGCCTATATCGAGGTTGATTCTCTGGAGTTGGGTATCGCCCAGGTGCAGCGGCTGGCCCGAACCGTCGGTGGCTACATCGCCAACAGCTCGATCCAAGCGGGCGAAGGCCAGCAGCGCTCGGCGACGCTGGAGATCAAGGTGGCGGCGTCGCGCTACGACCAGGCCCTGAACGGTCTCACGGGCATCGGCAGGCTGCTGTCGTCAACCACGACCGCGCAGGACGTGGGCGAGGAGTTCGTTGACGTGACCGCGCGGGTGGCCAATGCCCGCCGGCTGGAGGAGCGACTGCTGACTCTGCTGGCCACTCGCACCGGCAAGCTGGACGACGTTCTCGCGGTGGAGCGCGAACTGGCACGGGTGCGGGAAGAGATCGACGGCAACACCGGCCGGCTGCGGTTTCTCCGCTCCAAGATCGCCGTCAGCACGCTGACCGTGACCGTGGCCGAGCGGGGTCCGGTGGTGGGCCAACCCGGGTCCAATGTCATCGTCGAAGCCTTCAAGCGGGCCTGGCGGAACTTCGTCACCGTCATCGCGAGTGGGATCGGACTGCTGGGCGGGCTGCTGCCGCTGCTGGCGCTGGTCGTGCTCGTAGTGTTCGGCTGGCGGCGCTGGCGGCGAGGCGCTAGTGCTGCGCATCACCCTGCTTCAGCGGCGCCCATGCCGCCTCCGGGGGCCTCGACGCCGAAACCGTAGCGGCCTGACGCCCGGCGATCGCGAGACGGGGGCAGCGCCGAAGTCGACGCGCCGGTACAAGGAAGTTCCTGCGCGAAGGAAGCTCCCATGCGTAAGACGCGTTTCCCCGAGTGGAGAAGCCCGCGCCTCATGGCGGCGGTGCTCCTGGCCATTCTCGCCGCCGGTGCGCTGTTCGCCTGGTGGACGGCGGCGCGGGCCGACCGCTCAAGGCGCGCCGACCTGCTTCAACAGGCGCGGCTGGTGGCGCAGGCGGTGAATGTCGGGCGGGTCCAGACGCTCTCGGGCACGGCGACGGACTTGGCCAGCCCCGACTACCGGCGTCTCAAGGAACAGTTCGCCGCCGTCCGTTCGGCCAACCCGCGATGCCGCTTCGTCTATCTCCTGGGCCGCAGGGCCGACGGTACGGTCTTCTTCTTCCTGGGCAGCGAGCCGGCCGGCTCGGAGAACTACTCTCCGCCCGGGCAGATCTACGAGGAGGCCTCGGCAGGTTCTCGCCGCGTGTTCGACGCCAAGGCTGAGGCCGCCCTGGGCCCGGTCACCGACCGCCGGGGCGTCTGGGTCTCGGCGCTGGTCCCGCTGACCAACCCGCAGACCGGCGCCGTGGTGGCCGTGCTGGGCATGGACTTCGACGCCCGCGCCTGGAAATGGGATGTGGCCGCCGATGCGGCATTGCCCGTGGGGCTGATGTTGGTGCTGCTCATCGGCATGGTCGCCGCCGTCGTCTCCACCCGCCGCGTTGACGCCTCGCCCAAGCCGGTCTTGCGGCGGCTGTTGGCGCCCCTGGCGGCTGTGGTGGCGTTGTTGATGCTCGGCGCGGGGGCGCTCCTGTGGCAACAGCATCAGAAGCAGCTGGCCGAAAGCATCGCAGACCGTTTGTCCGAGATTTCCCGCGACCTGCACACGGTCCTGGATCAGCAGGCCGACGGCCTGGCCGCGGTCGCGCAGTCCATCGCCGCCGATGCCACTGTGAAACAGGCCCTGCGCGCGGGCGACGCCGGCCGCCTCCTGGCCGCCTGGCGGCCCGTGTTCGAGACGCTGCGCCGGGGGCACAGCCTCACGCACTTCTACTTCTTCGACAAGAACCGCTTGTGCCTGCTGCGCGAACACATGCCGGGGAGCAGCTGCGGCGACCGCAACGAGCGCTTCACGGCCCTGGAGGCCGAACGGACCGGCAAGACCGCCTCCGGCATCGAGCTGGGGACGCTGGGATTCTTCACCTTGCGGGTGGTGCAGCCGGTCTTCGCGGGCGGCAGGCTCGTCGGTTATTTGGAATTGGGCAAGGAGGTCAAGGATGTGGTGCGCTCGCTGCCCATCCCTTCCGGCACCCAACTGGCCGTGGTCATCCGCAAGGCAAGTCGGGACCGGCAGGCTCTGGAATCCGGCCTGTTCACGGCGGGCGCGTGCCAGTCATGCCATACAGGGGAGGCCGACTGGAACCGCCTGCCCCGAAGCGTGGTGATCTACGCCTCCCAGGGCCGCCTGCCCGATGCATTCGCGTCCTGGGCCGACCATTCTGCGGACGACCATGTCCACGGCGAAACAGACCGAGAGATCGCCTTCGACGGGAGGGACTGGCGGGTGTCCGCGACGCCCCTGCTGGACGCATCGGGCACAGGGGTCGGCGACCTGCTGGTCATGCACGACGTTACAGCCGAGAAGGCGGCCTTTGCGCGCCTGATGACCCTGGGCGGAACGGCCGGCGCGGCACTGCTGGCGCTGCTGCTGGGCTTCATCTATGCCCTGCTCCGCCGCACCGACGCTGGGATCCGCGCCCAGCAGGGGGAATTGCGGGAGAGTGAGGAGCGCCTGTCGGCCACGCTCCGCTCGATCGGCGACGGGGTGATCGCCTGCGATGCCGGGAACAATGTGGTCAGCCTCAACGCCGCGGCCGAGACGCTCACCGGGTGGAGCGCCGCCGAGGCCCGGGGACGGCCCATCGCCGAGGTATTCCGCATCTTCGACACCGAGACCCGGCAAGCGGCCGGGAGACAGGTCGGGCGCGCCCTGCGCGAGGACGGCATCATCGACCCGGCCAACCACTCCATGCTCATCGCCCGCGACGGCGCGGAGCGTCAGATCGCAGACAGTTGCGCGCCCATCCACGACGCGGCCGGCGGCGTCGTCGGGGTTGTGTTCGCTTTCCGAGATGTGACGGCGGAGTATCGCCAGCGCGAGCAGTTACGGGAGAGCGAAGAACAACTCAGAGCCCTGACCGACAGCCTGTCAGTCGGAGTGGCGATGATCGGTCCCGACATGAGACTTCTGGCGCTCAATCCCCGGATTCGACAGTGGTTTCCCAGTACCGACCTCACGGGGCATCCGCCCTGTTATGAGGCGCTCAATGTCCCCCCTCGAAAC
>Ga0315284_10001773_pt1 | contig 30768 bp, 17 predicted proteins | sample YL17G09_16_MG_FD_203696 | JGI IMG/M metagenome (GOLD analysis project Ga0315284, IMG submission 203696) | Sediment microbial communities from Yellowstone Lake, YNP, Wyoming, USA - YL17G09_16 | ecosystem: Environmental > Aquatic > Freshwater > Lake > Sediment | place: USA: Wyoming | collected...
ATCAACAGCTGTGAGTGAGCCGAAGCGTTTAGTGAGGCCCACCGCCTCTATGCCGGACATATCCATCAAGAGAGTACCTATCCCCGATTTTTAAGGAAATATATTGGCGGCAAGGGTTGGGTGTATAAAGTCGGGTTTTCAAGAGCGGATCGAGTATAGATGCCTAGTCAAATAGGTGAGAAAGAGAGGCGTTTACTGGCCCTCTTGTTCCTTGTAGTCGAGGCGATCGGGAACAGCGTTTTCCTGTATCAAAGGTCGCGAAAATAGACGCTTGTATCGCCTTTTACCCGTTTTAGGTCGATGAGGTTATTTCCTGATCGACATGGTGTACATCGCCCCGAGGGGTCGCAGCGCCTCATCGATTCTCCTGATCAGCTCGTCTATGTATCCCTGAGTGGGCTCAAGCATCCAGACGAATACGAAATCGTATCCCTCTAGGTCCTCAGCCCCCGCTCGTCGAGCTGCCTCTGCAGCTCCGCCCAGACCAGCTTGTTCTTACCCGTCTCAGCGAGGCGTTCCCTGAAGAGCCAGATCGTGGTGCTGTCCGGAACCCTGTCCGGGTAGCCGAGGAAGCGGCGGAAGCTGAAGCTGGCGGAAGTGATTCTCGACGACATAAAGCGTTCGGGAGCCGATGCTATCGTGGCCACGTGCCCCTTCTGTATGATGTAGCTCGAGGTGGGGCAGATAAAGCTTCGCGAGGAGAAGGGGAAGGAGTATGGGTTGCCTGTGCTCCACTACGTCGACGTGCTGGGGTTGGCGATGGGGCTGAAGCCGGATGAGTTGGGTCTTGGACTCCGTCGACTTGACCCCGCTCCACTCCTGAATCGGCTTGGAAGGTGAGCATAGGAAGATCGAACGATTTTTCAGATACACTGGCTTTGTTCAGTCGAAGATTATCTTTCAAATGTAGACCTTTTTCTATGGATCATGAACTGTTCAGCTATCGTTAGCGCGATGGTTAGCCTGAAAAACTCGGTTGTTTAACTTCTGAGATAAGAGAATGGGTGGTTTATTCGATGGACACCCAGTAGCCACTGCCGGGGACCAAGTCGCCCAGGGATCCGCCGATCCCTACGATGTAGTAGCTCCAGTCACCGGAGGAACCATCGAAGCCGTATATGCTCTGTATTCCCGGATTATCACCTATATAAACGCTTGTTGTAGTAGATTCTGATCCGTGTATTCCTATTAGGTTCCAACCCGCGACCAGAGGTAGAGGTGCGGCGGGGACTCCGGTCAGCGTGATGTTGAAGGGGGCGTCTGAGTCGACCCAGTAGCCGCTGCCTGGCTCGAGGGAGGTTATGGTTGAGGGTATGCCGGGTATCCAGTAGGTCCACTGGCCCAGGCTGTAACCGTAGATAGAGTTGACGTTTCCCAGGCCAGATCCTAGGACAGCGGGTATCGTTGGGTCGTCTAGTTTCAGGGGGATCCCGATGAGGTTCCAGCCGATGTAGAAAGCGATGTCGATTTTCGTCTCTTGGAGTGGAGCGAACTTTTGGATACGGTGATTATTCGTGTCCGCTACGTACACGTACCCGGATCCATCCACAGTAAGCCCCCAAGGGTTATTGAACTGGCCGTCCCCGGAGCCCTGACTGCCCCACTGGGAAACATACACTCCGTCTGACGTGAACTTCTGAACACGGTGGTTATTTGAATCCGCAACGTACACATACCCGGAGGCGTCCGCAGCTATACCGGCGGGAAAGTTGAATTGGCCGTCACCGGAGCCATAACTGCCCCACTTCGTCACGAAGGCTCCATCTGACGTGAACTTCTGAACACGGTGATTCGTGTCCGCTACGTATACGTACCCGGAAGCGTCCAACGCGACGCCTATCGGCGAATAAAACTGGCCATCATGAAGCACAGGAATCCTTGTAAGGTACACTCCATCCGACGTGAATTTCTGGATACGACTATTGTTGCTGTCCGCCACATACACGTTCCCCGAGGAGTCAAAGGCAAGCCCCCCCGGCCAGCGGAACTGGCCGTCACCTGAGCCACGGTTCCCCCACGTGGCGACGAACACTCTATCGGACGTGAACTTCTGGATACGGTCGTTATTCTTATCCGCCACGTATATGTACCCGGAGGCATCTACAGCGACGGTGCTCGGACGGTTGAACTGACCGTCACCGGATCCGCTGCTTCCCCACTGCGCCACATAGACTCCAGCAGACGTGAACATCTGAACACGATCATTATTCGTGTCCGCTACGTACACGTACCCGGATCCATCCACAGTAAGCCCCCAAGGGTTATTGAACTGGCCGTCCCCGGAGCCCTGACTGCCCCACTGGGAAACATACACTCCGTCTGACGTGAACTTCTGAACACGGTGGTTATTTAAATCCGCAACGTACACATACCCGGAGGCATCCACCGCGACGCCTCTCGGCGTGTTGAACTGCCCGTCCCCGGAGCCCTGGATGCCCCACTTCGTCACGAAGGCTCCATCTGACGTGAACTTCACGATACGGTGGTTCATCGTGTCCGCCACGTAGACGTGTCCGGAGGCACCCACAGCCAGCCCCCGAGGACCGTTGAGTTCGCCGTCACCGGAGCCCAGGACCCCCCACTTGGTGACGAACGCTCCATCCGACGCGTACTTCACGATACGGTTGTTATACGAGTCTGCCACATAGACCTTGTCGGATGCGTCGATGGCAACTCCATATGAAATGAGAAGGGTTTCAACGTTCTCAGGCCACTTCAACGCGAACTCGTACCCGCCACCCGAACCCGCCGAGACGACCCCGACGGGAAGCAGAGACGCAGCCACCAGCACAGCCAACACGAGGACAGAAACACGTTTGCTAGACGCTCCAGTACCATTCAAGAATCTTACGCTCCGTTAAGGACTGATCGCCCGCAATCTTGATAAGGTTTACCGTCACACAACCCTCAAATACACGTCGCCGCCGGTTTCCGGCTGTTTTTCAGGCTTCTTTCACGCGGCGGCGCCTTCCTGGAAGCAACCGGGAAGGAAAGTTCAGGTAGTTTACGGGTAGTTGCCTGTGACCTCCGTAGTCTGTCCAGCCGCCACTGTCACCGTCCGCGACGCGGGGACCACCCCGGATCGGCCGGGCACCTGGCCGAAGCTCACCGTGTACTGCCCCGCGGGAAGCGACACCCAGCAACCGTAGTCGTTCATCGCCTCACCGTCCACGTATATCGTGCCCGGGACAGCCGGGTTCGTCGTCACGCGCAGGTACCCTAGCTGAGTGAAGGCTCCCGTCACCGTGGCGGTCGCCCCCTCCGTGACGCTGACGGTCTGGGGTGCAGGCGTCGTGTATCCGGCTACTCCCGTGAAGGCGACGACGTACTTGCCGGGAGCCACCTTGACCCAGTCCAGGCCCCAGTCGTTCCTCCGAGTGCCATTCACCAGTATGGTGGAGGGAAGAGCAGGACTAGTAGTAACACGAAGGTAACCGTACACGGGAATGAACATCTGGATACGGTTGTTGTACGTGTCTGCGACATATACGTAGCCGGAGGAGTCCACTGCGATCCCCTTCGGGTATAATAGCTGGCCCTCGGCGGAGCCGAGGCCCCCCCACTTCATGATGAACTTTCCCCCCGGTGTAAACTTTTGGACGCGGTGGTAATTATCTGTCACGTAGATGTTTCCAAAGGAGTCGGTGGCGACGCCCCACGGGAAGTTGAATTGACCGTCACAGGCGCCCAAGCCCCCCCCACTTGGTGATGAGTACTCCGTCTGAGGTAAATTTTTGGATGCAGTGGTTGTATGTGTCTGCTACAATTATGTTTCCGGATGGGTCTACTGCGATTGCACACGGTGAACATAATTCAGCCATGGGTTCTGTTGGCCACTTGAGCTGGAACACATATGGTTCATCACCTGCTGCGGCGGCCATTCCCGGAGTGAGGACAGACGCGGTGACTAGAATGGTTACCAGGGCTACCGTGATTCGGTTGTGTGAAAGAATTACGGGTATCTCTCATTACCTGAAAATAATACTTTCAGGATGCGGATAAAAACATTATTCATTTATATAAAAATAAAGGCAGGCCGCGCTGTTAATTAATCCTAAGGCCAGCTGGGTTATGGTTTGAGAGCATCCGTGCTATTTTCCAGCCCTGTTTCTTCTGTGGGTGAGTAATAGGGCGGTGCTGGAGATTATGATCGAGAAGAAGGCCATTGGGCTGCCTATGAACCAGAGGAGGTCCTTCTTGAAGCTCGGGTGTGTTATGTTTTCGTCGTCTAGGTAGACGTTTTCTACGTATCCCCTTAAGTCAACGACCTGATTGCAGTCCTCGTCCTTCATTATTATCTCCCCCTTGAAGCTTTCGAACATTATGTCGTTGCTGCCGAGGAGCTTGTAGTTTACGCTCTCTGTGACACTCGTCATCGTATTCTGGCAGTTCAGGTTCCCCTCGCAGAAACCGAACTTGAGGTTCATGGGGGAGGACCAGCAGATGAGGTCCATCGATTCGTATTTTGTCGTGGCGTAGTTGAAGCGGCCGATTGGGGCGATTGTGTCGGGTTGGATCGTGATGACGGCCATGGCTACGTTTGTCTGGTTCTGGTAGTTGTCTCTGTAGAATATTGGTTCGTTTCCGCTGTAGATGGCCAGGCTGCCGCCGGTTACTCTGAGGTTGATCAGCGTCGTGCCCTCGGGGATGGTTATGTATGAATTTGTTATGTTTTCGATGATGAGGGTGCCATAGATTGATCCCTCACCGACGTAGAAGATGGCGGAGCCCCGCTCAAGCTCTGTGACGAGTGGCTTGTCAGCAGTTACAACGATCGACTCGGGATTCTCGATCAGTACTCTTGAAGCAAAATGGCTCTGGAAGAGAGTATGGCCTATGGAGTGGGGGTAGGCGTAGTTCCTCGGGGGGACTAGGACCGTCACGTTGCTGAAGACGAAGTCGTATGTCTGGGTTATGTTTAGGCGATAGTTGATGGAGCCGAGTATGTTCGTCATGATCTGGAAATTCCCCGATTCCACGTACAGGTCGTCGAAGGGCTCGAGGAAGGATATGCCCCTTGAGACGAAGTTGGCGTTCAGCTGGATGTAATGGGGGTCGTAGACGACGTAGTAGTAGGTGAGGGAGGTACCTATGGCGGTGACTAGCAGTGCTACGAGTAGGATCCTCACGTCGAGGCGTATCTCGTAATCTTTACCGCCAATTTTAACCAATGGGAGGTAAGTAACTTAGATCGGATATAAAAGATGTCTTAGGACCCGGGTAGGGGCTCGGTTAGACCCTCCCCGCGGCTTGGAAATGGGTAGATATGTCCGGGTCATGAGTTTTTGATCCGATATGCCCCCAATTGGGGATATGGATCGGATCAGGGACGTAGGCTTCCGGAGATGAAAGCGGGTCAGCGAGCCGATCATCACTCGGTATGAGGTTAGGCGGTTCACTAGGTAAGCTTGACCTGCTTCCCTGTTTTGGCGGAAGCGAGCTTAATCGCTTCCCGAACGGCGGGGTTGAAGCACTTGATCGAGCCGACGGTGAGCTTTAGGTGATGTTTCTCGGCGGCTTTAATGAGGCGTTGGGTCTCCTCGACGGTGTTGGTCAGGGGCTTCTCGACGAGGATGTGTTCACCTGACTCGATAGTTGAATGGGCTATGTCTGCGTGGGTTACTGTCGGTGTGCCGATGGAGATCACGTCGATTGTCGCGCGCGCGAACTTTTAGGGCTCAAACCTTTCTGCGTTGCTCTCTCGCCGCCAATTCGTTGGATAAAGAATGGGCGGCAGCAGCAGGGTAGGGTGGCATTGATCAATGAGTAAGCGCTCGTGAAGTTAATTTGTTATAATATCTGCAGGCAATACTGTTAATATCAAATGATTTTCAGCAGTCGAAATATTTTTATAATAAAAAACTGATTTGTATAAGGTGGAAAAAACTGAAACAGAAGTATCTATTTTTACTATATTTTTTAATAATCTCCTCTAGTATAGCCTACTCTTATGGAAGTGCAACTTCTGTAAGCCTTATTGTAAGTCCCCCCAGTAATTTAGGCACATTTTTTACACATCATGAGACTACATTAAATTTTAGCGCCAATTATACGGGCGCATATTCGAGCATGGCTATATTAGAAATTACACTGCCCGCAGGTACCGTGTATAAACAATCTTCTGCAGTTATGGGTGGTGTAAACGTTACAACGTCTTTTAGTGTCAGTTTCACGAGTGGGAAATATGTCGTTAATTGCAGTAAAATATTACCCGCTAACGGTGTACTTCAGTTAAGTGTTCTTATTGGCACCGTTTCTCCGGTGGTGGGCTCTGTCGGGTCCTGGCGGTCAGTAAATGTTGCTTTTCAACCCCCACCCAATATCCCCGTTGCTTCTGATCATACTGGCACATTCTCTATAACGGTTGTAGAACCGAGTGTAACTGTCACTCCAGACCCAAGTGTTGTGACGGTTCCCGTTGGGCAAAACGCTGTTCACACATTCACAGTTACAAACACGGGGCTGGCTTCGGATTCATTCATGATAACGAGGACCGGCTCCGGCACCCTCTCGAAGACCTCAGTGGGTCCCTTAGCCGCGGGTGCGACTGATACATTCACCCTGACTTACACTACTCCTGCGGAGGGAGATATCTCCAACACCGTCATAGTGAGGTCTGTTGCGGACGAGTCGATTTCGTTTATTGCGACAGCTATAACTCACGTATTACAATATGGTGTCTCCCTCACACCCCCGTCGACATCTAGCACCATCAAAAACGGCACCAGCCCTCCCGCGTTTACATTCACCATAACTAATACCGGTCACGTCTCCGACACATACACGATAACGAAGTCCAGCGCTGGCGTGCTCTCCAAAACGACGACGACAATCGCCGCTGGGGCGAACGACACGTTCACTCTGACGTATACTCTCCCCAGTCATGGTGACCACTCCGATAGCGTCACAGTCACTTCAATCAATGACGCGACGAAGACCGCGACTTCAACAATTGCCCTTCACGTGGTTAACTATGGTGCCCAGGTGGGTCCCAAGCCAAGTGTTTTGTACGTCGCCGAGGGGCGCAATGCCACCCATACGTTCACGGTGACGAATATCGGTGAGCGGTCAGACACTTACACTATCTCTACGTCGGGGGCTGGTGTTCTATCCACTACCTCCCTCGGCCCGATCGCTGCCGGTGCTGCTGGCACCTTCACTTTGACCTATACTACACCGGCGTTAGGAGATATCTTGGACACGGTCACTGTCACCTCTCAGGCTGATGCCACGAAGACCGACACCGCAAACGCCACGACGCACGTCGTCTCCTACTCGGTGGGTTTGACGCCCGCTACGAGTAGCCTTACCATACTTCAGGGAGGAACCGCGATCTATACCTTCACTGTCACGAACCAAGGTGGGCTCGCTGACACCTATACAATATCTAAGACGGCTGGTAACGGTGACCTCTCAAAAACGACCATTGGGCCGTTGGCGGCTGGGGCGTCGCAGACCTTCACGTTGACGTTAGCATCTCCCTCCCTCGGGGATCAATCCAGCATGGTTCAGGCCCAGTCACAGACGATTCCCACAGTCACCGCTTCTGCGACTGCGAATACGCGTACCGTTAACCCCAGTGTGACTATTACGCCGAAGCCGAGTACGCAGACCATCCTAGTGGGCAGAAATGCCACCCACACCTTCACAGTTTCCAACACAGGCACCTATGCCGACACATACACGATCACTCACACCGGTAGTGGAACCCTTTCGACGGTTTCACTGGGTCCCATTGCCGCGGGTGCTTCGAGTACATTCATGTTAACCTACACTCTTCCGGCGGCGGGCTTTTACACGGAGACCGTGACGGTCACATCGACCGTTGACCCTTCGGAGACGAAGGCGCACGACTCGGCACTCGCTACAACCAACATACACAGGTACGGATTGACGCTGACGCCAGACCCAAGTACGCGGACCATCATCGTGGGCGGAAGTGCCACGCACACGTTCACACTGACGAACACGGGTAACGTCGCGGACACGTTCACAATAGTTAAGACCGGTGCAGGCACGCTCTCAGACACCTCTAAAACGGTGGCTGCGGGGGCTTCAACGACGTTCACCTTGACCTACACGACCCCCGCAGCGGGCGTCTACAACGCTTCTGTGACAGCTACGAGCGGAGGCGACATCACGAAGACTGTAACAGTTGCGACTAGAACCAACGTTAACCTATATGCGGTCTCCGTCACGCCGGCGTTAATTGAACGCGTTGCAGCAGTCGGAGACCCCGCATCCGTTTACACCTTCACGGTACGCAATAATGGAAACGTCCCAGACAACTTCACCATAACGGTGACCGGCAGCGGTGCCCTCAATAAGGCTTTAACTGCAAGAATACTGGCGGGTGGCACAGAGACCTTCACACTGACTCAATCTACGGCCACTGAGGGAATATTGGTCGGAACCGTCACAGTTACTTCGGCTGGCAACGCCGCAGTGAATAGTAGATCTGTGGGTAAGACATTCGCAGTTGCGTTAACCCACCTCAAATCGCAGACAAACGCAGCGCCCGGCGTCTACATAGTCAACGCGACTGAAGCCTCTTCGATACTAAACGTAACGACGACCGGCGTCCTTAAAGTGACTATGTACAAACTACCCGGTAACCCACGCCCCGAAACGCCCCTTATGGGCTATACTCCACTCATGTTCGGCGTCACGGCATTTAATTCAACCGGGACTGTGACGTGGAATGCCAAACTCGCGGTGGCCTACACAGCCACCCAGGTCGCCTCAGCGTCCCTCGACGTCACAAGCCTGAAGATATTCTACTGGGACGGAAGCAACTGGCAGCAGGCCTACAATACACAGGTTGACACGGTCCACAGCGTGGTAACGGCATGGATACGGGTTGGTGATCTGCTCAACAGATCATGGGACTACGACTTCGTGCTAGCTGGGGTCTACTCTCCTCCACCTCCGCCTCCTCCACTTCCACCCACTGCCAGTGATCTGGTTGAGCTACCTCCAGCACAGGCCGCCGACAAGTTGCAGACCCTACCTCCAATACAGCAGGCTTCACTCCTCGATGAGATGAACTCGTCCAGCGCAGCCGATATCCTCGACGAGTTGCCACCGGAAACAGCAGCGGTTGCCATCGTCCTGATGAACACGACTAATGCCGCTGATGCGGTCTCAAGCATGACCACGGCCACGGCCGTAAGCATGATCGAGGAGGCCACCGCTACAAACAACACGGTTCAGATGGCGGCGATCCTGAACCAGGTGGCTGAGAACAGCACAGCCGTGATACTCGTCGACCTACCAACTGACACTGCAGCTGCGCTCATCGAGAGCATGGCAACTCAGAGCCTCAATGATGCCGCGATCAGGGTAGAGGGCGCTATAAAGTTGCGTCTAGAGGAGGTTGACCCCGTGAAGCGTGATGAGATGATGGCGAAGGTCACCGCGACGCTTGAAGGGGTGACTGTCGAGAAGCTGGTCTCACTCTTCATAGAGATCGCGAACCTACCACACACGCCTTCTGTTGTTGCTGACGTCCTGAACGGCATGGAGTCCAGCAAGGTGGTTACGGTTGTTCAGACTTGGCCTACGAGCGCCTACAAGGAGCTGGGCCTCGTCTTCAGTTACCTGAAAACCGACATCCTGTCAACCGTCTACAGAGCCCTGACGACTGTCAAGCGCATGATCCTGTACCCGTACCTGTCAACACAGACCATCGCGGTCCTCCCCAGGCTAACAACCTTCGACACGACGTTGACAGTGTCGCCGACAAGCGTTGTACTAGGCGGCTCTGTGACGGTGACCGCGGTAGTCAAGAACACGGGTACCGAGATAGGCACCACGACGGTAACGATGAAGGTTAACGATGTGGCGCTCGAGACCAATACCGTGACTCTTGCAGCTGGTGCGTCGCAGACTTACTGGTGGACTCAGACGAAGACTACTGTGGGCATTTACTCTGTGAACGTGAACGGGAAGACCGCCACGTTCACGGTGGCCGCGCCCCCCACCCCCGCGGCCTTCACGCTGAGCAACCTATCAGTCACCCCTTCCCAGCCCAAGGCCGGCGACACGGTGACTGTGAAGGTGGACGTGAAGAACACGGGCGAACAGAGCGGCAGCTACACGACGGAGGTTAAGGTAGACGGCGCGGTCAAGGCCAGCCAGGCTGTGACGGTCGCAGCGGGTGCCACACAGACGGTGACACTCACCTTCGCCGCGGCCGGTGAAGGTAGCCACACCGTGACCGTCGGCAGCGTGAGTGGAGGCTTCACGGTCCCGGCGGCGACGCCTCCGACCCCACCCACACCCCCGGCCACAGACTACACGTGGTACATAGTCGGCGGGTTGGTGCTAGTGGTCGCGGTCGTCGCGAGCTACCTGCTTATGAAGCGCAAGCCGAAGGCCTAACGACCTCCCCTTTTTTTAACCCATTCTTTTCATCTCATATTCTGAGCCGAAAGATTCGTGTTCTCTCGATAGGTCCACCTGGGAAAAAAAATGGGCATCAATGTAACGGAGGTTGCTGCTGTTCAGCGACTATTCTCCTAGTATCGGTGAGGATTGGAGACGATGTCGTCGAAACCATCGCTAAAAGTCATTGTCCCATAGTTTTTTAAATTGTTAAAGGATCTAACTTCCAATTCAGGTGCTTATCGTAAGAAGTTTGCATGGTGTTCTCGGCAAGGTTCCATGTGGGTTGTTGCTGTTCCTCGTTTTGGGGGCTACTCTGGCCCCGGGGGTGGTTGTGCGTGGGTTGGAGGTGGAGCGCTATGTCTATTCCTCGAAGTGGCCGGCAACTTTGAGGACTCTGCAAATATCGTATGATGTTGCTACGGATGGCTCTGGGAACATCTATGTGGCTGATACATACACTCACAGGGTGAAGAAGTATACTCTAGGCGGAGAGTTACTAGGAGTCATCGGTGACCTTGGCTCCGGTGATGGGCAGTTCAATTTTCCCTATGGCATTGCTGTAGATTCCTCTGGGAACCTCTATGTCGCAGATAGTAGAAACAACCGCATCCAGAAGTTCTCTTCTGATGGAGAGTTCATCAAGAAGTGGGGTAGCTTGGGTACCAGCGACGGCCAATTCAACATACCCATTATGGTAACTGTTGATTCTTCCGGTAATGTCTACGTCGCGGACACGTACAATAACCGTATCCAGAAGTTCTCCTCAGATGGGGGGTTCATCACGAAGTGGGGCAGCCTGGGTACCGGCGACGGCCAGTTCAACCAAACTTTAGGTGTTGCTGTTGATTCTTCTGGTTACGTCTACGCCACCGACGCGAATAATCATCGTATCCAGAAGTTTACCTCAGAGGGCATCTATGTTTCGCAGTGGGGCACTCTAGGCACTGGGGACGGCCAGTTTAATCGCCCCAGAGACATAGGAATCGACGGCTCCGGGTATGTATACGTCTCTGATTTGCGTAATGGTCGTATTGAAAAATTCAACTCCAGTGGGGCTTTTCTTCTCAGTTGGGGGAGCTATGGATCTGGTGATGGTGAATTTAGATACCCGGGAGGAGTGACCTTCGATTCTTTCGGTATCGTGTATATCGCTGACAGTAATAATGGGCGCGTTCAGAAGTTCACTTCTGATGGGGAGTTCCTGGGTTTTCTCTTTACTCTCGAGGATGGGGATTTCGATTTTCCTGCAGGAGCAGCGATAGATTCTTCCGGTAACATCTACGTTGCCGACTCTCATCTTAACCGTATCCAGAAGTTCTCCTCTGATGGGGAGTTCGTCACAAAGTGGGGCAGTTATGGCACCGGGGACGGCCAGTTCAGCTATCCCTATGGCGTTGCCGTTGATTCTTCCGGTAACGTATTCGTCGCCGATATCTGGAACCAACGCATTCAGAAGTTCACCTTGAGGGTGCGCGTGCCAGAAACGCTGCAACTTAGAATACATCCTGAGTGGAACCTCCTCGGGATGCCCGGAGAGATGACGGACCCACGCATCCAAACCGTATTCGAAGGCAACCTCAGCCACGTTCAAGCAATCTACGGATACGACAACAGGGAGTGGACCTACTGGATACCCGGCATACCCTCCACCATCACCACGCTCGACGCGGGACACGGCTACTGGCTCCTCTCAGACGCCGAATACAATGCAACAGTCGAAGTATACCAAACAGACGCGACGCCCCTACAAAACGGGTGGAACCTGATAGGGATCGCGAATATGACCGACCAGAGTGTGGGGGATTACTTGGGTGGCGTGGATTGGTCCACGATCTACGGCTTCGACTCCTCGAGCCAGGACTGGCTCTACAATATCCAGGGTCTGGGGGGATCGCTGACGACGCTCAGACCCGGGGAGGGGTACTGGGTGCACGTTAGCGAATGACTTGCCTCAATTTACGAGGTGCCGGGGTCTAGTTTTTTCTGAACCCGAATCAGTGGTATTAGTCATTGTAGTTTACGACTCCTGAGAAACGTGGCTGCACCAACGGTGACGACGCGGTCTAACCAAGCAGGTTACCGTTATACAACCCGCATTAAGGTCCAAGTCGGAACGGCTCGATCTGGTGGCAACTAAATTTTTCAAGATTTTTTTCTTTTTTATTATATTTTTGTTTATAGTATGGGAAAGTTATTTATTTACATTCCTTTCATTCTTTTCAAGGTGTTATTGATATGAGGATCGGTAGGCATCTATCACTTTTCGTGATCTCCCTTCTTTTGGGAGGCTTGATTGTTCCCGCTGGGGCCGTTGTGCCCACTAGCATAACTGGGGTGGTTGAGCCTCCCTCAGACCTTGGCACTGTTCCGGTGGGCTCAACGACCAAGTTACACTTTGAGGTGTTGTTCTCCGGTGCTACGAGGGCGATGTCCATCATTCAGATCAGCAGTCCCGGTACACCACTGACATACAAGGAGATGGCGGCGACTATGGGCGGCGTCGACGTTTCGAGTGAGTTCGATGTCGACATCTCCGATGGCGTGTTAACGGTGAATTGCACGAGTATCTCTACCCCCGATGGGCTCCTCGCCGTAGATATTATTCTCCAGGCTGGTAATGAGGAGGGTAACTTCACCATGGATTGGAGGAACGTCGCCGTCGCGTATCAGGCGCCTCCGAATCCACCAATCACGCATGATGTTAGCGGGTCCAGTAACGTTGAGGTGGTCTATGGAGTTGAGGTCTCCTTCTATAATGGGTGGAATCTCCTGGGCGTCCCGACAAACTTAAGGAACCCCTCCATAGGCGGTGCGTTCGGCCCAAGCGTAGACATGGTGGACTACGTCTACGGCTTCGACAACGAGAACAAGGAGTTCACGTTCTGGATCAGGGGGCTGCCTGACGGGGTTCAGACGGTGAAGACGCTTGAGGCGACCCGGGGCTACTGGGTCTTCACAAACGCGGACTTCACGAGAACCCTGCTCTTCAGCGGTATGGCCCCGGGTATAAAGTCCGAGTCGCCGCTGAATGGGAAGACTGTGAAAATCGGGTTCATCTCTGCGTCTACAACCGCTTTAGAGACTGCTCAGCCTTTCCTGCAGCAGATCATTGAGCCTGATCTTAACGAGTACGCGCAGGCCCTCGGATACAATGTCACGTTCCAATTCGTGATCGAAGATGCTAACGGTAACTTCCAAACTCACCTCGAGAAGGTTCAGGGCTTCAAGGCAAGCGGCATCTCCATGTTTATTGGGGGCGGCTGGTCCAGCCAGGCTCAGGCGTCCCTGAGTTACGTCAACGCTAACGGGATGCTCATGATGAGCACGTCCTCAACCTACTCCGGCCTCGCCATAGCCGGCGATAGGTTGTATCGTCTATCCCCCTCTGATAGCGCGTTCGCGCCTGCGCTTGTTGACATGATGTGGAGCTACGGCATCAAGGAGGTCGTCATCATCTCGCGCGGTGACTCATGGGGAGACGGCATCGTAAACCTCTTCAGACCAGCGTGGACTGCGAAGGGGGGCACATTAGCCGGTGACACTATACGCTATGCCGTTGAGACGACTAACTTCACAACCTACCTCAGCGCGGCTAACACTCAGGCTGACTCAGCTGTCACAGCGATGGATGGTGAGGAGGAGCGTGTGGGTGTTCTGCTGCTGAGCTTCGACGAGTTCCCGGTCATCGCCCAGCAGGCACAGGACTACCTGCCACTGTATGATTGCCCATTTTTTGGCAGTGACGGTACCGCTCGCAGTATACAGGGGATGGATGACGCCCCGCAGCAGGTCAACCACATGAGAGTCTTCAGCTTGTCGTCTCAGGAACCCTCGTCTTCGAAGTACACCGATATTAGGGCGAGGTACGAGGCGCTGACCAGCCAGTATCTTGGCTTCTATGGTGCAAATATTTACGATGCCGCTTGGATCTTCGCCAAGGGCGTCCTCGAGGCCCAGAGCACCGACGCAAACATCGTCACGCCGCTAATACAGAGGATATCCTACGACTACTACGGTGCAAGTGGATGGTGCAAGCTTAACGAGTTTGGAGACCGTGTTCCACCTACATTCAACATCTGGTTCTTCGCCCCCGGATTAAGTTCAGCCTCTGCAAGCTACATTGGGGGATCGTATGACCCTGACCTACAAGTGACGACCTGGAACAATGCGTTCCTACAGAGTAAACTAGGCTACACCCCACTTGGGCCGTAACCACCATCTTTTCTAGCAAATTATTTTAACTAAACAGTTCACCCAGTACCTAATATGAAGCCTCTCTTACTCTTTTTTCTCACCGCAGTCTTGGTATCAAGCTCAACGGAGCCATTGAGTTATGTGACCCTACCCCCGTCGACGATGAGTGTCAAGCAACTAGCAACATTTAGAATCGGGTTCGTGGCCAGATTCGACAATCAGACCGCCTCAATGTCGATTATACAAGTCACCTTTCCCGCCAACACCTTCGAGTATAAGGGCTTCGATACATCGATGGACGGCGTAACTATCAGCTCCCTGGGTGCCGTTACGGCCAATTCCAGCTCTGTCGTGATCGTGTGGAACCCGTTGAATCCCACGAGTGGTGTGCTGAATGCATCTATTCGCCTTAACCCCAAGAGTACCGGTAGCTATGATGTTAATTGGCGTTTCATCCTTACCGGCATATCGAAGCCGCCTCAGCCGCCAACCTTCCAAGACAAGAGAGGCGTAATAAAGGTCGGTGTTGTGGCGACCCCGAATGTTCCACCAATCGCTGAAGCCGGGCGGAACCAGATCGCGAAGATTGGAGGCACGGTCGCCTTCAATGGTTCAGCGTCTACTGATTCCGATGGCCGAATCGTCTCATATGCTTGGGCGTTTGGGGACGGATCAACGGGCACCGGGGTCAGGGTTAACCACGTATACGAGAAGGCAGGAAACTTCACGGTTAGACTCACCGTCATGGATGACCGCGGCGGGTTCGGTAACGACACGCTGCGCATCGAGGTGAAGAATGTGTCTAACCTCCCCCCGACGGCGGTCATCAGTTGCGGCCATAGGATGTTCACCTCACAGAGTATCACATTCAATGGATGTGGATCAAGCGACGGGGACGGTTCCGTCGTCGAGTATCGCTGGGATTTCGGTGACGGGTCTTCGGGCAGCGGATCGATGATAACACATTCCTTCGTCGATTCTGGTGAGTATACAATTACTCTCACCGTCGTCGACGATAAAGGCGCCGTGGGGAGCACGACAACAGTTGTTGCTGTTGAGAAGCCCCCGGTCACGCCGTTAACCTCACTTCAAAGGAGCCTGGAGGAGGGCGCGCTAAGGGTCGTCGATGACAGCGGCGGGACAGGCGTCGTCCTGAAAGCTAACGCGACTGGGAGGACCTCCGTGTATCTAATTCAATATCATGATAACCCCTACCCGCAGCGGAGCCCCACAGTGGTCGTGGGTAAATGTGTCGATGTGTCTATTGAGAATCCTGAGAACGTCACATGGCCGGTTTACGTTGAGTTACATTACTTGGATATTGACGCCGTTGGGTTGAGTGAGTCGAGTTTCAGATTATTCTACTATAACGGTACCTGTTGGAATCTATGTTCAGATTGTGGTGTGAATACAGCTGAAAACGTTGTCTGGGCTCATTTAACGAAGGCCGAGTTGAGTGGAAGTCCCCTATTGATTGGCGTTGGTTTGAAGCCCGCCTCGGTTCAAATCGGGGGCCTCTCGGTGAAACCTTCACAAGTCTTCCTTGGAGATGCAGCTACCGCCGATGTATTGGTTGAAAATGCGGGTGACTTGGAGGGGGAGTACAATATCTCACTCTTAGTTAACGGGACGATTAGCGCCCAGAAGTTCGGGGTCATCTCTCCGAGAAATCAAACCACTTTAACCTTCAAGCTGACTCTGCCAGTTGGCTATTACGATGTCCAAGTGGGGAACCTGACCCAGAGTCTCATCGTCTCGAAGACGCCGACGCCAGCCACATTTACCTACTCTAACCTGGCTATTAATCCGCAGAGTCCACAGCTGGGGGAGGTGGTCTCTGTCACGGTGTCCGTCTCTAACGCGGGTGAGACCGGTGGAGAGGTCTCTGTTCGTTTCCTGGTTGACAGCGTAGAGCAGAGCATCGAGAAAGTGCAGCTGTCCGGAGGTGCTTCCACGACTGTGTCGTTTAATTGGACGCCGGACAATCAGGGTTATCACCTATTGTCGGTCGATGTCCTCTCCTCGGAGGTCAGGGTGCAGGAGGGTTTCCCAACCCCCCTACTCGGGATTATGGTTGTTGGGGTCACTCTCCTCGCGGCCTCAATAGGCTTGTTTTTCTTCTACTCTAGGAAAAAAACTAGTTCAACCTCTCAGCTTTCTCGTCTAGTATCACTTTTTAATGTCTAGAAAAATAGCGGTCTTCTACTCGAAAAAATTTTTTCTCTTAATATTTGGTTCGTTACTTGTTTTTATCTTTTCATCTCCAAAAAGCTAAATCTTTTGCGGGGCGCTTTACCATCGTCGGAGTGTAAACATGTTGAAGATTTTACCCATCTTCCTCGTTGTTATCCTGCTTTCGCCTCTCTATCCATTTTCTACCCAGGCTCAGTCCTCGCTGCCCACGAACCAGGGTCTAAGTGTGGGGGACTTTGCTAACAGCTATGACTCGACGAGTTTGTCCTTCGGACGCCAGAACACAACTGGTGGCTCCACATGGACTGAGCGCCCCACTGGCCTCAATGAGGGTGATGGGGATGATCTCGTTTGGATTAGGGAGCATTTTCCTGTCGCGAAGGACATCAGGATCAACGAGATCGCCCTTCAGCGAATAAACGTGGATAGGTCGACTAGAGGGTTAAGCAATATCACGGGGCGCGAGGCTGGAGTCTCAGCATTTGGCCAGGAGGCGGTATTCGATGGTTCTGCAGCCGTATTGTCCAGCTCGTCTTTAGGTGGCGACGTTCTACCTAGGAGCGTCGACAACAGCGAGCTACCTGCTTTCCCACCCATCGGGGATCAGGGCAGTTGGGGATCTTGCGTCGCATTCTCGACTACGTATTACCAGTTTACCTACGAGCAGAACATGTTGAGGGGAGGAGTGGCCGATGGAGGGGACTATGATGTAATCTTTTCCCCGAAGTGGACCTACAACATGATCAATAATGGAAGAGATGGTGGATCGGCGTTCAGGGACGCGTATGAGTTCTTGCTAAACCAAGGGGCTGCCAAGTGGGCCGAGTTTCCCTATGATGGCGACTATCTCACTTGGTGCCAGAACAGGGCGGTGTGGCGGAACGCGCTCGACTACAGACTCAGCGGGGAAGGCTGGGGTATGATCAGTGATGGAAACGTAACCCACCTCATAGACGACGTCAAGACGCAGATAGCTAATGGCCACGTCCTCGTGGTCGGGACCTATATATCATCCTGGGTTATCGGCAGCGTCCTTAACGACCCTTCGACATCGGCTGATGATCCCTACGTGGGTCAGGACATCGCCATATACAAGGCGACCCCGGAGAGCGGGGGACATGGCATGACCCTGGTTGGCTACAACGACGATATCTGGTGCGACGTTAACGGTAACGGGGTCGTCGATGGGGGAGAGGGGGGTGCCTTCAAGATTGCGAACTCTTGGAGTTCGGGTTGGGGGAACGAAGGTTTCTGCTGGGTCGCCTACGATGCCTTGGGCGGGTCCTCCTTGGTCAGCCCCACTGGGACATGGCCTCCGGCTGACCGCTGCGCTAGTGGAATATTCAAATGGAGCGGCAGCTCCAGCCATGACATCTTCTTCATAACCGCACTGCCGAACCCGCCCAGCATCGTCGTCGAGTTCACTCTTTACGGGAGTGACCGCTCACAGATGTACTCCTCCATCAGGGTGGCGCCGGTCAAGTCGACGCCCGAAGACGACCTGGCCGCCTACAGCCAGACAATTTTTAGTGGAGCGGGGGGAGGTTGGTCATTCGACGGCTCCACATATCCATGCGAGATGACGTTCGTGTGTGCCTCAGACGAGCCCTCCCTCGGATCCAACAATAGATGGTACCTGCGCGTAAACGATCCATCCCCGGGCGACCCGACCACCGTCAGCGGGTTCAGACTATACGAGGTCACGCCGGGGGGCGATATTCTGGTCGGAGATGTAGGCGCGACATCGATCACTATAGATGGTGACTACACGTACCTGAACGTCGATTACAGGTACGGCTCCTTCGATGTAGCGCCGAAGGCAGTGATCAATGCGCACCCTCTCGAATCATCGACATCTATACAGTTCGATGGCAGCGGGTCAATGGACCCAGATGGGGATGTGGTATCATATACGTGGGACTTCGGGGACGGGTCGTCTGATACGGGGCCGACGGTGGTCCACGACTACGCCGACGGCACCACGTATCAGGCTTGGCTCACCGTCACGGATGACGACGGCTCGGAGAGCGCTGATAACTTTATAATAGAGACCGGCGATCCCAACTTCTCACCCGGTAGGAATTATTGCTACGTCGGCGACTATGTGTCACTGGTTGGCTCGATACCTACCTACAACGGTGACTACAAGTTGGGGTTCGACTCAAACGGCGACTCAGCGATATCGGTCGACGAGGTAATCGTAAATGGCACCGCAGCCGGCTACACCTTGAATGAGCGCATCCGGGTACCCGACTCCTACGGTGGAGCTTGGGTCCAGGTAGTTCTCACGGACACCACCGCTGGAAGCAGTTACACAGGCTTCTTCTACGTTTTCACAGGGTTCAAACTGACTGTGGACAGGTTTGTGAACTTCTGTGGGGGGCCCTTCACCATCGAGGCAGTCGTCTCGGGTGCCCCCGTTGGCTACGATGGCACCCTCGACCTCAGGCTCAGGGTGACGAGGGATTGGGCTCCGGTGACGGACTGGTCCGACACTGACATCGGACAGGTTGGTTGGGGGAGGGTCGTCCAGAGATATACCCTTGGCCCCGACGACCCCCTGCTAACGTACTCTTTGTCCCCATACATCGTCTTCCTGGACTGGGACCTCGACGGCGCCTTCCCCGAGCCGCGGAAGAACGTAGCCGCCACCGGTTTCTACGTCGACCTCATGGATCGCTGGACCTACCAGAGGACCGAGAATGTACTTATGAAGGCATACGTCGGTGTGCCCGGGGCGACGGTGCGGTACCAACTCACAAACCCAACGGGCTCGATAATAACCTTGGACCCCCTCGTGGTGGAACCCTCAGGCTTCGCCCCAGAGGTTTACTGGACCACGATGAAGGACCAACCTCTCGGGAATTACGATGTGGAGATAATGAGCGGTGAAACCGTCCTAGATGCGGACTGGTTCACCCTCAAGAGGGCGAACCTCCGGGTCGAGTTCACACCGGGTGGTTACAGCCACAATGGCACGGTATTCACCGTGGACGACGAGGAGGTGGGGGTGGACGAGACCGTCTCGGCTAGGTTCCACCTCAGCTACCCCGACGGCTCACCGGTGGCTCCCGCTGATCTCCTCGCCTGGCCGACCGTATACATCTACGCGGATTCCAGCCAGGTGGAAGCCATCGACTTGAACTACTTTACCGACTACGATGTCGGCTCGGAGGAGTGGATCGTCAACTGGCTGGTCCCAGGCTCCGCCAGACTCGGAGGGGGCTACGAGTTCACGATCACCCGGTGGGCCATCAGGGATCTGTACAACAACATTGGTCCAGAGGAGCCCATGTCGACTGGCTCAATGTTACACTTTAAACTTGTATCAGGTGGGGCGCCGTATGCGACGACGTTCCACATACGCCCAGGTTGGAACTTGTTGGGGGCACCCGGATCCATCGAAGAACCACAAGTCAACGAGGTTTTCTCCAACCATACATCCGAGATAGACGCGATATACGGCTACGACGATGGCGAGTGGACCTACTGGATACCTGGGATACCCTCCACGTTCACCACCCTCGAGGCGGGTCACGGCTTCTGGCTGTCCTCGAGTACCGAGTACAACGTCACAGTCGTGGCTAGTAGCGTCGATGGGCCGCCGCTCACGGAGGAGTGGAACCTGATATGCACGACGACGGGTCAGGTTGAAGATCTGGGTGACTACCTGACGGGCTCGGGGTGGTCCTCGGTGTACGGCTACTCCTCCGAGGCGCAGGACTGGGTGTACAACATTGGCGGCCTCGGCGGACCCCTGACTACACTTAGGCCAGGGGATGGCTACTGGGTCTACGTGGAAGACTGAGGTCTCTCCAATACTTGGACTTGTGAGTCTTTTTTTTAATCTTTTTCATCCCCAAAAAGCTAAATCTTGTTTGTTCACTAGTGCAGTACGTGGTAAATAAATGAAGGGTATTGCTATATGCTTCATAATTGTTCTCATTCTAAATCTGGCTTTACCTTCTTTAAATAGTGCTTCAGCCATGTTTGAAAAAAAAAATACCGAGACGATGAAATTTGTTGCATATCCTTCTGCTGAGTCTCGATCCGAGAACATGACCATCGGTCTCCTAGGGCAATCTAATCATCCAACTGGTCTCAAAGAACCGACTGCAGAGGGGATTGAATGGCTAAACGATCAATTTCCGAAGGTGACGGACATCAATTTGAATGAACTCGCTCTCGAACGCATTAATCAGGACCGAAGGAATCTCAGTCTACCGTCCATCACTGGAAAAAATGTAACGTTGGCACAAAAAGGGGGGGAAGGAACCTTCGATTTCGCTTCTCCGGAGGTTGGAGCAGGATACCTGAAATCTCTTTTGCCTAGATGTGTTGATAACAGTCAATCTCCGGCTTTCCCACCCATAGGTGATCAGGGGAGTCTCGGTTCATGCGCCGCCTTCGCTACGACGTACTACCAGTATACCTACGAGCAGAACCTTGCCCTAGGTAGGGATGCTAGCGGAGGCAACACTGCGTTCATTTTCTCGCCTAAATGGACATATAATCTAGTAAATTCTGGGGTAGATAGGGGAAGTTCGCCTTATGACATCTATGATGTATTGATAAAAGGCGGAGCCGCAACATTGTCCGATTTCCCATACGATAACAACTACCGGGAGTGGTGTCTCGACAAGAAAGCTTGGCGAAATGCAATTAATTATAAATTGAGTGATGATGGGTATGGCCAATTATCTGAGGTTAATAAAACGAACTTTGCACTTGAGATGAAGGCTCAGTTGCTTAATGGGCGCATATTGACAACGTGTACATACGTTTTTTCATGGTACATAGACCTTGTTGACGATGATGCCTCCTCGGAGACGGATGATTCGTTCGTTGGCCAGTACATCGCAGTATTTCAGTCGTCAGATAGAAGGGGTTCTCACGCGATCACGATCGTTGGCTATAACGACAATGTTTGGTGCGACATTAATGCAAATGGGATTGTTGAAGCTGAGGAGAAAGGAGCTTTTAAAATTGCCAATTCATGGGGTAAGTGGTGGGGTAACGGAGGCTTTTGCTGGGTAACCTATGATGCAATGTGGGCCATATCACAAGTACCTTCGACACTCTCATGGCCACCAACGGATCGAAACGCCGACTATAATGGCATCTTTGGCGTAGGTTGCTTCATTACAGCTCAATCCTATCAGCCGAAGATGTTCTTAGAGTACACGATAAGGGGTAGAGATCGCTCTCAAGTGAAGGCCTGGACTCAGATGGGTGAAATAGATTCCGTGGTAGCGTTTGGCCTGAGTAAAAAGGTAACCTTGCTGTCTGGGTTAGGTGGTCATTATTCTTTTGATGGTACCCAAATAGAGTGTGAGATGACCATTGTTACCGACTGTGGCGCCCCACTTTCTGTCTCCAACCGCAGATGGTCCCTCTATGTGGATGATATGGTTCAGGGAAATGTCACCACGATTCAAAGTTGTTCGCTGTACCAAGTAACTGATGGTGGGGACCTACTTGTCGGTTGGAGTAGCGTTACTCCGCGTATCATAGATTCATCTTCAACTTCATTAGGGATCGATTATCAGTATGATTCATTTAATATCTCACCGATCGCATGTATGGAGTATAGAAACTTTCAGGGAAATGAGTATGTATTTAATGGATCAGGCTCGTTTGACCCTGATGGCCAAGTGGTATCTTACCAATGGAACTTCGGCGACGGTTCCTCAGGAGATGGGCCTCTTGTTAGCCATAGTTACTTGCCCGTTGGTAATTATCGAGTATGGCTTACAGTAACGGATTTGGAAGCCTCGCAGGGCACGAACACTACATACATTGTGTGCAACACAGATAGGAACCCAACAACCGTACTGTCCGTGACGGAGGGACCAGTTGGAACCGAAGTTACTGTCACTGGAACCATCCGTACTTTTGATGGCCACATTGGATCCACCTGGGAATCTCACAACGACTGGCCAGATATGGTGCTCGCCGTTTCCAGATCTGTAGGTTTTTCCTACTCCTATACCATCGTTATTCCCGATGATTATCCAGGATCTTACAAAGTTACCGTAATGGATTTAGATGCTCCTGAAAAACTATATTCGCATGCGCTGTTTACGGTTAGGACAAGTTTTTCCTTATCTTTTAATCCCCTTCAAACTCGAACAGATAAAGTCGAGGTTACCGCAACCGTTACTGGGTGGTACGGTGGGACCGATGCTTACTTCACACATCTAAGGTTTAGGATCCTTTCCCCTGATGGATCCCCGATTCCTAGTTTGACTGTTGTTCGATGGGGACTAAATAATACACGAGTGGGGAAGTCGGGATTGATAAGCAGGATATACTATGATCCTTTAGACGATGAGTTTAGTGTTCCAGGCGAATACACTGTCCTACTCGACTATACGTTGGGGGAAGCAAATTATCCACCGGAACAATGCAGCGTAGCCTCCGGGAAGTTTACCGTTCTCTCCAGCTACGTTATTTCAGGGAGGATTCTCTATAATGGTCAACCTCTTTCCGATTTCACACAGGAGTCGACTTCATTCTGGGTACAAAACGAATTCGGCAGTGTATTGGACAATGTTAATTCTCGGTATGATAACTCAACATCCGAATTTGGCATAAGAAACCTCCCCTCAGGAGAGTATCTTATTCATGCTATTGTTGATGACGCTCCACCATTTAATAAAGAACTGGGCTATCCTCTCGATTATTATGGTTGGATTAGGGTTAGTTTATCGGAGAACTCCACCTTAGCATCAGATCTCGCTGTCTGGGAGATTATTCACCTTATCGAACCATTCGATAATCAGCAGTGCTGGATTTCAAGCTCCGATCCGCAACCGGTTTTAAGTAGCACTTTGCAGCGTATTTCATGGGATGCCGTTCCGGAGGCTCATCATTACCTCTTTAGGATCGGTAGATATGAGGGTCTTAGTTTCCTAGGGTTCCAGACTCAAATTAATATCACCACGACAACCACGGAGGTAAATCTCCCCAGTAGCCTCGAAGGTCAGTTATATTCTCTGAGCATCGAGGCCTACGGAGACGGACACATTAAGGTAGGTGAGCTCCTGTTTCACTACCCTGACGGTTCCTGTGGGTACGCTCAGTTCCTAACCCCACGCATCACATTTAATATCTCGGTGACACCTGGTTGGAATCTCGTTGGGGTTCCAGGAAACTTAGACGATGCAAGGATCCCGACATATTTCGGTGGTCACTTGAAGAAGGTTACAGCTATCTATGGTTACAGGAATGGGCAGTGGTCTTACTGGATACCCGGTTTTCCTTCGACCCTTAACAATTTCGAGTCCGGCCTTGGCTACTGGCTCCTCTCAGATGGGGAATTCAATGTCACCGCTAGCGCTTACGGAACCAGTTCTCTTGCACTACAAACCGGTTGGAATCTAGTAGCTGTGACAAGCGACAGGGAACAGTCAGTTGAGTTCTTCTTGGATGGCGTATCATCTGCATCTGTTTACGGCTTCGATGAATCTGCTAAGAAATGGGAGTACAATATCGAGGGAGTAGGCGGGTCTTTGACTGTGCTCACACCTGGTGAGGGATACTGGGTCCTTGTAGGAGACTGAATTTCCACCCTTTTTCGCGTCTTTATCTGATCTACGACCAGTACAATTATTTAATATTCGCTGATGATAATAGGTATATGTGGTTGTATGGGTGTAAGAGCCTCAGCGGCCCTCATTCTTCTTTTCATCGTTGTGTTGAGTCCATCGACGACGGTCGGTGCATCGCCGCCTGAACTTGTGTTATCCCCTCGGTTTGGCGAGCCGGGTTCGAGGTGCGTGTTTTTCGGCTCTGGATTCGATCCAGAACGCAACGTTACTTTGATGCTGTACACTTGGGGCGACTCATATGTCTGTAACCTTATACATGGTTTCTGGCCGGAGCCTTCGGGGGCTTTTTCGGGGAGTTTCACGGTGCCCGCTGCCATCTCTGGTAACTACTTAGTCAAGGCCGTTCAGGAGGAGACTGGCCTAGTCGCGGTATGCGTCTTCAAGATTGGGACGGTTATTGTCCTGCTCCCAGTAGAAAACGGCCCGATAGGCGCCTCGATCCGGTTCTCGGGTAGTGGTTTTACCCCGGGTGGTGGATGGAACGCCTCATTCGACGGCACCCAGTTTGCATCGGGCATAGCCCCGCCGAGTTCTATCATCTCTGGATCTTTTATTGTCCCAAGTACCACGACCCCTCGGCATGTTGTCCGTTTCAGCGATCTGACCACGATGATCACTCTTGAGGTCCCATTCAACGTGACGAGTCTCTGGGTGAATTCGGACGCCTACCCTGACGACAACGTGACGGTGGTGGGTGCCTATTTCACGGTGGATCACGGGCTGCAGCCCCCGGATGGGACCACGGTGGAGTTCGTCCTGTCGAACTCGACTTACAGCACCCACATACGTGTTAGGCAATACGCGGGGCAGCCTCAGGCACGTGATGTTTTAGCTGATGGAGCTGGGAACTTCACGGGTTGGTGGCTCGTCTCGGAGTCCGGTCTGAGCTCGGGTTTCTACACAGTCAACGCGACCGACGCGAACGGGTTATGGGCCTCAGCCGGGATTCGCATCTGGGGGGCGCCTGGGGATTGGTCGACCGTCCAGCAGAATCCGAGTAGGACGGGGTATTCGTCATCTATAGCACCTGAGAACTGCCACCTCGAGTGGTACTTTAACTTCACCGAGTATGACACCCCATCCCTCGTATGTTACCCATTCGGCGATCCTGTTGTTTATGGGGGCCGATTATATGTTTCCGCCTCAAACACTCTCTTCTGTCTGAACTCGACGACTGGCGAGGTGCTGTGGGAATCTCCGGGATGGCCAGCTAACAACTATATGTTTGATGTGTCCCCCAGCGCCGCTGAGGGTAAGGTATATACCATTGCTGGCTATGGAAATGGCACTAATTGTGTGCTTTGTTTCGATGCGCTCGACGGATCGTTGATATGGCGATTCAGCGGTGACGGCGGCGAGTCGATTTTAACCGTTTTTGATCAATCAGTCGCCGTTTCATATGGGCGCGTCTACTTCGGTGCCATTTTAAACTCGAACGTTAGGGGCCTATATTGTCTCAACGCCACTACAGGGGACGCGCTTTGGTTCTTCAGCTATTGTGTTAACCCCGGAAGTATCTGGCTTCCCGAATATGAGACCGTTTATGGTACACCCGCTGTAGAATCCGGAAGAGTGTATTTCTATTCCTCGTGGGAAAGCGGGTGGAGTCTCAACTGTGTTGATGCCTTCGATAAAGATCTGCTTTGGCGAAAGTTCATGACATGGCATGGATACAACATGCCATCAAGTACTCCGGTTGTCTCAGACGGTAGAGTGTACATCACCGACTCATATAGTTTACATTGCTGTAACGCTTACAATGGATACGAGTATTGGATGAGAGACGACCTTGCTTCAATAACCATACCCTCGGTGGCTTATGGCAGGGTTTTCGTTGGGTGCAATCTCTACTACACTGAGAGCAACTCAGTATATCATGCGCTTTTATGCCTGAATCAGACGAACGGTGACGAGATCTGGAGGTACCGTTCATCCAGTACATCTGTTTTCGGTTTCTCATCCCTATCCACAGCTGATGGTAAGCTCTACGTCTCGTGCGGTTGGGGTATCCTGCAATGCCACAACGCCTCAACGGGGGAGCTGCTTTGGGGGTTCCGAACAGAGGGTGACTGGCTTGAGTCCTCCCCGACGATCGCGAATGGGTTCGTATATGTGAGTTCAGAGGACCGGAACCTTTACGCATTCTCAACGGAGGGCCAACCCGGTGATTTCAACGGAAACGGCATCACAGACGGGGTGGATGAATGGCCGATTCGGAACTGGTCCTCTACATTCAACGATTACTGGTACAACGGGACAACATACGGCAACATACTCGACTACGGAGACCAAGCCCCGAGTATCGTCGACCTCCCGTATCCGCTGGGGGTTTCTTTGGAGGCCGACTCCTCCGGGGGTGTGGCTCCTGCAGTGATTGTTGTGAGTGGTTACCCAACTTACCTCAACGTTAGCCTATCCGCCGGGGACCGAACGGTTGCCACCCGCAGGCAGGTGATCTCTTACAGCAGGGACGTGTTCGAGCTCGAATCCCAACGGGGATTTGTGAACGTCAACTTCAGAGTGCCCCAGGGGAAGACCGTCTGGCTGAACCTGACTGAGGGCTGCGGAGCTCTAATAGACTTTAGCCGAGGTGTGGTCGCAGCTCACGATTCCAACACTGGGGATATCATTGTGACGATCGACTTGGATACCCACGTCCTCCATCCCGGAAACATCGTCTCCTTCGCATACATACTGATACTGAACGGTGTGCAGGGGCCCAGTGTGGGCGTGGACTGGAGCCTGATAGGCGTGCCTGGTCGGCTGGTCGACCCGAGGATCGAGGCGGTTTTCGGTGCGGAACTTGAACATATTAAGGCGATCTACGGCTACGTCGACGGGGAGTGGAGGTTCTGGATACCCGGCGTCTCCTCCACCTTAGCTACTTTGGAGTCTGGGTGCGGGTACTGGGTGCTATCCGATGCGGAGTATGACCTGGCTATCTCGACGTATCCCGCCGATGAGCCGCAGCTTCGATCTGGGTGGAACCTGATAGGGATCGCCGGAGAGAGCAGCCAAAACGTTGATGATTATCTGGATGGCCTGGGTTGGTCCGCGGTTTTCGGCTTCGACTCGTCTATTCAGAGTTGGTCGTACAATATCTCGGGTCTGGGTGGCACATTGACGACGCTGAGGCCCGGCGGAGGTTACTGGGTACTCGTCAAATAGCTCGCTGCCACATCCTTCTCTGTTATTGGATAATGTTTTATGTGTATCAGTTGATTAAAACTCTGGTGTTGCATTCGTGAAAATGAACAAGTTGGCTGTATTTTTTACCATCATCTGTCTCCTCGGGCCACTGATCGCCCCTGTTTGGGCCGCCCCTGCGACCGAAATCACTGGGATCGTTGAACCCGAGGGGGACCTCGGCACATTCTCTGTTGGCTCGTCGTTTGGCATGCACTTCGAGGTGCAGTTTAGCGGGGCGTCGAGGGCGATGTCGATAATACAGGTGGGTTGCCCCGAGGCGCAGGCCGCCTACGAGGGGATGACTGCTACGATGGGTGGCGCGGACGTGTCTGACCAGTTCGATGCGGTCTACAGCGAAGGGACGGTGATGGTGAACTGCACAGACATCTCGCCCATGAACGGGCTGCTCGTCGTTGACCTGCAGTTTCGGGCGGGGAGCCTAGAGGGGAACTTCACCGTGGATTGGAGGAACGTCGCCGTCGCGTATCAGGCGCCTCCGAACCCCCCGGTGACCTACGACAACTCGGGTTCGAGCAACTTCGAGGTGATATACGGGGTCGACGTCAGTTTCTTCAACGGGTGGAACCTGCTCGGCGTCCCGGTGAACCTCAGGGAGTCTTCCATCAGCGGCGCATTCGGCCCGAGGCTGGGTATGGTGGAGTACGTCTACGGCTTCGACAACGAGGCCAAGGAGTTCACCTTCTGGATCAAGGGGCTGCCTGACGGGGTTCAGACGGTGAAGACGCTTGAGGCGGGTAAGGGCTACTGGGTACTCACGACTGGCAACTTCACGCGGACGCTCTTATTCAGGGGCTTTGGGCCTGCACCGGGTGGGAAGTCGCCTCTGGATGGGAAGACGGTGAAGATCGGCTACATCAGCGCTTCGACAACGGCCCTCGATACAGGCCAATCTTACCATGAGCAAATAATCGCCCCCGACCTGAACGCCTACGCGAGGCTATTGGGATACAATGTCACGTTCCAATTTGTATGCGAGGACGCTCAGAGTCAGGTTAACATCCACCTGCAGAAGGTCCAGGGCTTCAAGGACCAGGGCATTACTATCTTCGAGGGCGGCGGCTGGTCGAGCCAGGCTCAGGGTAGCCTCAATTACTGTAACCAGAATGGTATGCTGATGTTCAGCTCGTCTTCGACGTCGCCGACCTTGGCGATAGCGGGCGACCGACTCTTCCGCATGTGCCCCGCTGACAGTGCCCTGGCACCAGCATTAGTCGAGATGATGTGGAGCTACGGCATTAAGGAGGTCGTAATCTTCTCGCGTGGAGATTCTTGGGGCGATGGTATAGTGAACCTGTTCCGACCCGCCTGGACGGCCAAGGGCGGCGCCCTGGCAGGTGCAACCATCAGATATGCAGCCGAGCCCACGGACTTCACCAGTTACCTCGATGCAGCTAACACACAAGCTACCGCAGCTGTCGCGCGGCAGGGTGGCGACACAGAGAGGGTGGGTGTTCTCCTACTGTCCTTCGACGAGTTCCCGGTCATCGCCCAGCAGGCACAGAACTACCTGCCACTGTATGATTGCCCATTTTTTGGCAGTGACGGTACCGCTCGCAGTATACGGGGGATGGATGACGCCCCGCAGCAGGTCAACCACATGAGAGTATTCAGTCTATTGTCTCAGTCGCCCGCCACTTCGAAGTACAACGCACTAGCAGCCCGCTACGAAGCTTTAACCAGCCAACATTTCAACACATATACAGCAAATTCCTACGACATTGCCTGGATCATTGCCCAGGCCGTGCTGCAGGCGCAGAGCGACAAGGCAGACGACATAGCCCCCCTGATTATGCCCATAGCTTACAACACATACGGAGCAAGTGGATGGTGTCAACTTAATGAGTTTGGTGACAGAGTACCTCCGCCGTACGACGTATGGTTCTTTGCACCAGGCGCTACGACGCCGAGTGCCAGCTACAAAGGGGGTTCTTACGACCCTGACACCCATATAATGTCGTGGGACGTGGGCGCATTATCCCTTCACCTGGGCTACGTGCCGGCTGGACCGTAGTCCACTCTCCTTTTTCCATAGTTGATTTATTGTTTTTTTTCCTTTGTGGATTATCGGGAAAAACTTATAGATCAAACAGGGCATAATTCATAACAATGGACTGGAAAAAGACCGACGAGAGGCTCATAAGACGAGGAGAACTCATCCTAGACCTGGAATCACTCAAAAACCACGTAAAAGAACTCGAAAACATGAACGAGGGCAGACCAGGACCCCGCTACAGGCTAGCAAACAGCATCATCCAGCTCCTCTCCGCCCTCCGCTACCTCTACGGGATGCCCTATCGACAGCTCGAAGGCTACACAAGAATCCTCCACAGGCTAGTCCCAGACCTCCCACAGGGCGACTACAGCGGACTCAGGAAACGCATCCTCAGCCTACCCGTCGACCCCTACAGGAGTCTCAGGGAGACGAATGGACCCGTCAGCATCGCCGTCGACTCCACCGGCATCAGCGTCCAGAAGGCGGGAGGCTGGGTGTAGCGGAAGTATGGGGTAAGCCTGTAAGCTCCACTTCGCTGTCAACGTGGAGACTCACGAGGTGGTCGCCATGGAGGTCAGCACCGACGACATGCACGACGTGAAGGCCCTGCCCGGGCTGGTGGAGGAGGCGGAGGGGAACGTGCGGGTGGCCAAGGTCATTGGGGACGGGGCCTACGACTCGGGGGAGGTCTACGATCTCCTGGAGGCGAAGGGCGTCGAGCCCGTCATCAAGCCCCGGAGGAACGCCAGGCTGGGTGCTGGGCCTCCGGCTCGGAGGAGGGCTGTCGCGTTGATCAGGGAGCTGGGGTACGATGCTTGGGCTAAGCTGACTGGCTACGGGAGGCGGTGGACTGTGGAGACCTCTTACTCGACGTTCTAGGCGGTTGTTTGGTGAGCATAGCCTGGCCAGGGGCTTTGAGAACATCGCTAGGGAGCTGGCGGGTAAGGTGGCTTTGTATAATGTGCTGGTGAACATGTGAGGGGTGTGGGCGATGTAGGCTTGTGTAGAGAGGACTCTAAGGCTTTTAACTAAATCCACAATGCATAACTCTATCAAAATGATGCGCCTAAAAACGCTTGCCGACGTTTAAAATTAACACGAATTTTTATTAATCCACAAAGCATCATTTTTAAAAAACCTCTATACGTTTTAAGACGCCTAGGAAATACTCCTAGA
>Ga0315284_10001774_pt1 | contig 30749 bp, 41 predicted proteins | sample YL17G09_16_MG_FD_203696 | JGI IMG/M metagenome (GOLD analysis project Ga0315284, IMG submission 203696) | Sediment microbial communities from Yellowstone Lake, YNP, Wyoming, USA - YL17G09_16 | ecosystem: Environmental > Aquatic > Freshwater > Lake > Sediment | place: USA: Wyoming | collected...
GAGTAGTAACGGGGGCTCGTTCGACTGGCGGCCCTATCTACCATCTGAGACCAGTCCTGGTAAGTGGCTACCGGAGATAGACGACCTGGAACTGTGCTCCAGGGGGTATCACGTCACCAAGGATCCGGCAATCTGGATCGGGAATATCGTCTATCTCTGTGAGACCAGGGAACCCGTGTGCCTGACCGACAAATCCGTCCATGCAACTCTCAGGTTGCTCGTTCGCACGCGGCCCGAGGACTGCATTGATCCGCGAGTCTATGTGCGGGTGATGTACCCGTTGCTCACCGGGGCCAATCTCACCGGGGCCAATCTCACCGGGGCCAATCTCTCCGGGGCCAATCTCACCGGGGCCTATCTCACCGGGGCCAATCTCACCAGGGCCTATCTCACCGGGGCCTATCTCACCGGGGCCTATCTCTCCGGGGCCGATCTCACCGGGGCCTATCTCTCCGGGGCCTATCTCTCCGGGGCCGATCTCACCGGGGCCAATCTCTCCGGGGCCAATCTCACCGGGGCCTATCTCACCGGGGCCAATCTCTCCAGGGCCAATATCTCCAGGGCCAATCTCTCCAGGGCCAACCGGACTCAGGACGATATACCAGGATGGAAAATCAACCAGGTTGGAAGATTGGAAAAGGCATAGTGGAGGAGGCCAACGATGTTGCTCTGTGACCACGCCGCCGAGTGCGGGCCAGTGATCCGAGTATTTTCCAGACGCACAAAGATGACTCCAGATGATCCGCTTGCGTTCGTAGGTGATCCTCCCTTATTCCGTCCTCCAGAAATGCCAGTACGGGTTTCATGCACGTTCACATGGGACAGACCAGAGGCAGAACGTCTCGGAAGAGCATGGGGTGATTTCTATCAAGATGTTCAGGTGGGCGGTCCTGCCTTTGGAGATCCGGGAGGAGAGTTTGAACCTGGGTTATTCGTTCGGGCAGGGGCGGTACAAACGAGCCGTGGATGTATCCGTAATTGCGAATTCTGCATGGTTCCGAGCCGAGAAGGACGGATTAGGGAACTTCCAATCAGGGATGGGTACAACATCCTCGATAACAACCTTCTTGCCTGTTCAGATGCTCATATCAATTCCGTCTTTGAAATGCTTTCAAGACAGAGAAAAGCTGCTCGCTTCACCGGTGGACTTGATGCGCGGTTATTCCAAAAGAAACATGCCGACCTTCTAGGACAAATTCGGGTGGGGGAGATGTTTTTTGCAGCGGATGAGCAGGACTCCGAAAGGCACCTCCACCGCATTGCGGATTTACTTGGAGGATTTCCTGTCCACAAAAGACGTTGTTATGTGCTCATTGGATTTGATGGCGAGTCTATTGGATATTCCGAGGACCGGCTTGAAAGGGTTTATGAGTTAGGGTTCTGGCCCTTTGCCATGCTGTATCGGGATCTGTATGGGCGTAAATGGTCATCAGACTGGAAAGCTCTACAGAGAAAATGGTGCAGGCCAGCGGCATACCGGAGAAAGGAGAAGGAGGATAACGATGCTACTTTGTGACCACGCCGCCGAGTGCGGCCAGAGGTGCAAACACGCTACGGCTCACGAGAGCTACGGGAAGCAGTGTGAAGGAGAGTGGAAGTGCGTGCATGTCAAGGTTGATGAGAGGACGGTGTGCAAGCCGCTGGCCGAGAAGGAGGAGACCCCATGACTTTTTCCGACTCATTTATCATTGGCTGGCTACTGGGTGCAATCACCGGGTTGCTTGGAGCCCTACTGTATCTGAGCCTGTAGAAGGGGAGAAGCCATAAAACAGGAAGTAACTTCTGATCCAGGGCCAAGACTTTGGTCTAAGAGCGACGTGATGCCCATGTGTAAAGGGTGTGAAAAGTTATTTTCTCTGCTGACGGCAGAGCGTGCCGAGCACGAAAAGGTGTTTGAGGATCTGTGTCGGGAGATTTCAGATCTTGGCAAGAGACTGGACGCATCCCGGCATGCGCTGAAGGAGATAGCAGAGGCTGACTGGTGGGACTGGTGCAGGCCCGCTTACGGTTTACAAGGCATGGCCCGCGAAGCGTTGAAGCTGGATGAGGAGGAAGGGCGATGAACAGGAACTCGATTCACACGGCAAAGATGGAAGCGATTCGCTTTCTCAAGAAGGTTGACGATCTGGAGATCCTGTTTCGAGATCCGAGGGCCTCCGACTCTTTGGGGACTGGATGTGGCATGCCGGAGTCTGCTGCGTTGAGAAGGGCGAGCATGGATCTGACTCGCGCCCTGGCGCGCCTTCGCAAACCAGGATAGGGGGAGGGATAGCAATGAAGACGAGCGTCCTATTGGCAATGCTGATCGGGATGATGATCTCGGGTTGCAGCAAGGACTTCTGGACCATGTGTGATCCCGGAGAGATGCGATGTTCGGGAGGTGCCTCTCAGATGTGCGACGAGCACAAGTCCTGGGAGGACTTCCAGGACTGTCGGTCAGTCGGGACGGAATGCACAACTAGCAGCTCTAGATGCAGCGGGTTCTCCGATATTGCCTGCTGTGATTAGCCAACTACGCAAAAAATAGGAAGAAACCGTGATAGACCACTGCTCGAAGTGCGGAGTCTGGATCGGGATGAAACGATATAGCGGGTCCCATGCGCTGTGCAGGGAGTGCAACAACCTCCGGGCGAGAGCCTACTACGCCAAGCACGGCAAGCGAGTCCGCCGGAAGAAACTTCCCGGAGAACCCAAGCTGAAGTCTGGCCCCAAGCGGGAGCCCATCACGGATACCGAGCGCAGGCAAGCCATGGAAATGGGCAGAAGCCTCCCCGTCTACTGCGGGGATCTTTGGAGCCTGGTCGATCAACGGCGGTTCGGACCGATGTCATTTCCCCAGCGTGGGGGCAATAAACGGGGCAACAACGGACAGGGGAAGCACGATGTCAGTGAAGCACACGTTCAAGGGGAGAAATGGGCCAGTCACGGAGAATCTAACCCCGATCCGAGCAATTCGCCGCTTCTGCGCGGAATGTTACGGGTGGGCGAACTGGGAGAAGGAAGTGAGGGAATGCCCGAGCCTGGATTGCCCGATTTATCCCTTCCGACTGGGCAAGGTTCCTGGTGCAAAGAGGGATATGACGCCCGAACAGAGGAAAGTCGTGGGCGATAGGCTGCGTAATTCCCGCAAGCTATGCACATTGACAGGCGTAGAAGGGCAAAACTCTTGAGATCGTGAGTGTGAACGTGGAAACGGACGTTCGGAATAGATTGTATACGAAAACACCTGCGCTACAGGGGAAATCCGATGTACTACCCAGACAACCCTAATCCGATCCGCCGGCGGAACAACATCGACATCGCGGATCACCTCCTTGAGGCCCGGCTGAGGAAAGAGCATCGACGTTCGAGCCCTGGTTGGATCGTCCTTGGCTGGATAGGAACAGTCTGCCTGGGGTTCATTCTCGGTCTGATCCTCAGACAAGTCATGGGGTTCTGATTGGAGGTGACCATGCCACCATCTGAAGCGCAGCAGATCGTCCTTGGTAGATTCCGACTCCCAGAGAAGAACGGGCTCTGCGCCCCGGAGTGTCCCGCCGACTGTTTCTGGAGGTCCGGGCGAGAATGCCGCCGCTACCGGGGCTACACCATACTCGGGAAGACAAAGTTCACCCGGCACGTCAATCCGGAAAAATGCTGGTGGCTGTTTCTTAGCGATATAGCTCAAGGGCAAAAAGGAGAAGGAGATGACGCAGTTGATGTGTGAAGGAACCTGTGCAGGATCGACGGAACATGTGTTTGAGGCTGAGCATGTTGGCACTTTATGCAAGCCGCATTTCATCGACGGCACCCGGCGATTGGCAGAGATGCAGCAACTGAAGTCACGCGAGCAAGTAGGGCCTTGGGCAACCGAAGAGCTTTGGAAGTGCGCGATCTGCGGAACTTCTCGTCGATGGGGTCTGCGATGACTCAGCGTTTCTTCATCCATGGTCCGCTCCCTGGACTCAACGAACTCATCCGGGCCAAGGGAAATACCCGCTACCAGGCCTACAACAAGTTGAAGCGGGAGTGGATGAAGACGATCCAGTGGGAACTTGTGGCAGGAAAGATCCTCCCGGTATCCAAGGCGTTTTTCCGGTTCACCTGGCACGAATCGAGCCGGAGGAGGGATCTCGACAACATCACGGCCGGCGGCCGGAAGCTCATCCTGGATGCGCTGGTGCTCTCCGGGATCCTCTCGGATGACGGATGGGATGAAGTCTCCGGCTGGTCGGACGAGTTCAGGGTGTCGAAAGAGCTTCCAGGAGTCGAGGTAGAGATGGATGGGTCGGGGCAAGGCAAGGGAGCCAATGGCTCGAAATCGTTCGGTGATTGACGAGGAGGGCGGTAAATGTCGAGGGATCAGGTGGGCATCTGGACTCGGTTTGCGCAAGACGTCGAGAGACACATCGAACATACCAGGCAAGCACATTACGCCAACCCGAGTAGGTCGCGGACGGAAGCCCTGGACTACATCGAAGATCGGTACGGAATTCCTGGGCTACAGGCGCACGTCGTTCCATACATCGATCGGATTGGCAAAAAGGGTGACGCAGAAGATTGGAAACGGGACTTGCTGAAGGCGGCCCATTATCTGAGCCATATCTACTTCCTGCTCGTGCGAGAGGATGTTCACGAGCCGTGCGTTGAGGAGGAGAAGAGATGAAGAAGATCAGCGTTACCGGGTGGGTTCCGAAGGAGTTGACGATGAAGGAAATACTATCAGATTGTGAACTTGAACCCGGTGGGGTCAAAACCAGCATGGAGTACGGGGTATTCGCGCGTCGGAGCGACCTATACAAGAAGGTACGGATCACCGTCACGATGGACGTGGAGGATGTACCGTGATTAACCCGGTTGGTTGCGTCTGCGTTAAATGCGGCAAAGGTATTGGAACGACCTTGTACTGCCGGATGTCTATGTGTCTGGAGTGCGGCAGGGAAAGGAATAGGGAAAACGCAGCAGACCGGATAGCTCGTGGGGTTAAAAAGAACTTACCTCCGAAGAGCAGGTTCCCAGGAGATCCTAGAAGGATGCCAGCCTTGGGTCTCGGTATGCTCAGGAGACCTCCGAGGATCAAACAAAGGGAAGAAAAACAAATGGATAGCTCATCGGTGAATGGGAACATGGTATGCAATGCGTGTGGAATAACTATCGTTAAAGAATACGCGGGTAGGCTGGAATGCGGTGACTGCGGAAGAAAGAGGATGAGAGCTTACGATCAGGATTACCTACTGAAGCACGGATACAGCAGGAAGCAAGGAGAAAGACTGCGCAAGCCCGGACCTCCTCCGAGGCCATGGAAGTCTAAGGTGCTATCGGATGAGGACATACTCGAAGGCGCGAGAATTGGTCGGGAATTGACGTTCTTGACTCTACCTATTTGGGACCAGGTGGAGGTAGAAACGTTCGGACTGGCGGCCTGGCCGACAACGAGTGAGATGGTAATGGACGAAAGGAGCAAAGATGGTTGAGAAGGAGGAGTAGCATGGACATCTCAAAATGCGTCTGTGGATCGGAGGCAACCGTGCGTGGAATTGGAAAGGCCCCGCAGCGCTGGGTTGCCTGCCTTGGAACCAACAAAGGAGGCTGCTGGACAGGGCCGGTAGCTCCGACGGAAGAAGAGGCCATCGTGGCATGGAATGCGCTGATGAAAAGATTCAAAGAGGAGTGAGTGGCATGATCAAGCACGCTGTTTCCGAGAAGGAGGAAAAGCTATGACTTTTTCAAACTCTTTTGTCATTGGATGGCTGCTGGGTGCAATCACCGGGTTGATAGGGGCGCTACTGTACCTGAGTCCGTAAGGAGGCGTCATGGCCAGGAAAAGCGCAAGACCAGACTCGGGCATTGACGAGATCCTGCTCGTGGGGCTCGTTGAAATTGCCTTGACGGTGCGTCGAGGGAAAAAGACGGTCCGGGTCTGGATCGATGACAAAAACCTTCCGGCGTTCAAGGTGGACGGGAAGGGGCCCTGGTGTATTCTACACGGGGACCTCATCGATTGGTTCGAAAACGAAGCGAAAACCTGGAAGAAGAAAGCAGATGCGTGATGGCCGCTGGTTGTGCGTGTTTGGCGATTTGAAAACATCACTTGGTGAAGTACTCAGGCGACCGGAAATGCCTCGGAAACAAGAGGGCTGATCCGCAGTCATGGTGACTGAAACATGAGCCTCGCTTCGGCGGGGCTTTTTCCATTTTGTATGCAAAAACCAGACTTTTGGCGTGTACCCCGAAAACATGTCAATAGTCTATCGTATGTCTTTTGAGTATCCAGGACGTATCTAGCGCGTCCCCTCCAAAATTCCCCCCTTACAATCCCCCAATAGAAGCACCGAAACATCGAGCTCGGTGTAAGCCAGCTACACAGCCAGCGTAAACCCAATATGCTCTCTCCAGGACACTATCGAGACTCCCTGGAGTGAGGAGGAAGTGTCGTGGCCGAGCAAACATGCGTAAAGGAACAAGGGCAAAAGCTACGACCGCATCGGGAAGACTGGAAACATGACCTCCTCAAGGCGGCTAACTATTTGTCCAACGTATATTTTCTGCTCGTGCGAGAGGATTGGACAGGCATGTCATGAAGGCTAACCAATTTACATCTAAAAAGAGACGGATCTTCCTGGAGACCCTGGCCAATGTCGGCAATGTAACCCTCGCAGCCAAGGAGGCCGGAATTTCCAGGGTGACTCTCTACGCACGCCGTAAGCAGGAAGAAAGGTTCGCTCTGGCGTGGGATGATGCGGAGAAGCAGGCGGCAGATGTCCTAGAGGCCGAAGCCAGGCGAAGAGCCTGCGTCGGAGTGTTAGAGCCAGTCCATTACCAGGGGCAAAGAGTAGATGAGGTGAGGAGGTACTCGGACACACTTCTCATTTTCCTGATGAAGGGCTGCAACCCGGCGAAGTACGGAGATAGGGTCAAGGTCGGTGTAGGGGGGCTTGCTGACGGAGAGCCGCTCACGATCAAGCATGTGGCAGTCTTCGAGGGGGATGAAGACCTTGATACAGGGGAACACGGCCAGGGAAACACGGCAACCTAGAAAGCTGGTGCTCTACAAGCCGCATGCGGGCCAGCGGGAGCTACATACATCGACTGCCCGTTTTCGTATTGCCACCTGCGGGCGCCGGTTTGGAAAGACGTATGCCGCAGTCAACGAATGCGCTCGGATTGCCTGGGAGAATCCAGGAAGGCTGGTCTGGTGGGTTGCCCCGGTATACGACTTGGCGCAGATCGGATTCCGGATGTTCAGTCACTGCTTTGCCCCTATCGTTGCAGACGTCTCCAGAGCCGAGCGACGCGCAGGTCTGTCGAACGGATCGTCTGTGCTGTTCCGAAGCGCCGATCACTGGGAGAACTTGGTTGGAGAGAGCCTGAAGTTTCTGGTGATTGACGAGGCCGCCCGCGTGGACGTACGGGCCTGGGAGGAATCGCTCCGGCCGACGCTTGCAGATCAGAGGGGAAGGGCGCTAATCATCGGAACCCCGAAGGGCAAGAACTGGTTCTACCATCTCTGGACGAAGGGCCAGGACCCTGAGCTCAAGGGCGAGTACGAGAGCTGGCAGTTTCCGACCTCGAAAAATCCATACATCGACGCAAGAGAGATTGATCAAGCCAAGAGCTCGCTGCCAATAGATACCTTCAGGCAGGAGTGGGAGGCCGCGTTCCTCGAAAGCAACGCTGGGGTATTCAGAAACTATCTCGCCTGCGTGAAGCCCTACACAATTCCGATCGCCCCGGACCGGGATGTTGAGTACTACGCCGGGCTCGATCTTGCCCGCCTGCAAGACTTCACCGTGCTAACGATCCTCGACCAGGACAAGAGAGTCGTGTTTTTCGACCGCTGGAACAAGGCCGATTGGGAGGTGCAGATCAATCGCATCATCCCGATTGTGCAGAGGTACGAGGCGCGCCTTGTCGTGGATTCTACCGGGGTTGGGGACCCGATTTACGAGCGGCTGCGTAGGGCAGGGCTGGACACCAGTCCGTTCAAGTTCACGAACGAGAGCAAGCAGCGGCTGATCGAGGCTTTGGTTATGACGATCGAGCGCGGGGAGATTCAGTACCCGGAGATCCGAGAGCTCCTGCACGAGCTCGATATCTTCGAGTATCAGCTTGGAGCGACTGGCACGGTGAAATACTCTGCACCGCCCGGCTATCACGACGACTGTGTAATTTCTCTGGCTCTCGCGAATTGGTCTGTGCACAACGCGGTCCGAACAGGGGTTCGCTATGTATGAGGAGATCTATGCCAGTTGAGCGTGAGCGCCTTGGCCTGGACGAGCCCATATTGAAGCCACGCGAGTGGTGCATAGCGATCATGCTGTCCGTCTCTCTGATTGCGGCAGGGTTCGTCCTGGGTCTGGTTGCGCAAGCATTGATGACGCATTGCGAGTGCATGAAGTCAGGAGAGCCCATACAGACAGCGATGGTGTCGGTAGGCGTAACTTCTGACACGGGCCTTCGCTACGACTTCGATTCGGGATCGTGTATGTGCGCAGATCTGGTGATCGACGACCAGGTAGAGGGAATGCAGTGCACCTGCATCGGCACCCAGGTGAACGAGGTATTCACGTTTGTCGGAACCAAAGAGGCGTATTTGTTTTACAGGGGTATGTGCGACAAGCGGGTCGCTTCATTATCGTCAACCCATGAAGAGACGAGGAGGTGAGACATGAGATTCCACAACAAAGTACGGCTTGGCCTGGTGCTGCTGTCGGTGCTTGCAGCGACGAGTGTTTTTGCAGTTGATCCGATCGTACCGCCTGGGTACATCCCATGGTTCAGTGTGGAGATCACGGAGCCTACTCCGGACACGATCAGCATGTCTGGTGCTGCCGCCATATTCCCGGCATGGGACGCAATCACGGTCGTTGTTGCAGCTTCTGGACTTGTGGCTGCAAGTGTGCCAAGCGACCCGAGCGCAGAGTACCTTATTCTACCCGAAGCAACTGTGACACCTCCGGCGACCTGGTTGGGGCCTTCGATCCAGAAGGCAGCGAACTGGAATGTGCGTTTTACAAAAAGCACCGGTGGAGTTACTCGCTACACGGTCTTTCAGAAGACCCGAACAGTCTATTCTGGATGCTCGAAGCCTGGGACTCCGGCGCTGAGCAAATAGGATCGAGAGCATGGCAATCGACCTGGGCGAGTGGGGCTATGCAGGAACGGAATGGCAAAGAGGAGAACTTGCCATGGATGCGAAGAACTATTTGCAAGACAGGTACCACCAACCTGCGCCATTTGCGAAAGATGCCAGGATGTCTTCCTTGAAGCAGCGCCTATGGAAAGAGTACGGAACCTATGAGCACCCGGCGGAGTGGGACGGATCTGTGTACGGAGGCGGTAAGGTCAGCCAGCGCTTCTGGGAGTACCTCATCGGGATCGAGTATCTCGATGGAGCGCACATTGACGAACTCGTAGACATCGGGGGAGGGAACCGGGACAAGCACTTCTACGCACGCCTGCTGGCCCCGGTAGCGTCCAAGGTGCACGTCGTTGACCTGGAGGTACAGCGCGACGGATTCAAGCGGGACGGTGCCGACGTGATCTACTTCCACAAGGCACAGAAGACGGCCATGTGGTTCCCGGACTGGCTGCACGGGCATCCGCACGTTACCACGGCGGTCTCCATATCGGCCTTCGAGCACATGCCGGACGACATCAAGGTTGCCCACTGCAAGGCGATCAACGAGGCCGAACATGTGAATCTATTTGCACTCACGTTTGAGTTCCATCCGGTTCCAGCGATTGTGCAGAAGATGTTCTATCCAGACATTGTGCATACGCAGAGCCTAGACATGATGGTCAGGGCATTAAACAACTTCTACCTAGACCGGATGGACTCTTCTCCTGTCCAATGCGTGAATACGATGAGTGTGTTGACTCCATGGACGAAGTGGTACCCGCTTGCACTCAAGTTCGTGCGTTGGAGGTAGTGGAATGCTGGGCCTCGATAGTACGGTAGCGAAGCTGGAGCAGGCAAACCGAGATTTGCAGAACCGGCTACAACTGCTTGAGATCCTGCTGGACGCAATCGGGCAGGGGCTGTTCAAATATCGGTGGGTAGACCTGAAAACACAAGCGCAGAAAGACAAAGACAGGAGGTGAGCGATGGAATGGACAAAGATTTTTACCGACAACTGGGAGATCGTTTCTGGTGGTGTTGCAGGCATCATTGCTCTTGCGTTTCTGTTTACGAAGATGACAAAGACCACAGCGGACGACAAGGCGGTCGGCCTGCTTTCCTCAGCGTGGAAAGTCATCTCTGGATTACTGGGGAAAAAGAAAGCGTAGCTTCCAAATGGACGCCTATGCGTACATCACGCTTCCTTTCTATGTGAAGCAGTACGACTGTGTATCCGAGGAACAGGATGGGGCCTGGTACGATGCGCCGTTTTACGATGCGGACGAGTCGATTGTTTCAGTGTACGGAAGAGCCGGAGTTGGAATCAAGCCTGGATTCCGGGCTGTATCCAGGATGGCCTACCGCGAGTATGGGACAGACGGAATCGACGAAAGCTTGCGCATACGATACCAAGCGATGGCGAAGCGTTCCAAGAGGGGGAACGAATGATGGACTTTGCGTCTGCTCTGAACGTGTGCCTGATCGTTGTGGTGTTCTTTGCGTGCTTGTGCGCAACCGGGCTCGCGTTGTCCTGGCCGGTTTGGAAGGTACTTGACTTGCTCGGAAAGTACCTGAACGAAGAAGTCGAGAAAGACGAGCGAAGGTGACATGAAGGTAGAAACCAAATACCGGCTGCTTCTCAAGACGCTTCGGGCGCTGGTACATATCCTTCCGGCTCCGGCCTGGCTGTGGCTGGTGATACGTCTGCAGGTACCTGCGGTCGTATTTGGCACCATGCTGGTCGGGTGGATGGGTACACGACGCTTCATGGTTGTCCCGATCGTTCCCATGGACGAGACGAAGTGGGACAAGCAAGACCGTATGGCATGGTTGATGTGCATGAAAAGCGTGGACGCAACCAAGAGGATGCAAGAGGAGACGTTTTCCGGAGAGATGCAGAAGAGGGTTCCTGGAGTGCAGGCGCAAGGAAACGATCGAATTCTGAACTAACGCCGGCCGCTTCTCTTTCCGGGGGAGCATCAGGCCACAAGGCGGTTTGGGCGGACGGGAGGACGCGGACGTGGCGAAAACAACCAGGCTACATCGGATGATGAGCAACCTTGCGGTTGTCAAGGGCTCGTGGGACTCTATCTTTCTTCGGAACCTGGAAGACAAATACTCTCCCGGAGAGGACGTGCTCCAGGACCCGTATGCCAAGAGCGATCTTGTATACGTCTGCATCTCGACTACTCAACGCGCCGTAAGCCAGGTCCCGATCGTTGTCTATTACCAATCGAAGGGCAAGGACGGAAAGACAGACTGGGTGCCAGCACAATCGGACGATGCGTACCAGCGGCTGTTCGACGAATCTCCAAGCCCAGTCGCTGATCCATACGCATTCAAAGAATCGATCGTCGGGAACTACCTGCTCGACGGGTTCGTAGCGATCGTTCCGTTTCCTCCAAAGAAGTACCCTCCGGACGCTTTGTATGTCATCCCGAAGAAGTACATAACTCCGATCAAGCACCCGCAGACGAAGCAGCACATCGGCTGGAAGTACCAGCCGGGCGGGGACAAAGGCCCGCAGTTTGCGTTCGAGCTGTCCGAGGTTGTGCACCTTGCCCTCTGGAGCCCGGACGATCCGATCATGGGCGTGAGTCCCATGAAGGCGGCTGCAAGAAAGCTGAAGATCGACTACAAGGCAACCGTTTACAACGAGAAGTTCTTCGATAACGGGGCCGTCCCGCACGGCGTGCTTACCGTTCCGGAAGCCAGGGGCCTTGGAGACAAGACGTTTACTCGACTCCAGGATCAGATCGAAGGGAGGCACACGGGCTTCAGAAGTGCGCACCGAATGATGATTCTGGAGGAGGGGCTCCAGTACACGCAGACCGGGCTTTCCCAGGCAGACATGCAATTCGTCGAGCTCAGTCGCCTGAGCCGTGAAGCGATCATGCAATGCCTGGGCATGAAGAAAACGATCATCTCCGTGATCGAGGACGTGAATCGAGCGACGGCAGAAGCCGAGCGCAAGGAGTGGTGGAAGGGCACCATCATCCCGACCCTGGAGCGCATAGCGTTTGGGCTCACGCAGAAGATCCTCCTGCCGGCTACCGGCTGGGGGAAGGGGTACCTCGACTTTGATACATCCGGGGTGGAGGCCCTGCAAGAAGACTACGAGCAGAAGGTTCGGGTTGCTGGCATGCTTTCCAATCTCGGGTTTACGGCAAACGAGATCAACCAACGGCTTGAACTCGGGTTTGAGAGCAAGCCATGGAGAGACGTTTGGTACATACCCGTGAGCTTGGTTCCGGTGGGGGAGGGGTCTATGGGCGGTGGTGGTGCGGAAGCAGAGGGGACCCCTCCGTCCGCCCAACCTTCCGGAACAGAGAAGCCGCAGGACGGCTTGCCGCAGCCCGAGGTCGCTCTTCTGGACTCCGGGATAAACAAGGGAGCGGAGGCCGTCGAGCAAGTTCCGGCATGGGAGAAGCGGGCGGCTGTTGTCTGGAAGGGACTGGTTGCACATACCGGGCAGACCGAGGACTTGTTTCAGCGCAAGGTCAGCAGGTTCTTTTACGACCTGCGCCAGCGGTCCCTGAAGCACCTGCTCTCCAGCCGAGACATTGATGCGCTGCGTTCGGAAGATTTCAAAGACGAGCAGAAGTCGCTCGCGAAGTGGCTTCGGCCCTTGTACTACGAAGGCGCCAAGCACGGAATCGAGAGCGCGAAGACGGAGATCGGTAACCCGGAAACGCGCCGGGACGTGGAAGACGCTCCAACAGAAGAGAAGCTCCGGACCAGCGTAGGAATTGACTTCACGATCAACGATCCCGCGGTCGCTAGAGAGATCGAGAAGCGAGTTACGAAAATCACGGGAGGTGGGGGACTGACCGGAACGATCAAGGACCAGATCAAGCTGGCTCTCGCAACTGGAGTATCGAACGGGGAAGGGATCGAGCAGCTTGCAGACCGAGTGCGCTCTCTATTCACAATGGCCGCGACCAGAGCCAAGACCATCGCCAGGACCGAGGTGGCTGGATCTGCAAACCTTGCTCGCGGCCTTGCGATAGACCGGAGCAATTTCAAGCGGAAAATTTGGTACACAGCCGGAGACGAGCGCGTTCGAGGGAATGACAAGAACGATCAGTACAACCATGTTTCGATGAACGGGAAAAAGACCAAGGTCGGAACCCCGTGGAAGACTCCGGGTGGATCAACGCTCGATCACCCGGCCGATTACGCAGCAAACGCTCCGGGGGACACCATCAACTGCCGGTGTATCGAAGTGGTGGACCCGGACAGTTATCCGGAATGAATGGGGGAACGGACCATGGCAACCGGTAACGAGTGCAGTGGGAAGTGTGGCGGCAAAGGCAAGAAGGGCAAGAAGAGGGGCAGTAGGTAGCAGGGAGGGGCAGGCAAATGGCGTATACCATTTTCACAACTGACGGATCGGAGCTCAAGCACAACGGGGACACGGTCCTTGCGTCCGACGTAATGGACGCAGTGATCAAGGGCGTGGACCTGGAAAAGCGGGAGCTTCATCTTATCGGGTCAACCGAATCGATGGATCGGGACGGGGACATCGTTTCCGCGGCCGGAGTTGACCTGGAGAACTTCTCAAAAAACCCGGTGTTTCTTTGGGCTCACGATCATCGAGGGGTCCCGCTGGCGGCGGCTTCCAAGGTGATTCGCAGGAAGAGCCCGGCCCGGATCGAGTTCGTCGAGCGGTTCCCGACAAAGGTCGGCGTGTACCCGTTTGCCGATATGATTCTGGAGCTCTACGCAGACAAGATCATTCGGGCTGCTTCGGTCGGGTTCATCCCGAAGCTCTGGGAAGACATTGCGCCTGAGCCACCTCCGACACCTGGGACGGTGCAGCCTGGCATGGACAACGCTCCGATCAACCCTGGAATGCCGGATATGTCGTGGAGGAGAGGCCGGAAGTTTACGAAGGTCGAGCTTCTGGAGCTCTCAGGAGTTCCGATTCCATCGAACCCAGAGGCTGTAGTCGCAGCCCTTCAAGAATACAAGCGGTTCAAGTCCATGGACCGAGGTCAGCAGGACTGGTTCATCGAGCTCTTGCAGAGGAAAGAGCCGATCGAGCCAAAGGAAATCGACATTGTGCGAGAGCAGATTTACCTACTCACGAAAAACGGTCTTGAGATCGAAGACGAATTCGCTCCGACCCAGGTGTTCATTTCCAAAACCGAGTCGCAGCCGCCAGACTTGCAAAGCGACGAAGCTCCTGCTGCCCAGGACCCGGTCGTCAATCAGACCTACACCATTACGCTTGGGGTAGCGGCTGGCGCCAATGCGGAGATTCCGGCGGTGGCAGCATCGGAGAAGCCTGGAGAAGCGATTGTCAAGGAAGGGCAGGTTCTGAACGCGAAGAACAAGGCTTTACTCAAGGAGGCGCAGGCCAATATCCAGTCTGTGCTTGTATCCGCAGAGCAGCCGAAAGATTTAGAGAACCCAACGGAACATAAGGAGTATTGGGAAACGGTTTTGAACCCCGACGCTGTTGTGGTGCGGTCCGGGAGCTCGAAGCCTATGCAGCCAACGCCCGCCGCAGTAAGCGGCACAGGCAATCAGCAGAGGCTTGCAGAGCTTCGGATCTCGCCGGAAGAAGACAATGCGATCAGGAGTCTTGTGGACAGTGTACGTCGTCAGATCAAACGATAGCACACCCGAACCGCAGTTTCACTTTCGAAGGGATGTGGAAGCGGTGGAGGAATGGGAGGAAGTGAATCATGGACGAGAAGATCGAGAAAACAGAAGTGACCCCGAAATCCCCTGAAGTTGTCAAGGACGTCAGCCCGATCTCCGAGCTGACCGGTCTGTTCAGGGAAATGGTGACCGACCGGAACGCGCTGAAGGATCGCATCGAGCAGATGGACCACGAGCTCAAGACGTACCAGGAAGCCGCGAAGCGCGGGTTCTACATGCCGGACGCCAAGGGCAACCTGACCGTCGAGAACGATCCGAGCGGGATTTTCTCCGGATGGGATCTGGCCCGTCAGGGCAAGCGGCTGATGGACAAGTTGGTGCACCCGGCATACCAGATGACCGAAGCCAAGCGCGACCTCATGGCGAAGTACATGCTGCTCGCCATCAAGGGCGGGGGCCGGTATCCCGACCCGAGGGCTTTTGACGAGTACCGCAGGCTGTTCGGGCAGAACGCGACGGTCAAGACAGCAATCGGCGATAGCGGAAACGTGTTTCCTGTGCCGGACGAGCTGGAACCAGAGATTCTTGCCTTCGAGCGAGAGAGTTCCGTGGTTCTTCAGTACGCTCGCGTGTGGGACATGGGTTCCGACAAGAAGTCCATCCCGACAGAGACGACCGTGGTCGATACGGCCACGGGAAACACCACGGCTGAGAGCGAGCCTGTCGTGACGGAAGTGGAAATCACGGCCGAGGAGCTCTCCGCGTATTCGACTGTTCGGAACGCCACGCTTTCTGATTCCGTGAGCGACATCGTGAGCTGGCTGACCGAGGCGCTGGCCGAAGCGGCGGCCATGGACATCGATCAGGCTGCGTTCTCCGGGGACGGAACCTCCACGTACATGTACTGCTCCGGGCTTCTCTCGGCAGCGTGCGGGTACTCGGTGGTGATGGGTACGTCCAGTGCTGCTTTCTCCATGCTGACCTGGCAGAACCTGAACGACATGATCGGAAAGCTGAACGGAAAGCGCAAAAACGGCGCAAGGTTCTTCATGCACGGGGAGACTCTCGGTCGCATCCGGGCCCTGAAGGACACCACCGATCGCCCGATCTTCTTCGATGGGTACATCGGTACCGGGCAGCCCTCGCTGATTCTGTCATACCCGTTCTCTGAAGTGATGGTGATGCCTTCCACAACGGGAGCGAGTACGGCGTTTGTTTCGTTCGGTAACCTGAGATATCTCGCGATCGGACGGAGGGTCGGCTCGACGGCCTTGGAGGTGGACCCCTATGGGCTGTTCACCACGAACCGGACCCGGTTCAAGCTGTACCAGAGGTGGGGCTTGAAAATCGGCCTGGCCAAGGGGTTCGTACGTCTTCTGACGTCTGCGTAATCCTATAACCATAGCAGTTGCGTTGTTGGTCGCGTGCCAACAGAGGATGGTGTGAAGTGCACGCAAACATCGAAATACGAGGCAGCGAGGGGAGAATTGGGTTTCTCTCCTCCTCTTTACCGGTTCTCTTCTCGCTGCCCTCTTCTAACCGGAGATGAAAAAACGGAGTGACGAGAGACCATGATCGCAATGGGCCTATCGACTCAAACCAGATTCAGATGTGTTTCGTGTGGAGAGGTGCAGGACGAACGGGCTGTGTGGCCATGCACCTGCACGAAGTGCGGAGCAAAGGTGCTGGCGAAAATACGCATACGTCAACCAATCGTTGTCAAGCCGTGCGTTGAGGGGGAGGTGATTTGCAAATGATGGTTCGAGCAACGTGCAGTAGGTGCAAGAATACATGGGACCTCAGCACCGATGCCCCGGCAACGATCTGCTGCCAGATCTGCGGATCTCGCCTGCTGAGTCTCAGCGAAAAGGCGGCTGTGCTCTGTGCGATCTGTAATCAGGTTGTGCTGCGATCGCCAAAGAACCACGAGGTCAAAATCCCAACGTGCTGCCGGGAGCGCCTGCACGTCTTGAACATCGAGCAAGAACCGAAGCCAGAGCCTATGCCGGATCTGGCCCAGGAGATACCCGAGGAGCCTGAGCAGTTATCTCAACGGACGTTCAAAAAGAGGAAGGCATGAAAGTTTTACTCGTACAGCCTCCCGTCTGGAACTACTACAGGGGTATGCGGCTTCACCTCAACCCGAACCTCGGGATTCTGTATTTGGCGGCAATGATCCGGGACAAGCACGAGGTGAGAGTCTACGACTGCGAGGCGCTCCAGTGGACCTCTTCCGATCTGCTCAAGGCGGCGCACGCCTTTGGAGCTACCGTGGTCGGCATTACCGGCACCACAATCGGATTCCCGTCCATGGTCGCAATGACAAAGCACCTGAAGGACGATGGGCTCAAGGTTCTTGTCGGAGGCCCGCATGTAACGTACCTGGGAGATCGAGCCCTGCAAGCGACCGGTGCGGACGTTGCTGTAATTGGCGAAGGGGAGAGCGTGATGGAAGAGGCGCTCCATTCCCAGGGCGGGACTATCCTGTACGGAACTCCGCTCAAGATGAGCGAACTGCCGAGTCCGGCCAGGGACCTGCTCACGCCTACGGTGGATCGTGGGTACGTCGGGAACCATCCGCTCTACAAGAGGCCGGAGACTGCGGTCCAGTGGGAGCGCGGATGCCCGCACGGCTGCTACTTCTGCTCTCACCCTGTCCATGGGAATAAGCCAACCCGGTTCAGAGAGCCCGGATCGATTGTCGAAGAGCTCAAGCACCTCAAGGACCGGTGGCACATCAAGACGGTTTTCGTGTACGACGACGAGCTGTTCGGGCTGTCTCCAAAGCAGTCCGACTGGCTGCACGTGGTGCTTGACGCCATCATCCAGGCAGACCTCGGACTCATTATGAAGACGCAGGCCAGGTGCTCGAAGGCTCTTGTGACTCAGGATCTTGCGGACAAGATGTACGAAGCCGGGTTCCGGGCGGTCATGCTGGGCTGCGAGTCCGGGTCCCCGAAGGTGCTCGAAGCCAGCCGGAAGGGAACAACGGTCGAGGACATTATGCACACCGTGCGGATTGTTCACTCCAGCGGCATGCACGCCTGGGGGTACTGGATGGTCGGGAACCTCGAGGAGACGGTGGAAGACGCTGCGATGACCGAAAAGTTGATCAAGAAGCTCAAACCGTACATGCAATTCAGGCAGGTCACGATCTGCACTCCATGGGCAGGCAGTAAGACGAGGGAGCTGGCAGTTCAGGGAGGATGGATCTTCGAGCAGAACCCGCTTGCCTGGCTTGCCGATCGTCCGGTCATGGACACTCCGTGGATGAACAGACACGAGATGGATGTGTGGCGCACCAGACTGGCGGCTGCGTGAATGGGGTTTGGAGAACATGAGAGTCCTGTGCAACCAGACATGGAAATGCTCGATTGCTACCTGCTCGTACTGCTGGATCTACGGTAAGGATGGGGTTGGAAGCGGCTTCCGGGCCGGGCACAGGGAATACGAGCTTTCCGTCAGGCAATGGATCGACGCCCTGTACCATCTTCCAGGAAGAGGCACAATCGATTTCTGTGGAGGAGAGCCGACCATGAAGCAGGGGTTCCCAGAAATCGTCAACAGCCTTCCGAAGACATACCTGTGGGCGGTAACGACCAACCTTGCTCGGGATAGTAACGTGGAGGTTCTGTCCGAGGTCAATAACCGGCAGTGTGCCGTTGTGAATTGCAGCTATCACAAAGAGGTGCCGTTCGACGATTGGCTTTCCAGGCTGCGATGGCTTGGAAACCTGGATCGGTTTCCCATCAGCGTAACCATCGTGAAGAACCCGTACGTTGACTATACAAAAGAGATCGAGAAGCTTCGGAGCCTGAAGAACCTACCGCACTCCGTGCGATTCATGAACACTCCGGACTACCAGAACCCGCAGGACTCGAACGGGCCGATAGACGAAAAGAGCTGGTCCGGGAATCCGGCAAAATCTTGCAGTGCGGGCTTGGATCACATTCTCATCGACGTAAACGGGGACGTGTACAGGTGCCTGACCGCATTCCGATCGAACCGGAGAGGGGAGTTCAGAATCGGAAACCTACTTCAGCCATCATCCGTGCGTCTATCCCATGGCCCGTGTGACCTGAACTGCGATCCACTGGAAGTCAAGTGTTGGGACATCACCAGGAAGTGAAGGACCCGTGGATGAAGGTTCTCATGATCAACGACTTCTGGGAGTATAGCGGTGGAGAGAAAATCTTTCGCACGCTTGCGAGAGCTTTGCTTGATATGGGCCACGAGGTCGCAGAGCTTGTCGGAGAGACGATACACATGCTGGACGGAGTTGTAGAGGAGTTCGAGCCGGACGTGATCCACCAGCACAACTTTGCTCGCTTTGGGCCGATTGCTCTGAAGTACGCGAGGGAGTACCCGTTTGTCCAGACGGTGCACGACTACTGGCCGGTCTGCAAGAGCCGAAGCCATTACAGACAGAACGACGATCGGATCTGCGATTCTATCGATCAGGGATTATGCGGCCCATGCCCACAGATCCTGAACAGAATCCCAATGCCTATCGAGTCTCGCAAATTGTTCGAGAATATACCCATGGTGGCTGTGAGCAAGCACGTGGCAGACGTGATTCGCGAGTGGTATCCGCACGTGACCCATATCCACAACGGGCTGGCTATCGAGCCGGACGTTGACGAGGCGACAGACGAGTGTTTCGTGTTCTGCGCGGCCAAGCCTCCCGATCAGCTCAAGGGCGCGCATCTCTTCGCAGCAATGGCGAAGGGGATGCCGTACAGGTTCGTGCTTGCGGGAGGTGGTGAGTACCCGTATGTCGAGAATACAGGGCTTCTGTCTCAGAGAAATCTCATGGGCTTCTACAAGCGTGCGTCTCTTGTGGTGATGCCTTCGATCTGGGAGGAGCCGAACGGACTGCCCCTCCAGGAATCCATGATGTACGGAAAGCCGATGGTGGTTTTCGATTCCGGAGGGATGCCCGAGTACGCGAAGAACTACGTGGTTCCGGCGCAATCAGTGGAAGATGCTCGCGAGTTGATTGACATGCTGATGAAGAACCCCGAGAAACGAAAGATGGCAGGAGAAGAGAACAGAGCGTGGGTGAACAAGCACTTTACCGCACGTGTTATGGCAACAAAGTACGTCGCACTATACGAATCGCTTGCAGGGCGGGCGGGAGCGTAACCGATGGCTGACGATCGCTTCAAATTGCATTGGGGGACGTACGCAGACCCGCGGAGTCTTGGGAATGCCTATGGATACCGTGTGCATAACGAAAGCCTGCTGGCGGCGACCCGCAAGATAGCCAATGTCTCGAACGAGGCCGAAGATACCGTTCAGATCGTACCTCCCGAGAGCTTCAGGCCGATCCTTGGGTACTACAACTGGCTGTTCACGATGTTCGAGGGCATGGACCTGCCAGACTTCTATCTCGACCGGGTACCGATGGCGAACTACGGGCTGGTGCCCTCGACCTGGGTCAAGGATCTGTTTGCGCCGATCTTTCCGACCATCAAGTTTTTTGTGGTCAACCATGGGGTGAGTCCAGTCTTTACGTTCAAGGAGCGCCGGTTCCCGAGGCCGGGCGAGAAGTTCCGGTTCCTTTGGGTCGGAGCTCCAAACCCGAGGAAGGGATACGAAGAGGCAATCACCGCATGGGCCCTGACGGACGCAATCAAGCACTCGCACCTGGAGCTCTACATCAAGACGACGAATACGTCGGTTCCGTTCGAGCGCAAGGGGAACGTGATCCTGGACGGTAGGAACCTGCCGCGCAGGATGCTCCTGGACCTATATCACGACGCGCACTGTTTCCTGTTCCCTACCCGTGGGGAAGGGTTCGGGCTGACCCTGGCAGAGGCAATGGCCACCGGTCTTCCGTGTATCTCTACGTGCACGACCGGTGTGTCCGATTTCTTCGGACCAGAGTTCGGATACGTTGTGCCAACGCACGTCGAAACAAGCAAGGTCGGCCTGGTTACCCGCATGGACCTGGGAGGGATCGAGACGAAAACTCACTTCCCGGATACAGACGCCTTGTCTGACCAGATCGTGCGCGTTGTCGATTGCTACGATGAGGCTCTGGAGTTGGGCCGACGAGCTTCTGAGCACATCAAGAAGAACTTCACCTGGGAGCGCTCTGCCGAAACGCTTATTTCGGTCATGAGACACGAATACGAGGCACGGCATGCTTGCGACACAAACTAGCGACACGTTACCGAGATCCGAATTCGAGTATGGCATGAACCACTGCGTGTGCCTAGCCGGCTACGTGAACGACGTACCTCAAGCAAGGGCAAACGCCTACGGGTATAGGGTGCTCGGAGCAGGGCTTGTGCGCACCCTGCAAGCGCGTGGAATGGTGCACGACCGGTCGAAGGTCGCCCTGCACATACTTCCTCCAGACTCGGCCAGGTTTATGCTGGGCCGGTGGAACTGGCTCTACACCATGCACGAGAACTCTGTCCTCCCGGATAAGTACCTGGACCCACTGGCCCAGGCAGACCTTGTGCTTGTCCCGAGCTCCTGGGTTCGAGAGATTATGTGCAAGCACCTTCCGGAAACCAAGGTTGTAGTCGTACCTCCTGGGATCGAGCCCGAGTACCGGTACATCGAGCGGGACGTGTGCAGGATAGGAGGCCGCCCGTTTCGGTTCCTGTTTGTTGGAGCTCCAAATGTGCGAAAGGGGATCGTCGAGCTACGAGAGGCGTGGATGCGTAGCTTCTGGGATAAGCCGTGGTTTGAGCTCTACTTCAAGGTGTCTGGGCTGTCGCAGCCCGCTCCGATTGCTAAGCGCGGCAACATCGTCATGGATAATCGCGACTTGACCACCGAAGAGCTGAACAGTCTTTACCAAGAGTCTGACTGTCTGGTATCTCCGTCTAGGGGAGAGGCGTTCAACCTGGTGCTGGCAGAGGCAATGGCTACAGGGATGCCGTGTGTTGCGACCGGGTACGGAGGCCCGATGGATTACTTAGACGAGACGACGGGATACCCCGTGGATTTCGAGACGCGCCCAGGCCCGTACAAAGACATGGGCAGGGATCTTCCGGGCACGTACCCGATCGTGTACCCGGTGGTAGACGACCTCGAAAAGAAGATGCACGAAGTTTATACCAGATACTATGAGGCTCTCCGGAGAGGCCGGGACGCGTCACAAAGGGTTATCAGCCGATTCCAGTGGTCGAAGACTTCCGCACAGATTGCAGCCCTGCTGCAAAACGTCCCGTAGAAAGCGAGGGTTCTGGAGATGGCCCTTTTCACAATCGACGATGTAAAGCAAGAGCTGGAGCTCAAGACCGATAAGGACGACACGCTTCTGGAGACGATCGTTGCTTCTGTCTTGAGCCTTGTGGATCTCCTGACGGATCGCACATGGGAAACCGCGACCGTGACGGAGTACCACAGCACGGACGATTACATGGATCGTATCTTCCTGGAGCAGCGGCCGGTTACCAGCATTACGACCCTGCACGACGATCCAGACTGGGTGTATGGCGCTTCCTGCCTGGTTCCGAGCAGGGACTATGCCTTCGATTCCCAGCGAGGGATCTTGTACTACAGCGGGTTCTTCTGCTCGGGGAAGCGCAACGTGAAGGTGGTCTACGTTTCCGGGTACTCGTCGAGCACGGTTCCGGCAGCCTATAAGCAGATCATGGTTCGGCAGGCGTGCGTCTGGTACAAGCAGCTCAAGGGCTCCGAGTGGCACCTATCAGCCAAGATCACTCCGGCCGGAGGCGGCTCGGTAACTCTGCAAAGCCTGAAAAACAACCTGCTTCCAGAGTTCGAGCTCATGCTCATGCGGGAGAAGAACTGAATGAAGGCTTGGTTTCAGACCAAAGAGCTCGCTGTGTTTTCCGAGAAGTTCCGGAAGATGCGGTCTGCGCGGATAACAGCGCTCGGGTGGGCTCTGGCAGACTGCCTGCTTCTGATCAAGGGTAGATCGCAAACGAAGTATTTGAGGGGTGGGCATCCTCTGAACGTTCGGACCGGGCGGCTTATTCAATCGCTCACGTCCGAATGGACCCGACATGGAAATACTCTGGTCGGCTCCGTTGGGACAGATGTATTCTACGGGCGCGTGCACGAGTTCGGAGCGCAGACTCCTGGGCACATTGTCAAGCCGGTCAGTCCAGGTGTGAAGCACCTGAAATTCAGGCTCGGTCCCTACGGTGCGCATGGCAAGGGGACTGGCCCGTGGGTATCTGTGAAGTCGGTGCGCATGATGCCGAAGCCATGGCTGAAGCCTGCGGTTGACGATATGACTCCGAGGGCTCTCAAGATTCTCGCAAAAGCGGGATTAGAGATCGTGTAGCGGTGTTGGTGGTGGCGGCGGGGGAGGTAAGGGTTAATGGCAAACACGGACTACGGAGTCCTGCTGGCGCTACGGGACCAGCTTAGAACGTACATCGTAGGCAGTACCGGGTACAACAGTGCTCTGGACGACCTGCAGATCGAGCTCGGGCACCGGGAGCCGGACCAGGCTCCTGTTCTCCCGTTCGTCTGCATCTCGGTAGCCTCTGGAAACAGATCCCCGTCTGATCTTTCCCACGACGATACCGTAACGCTGGATACGACCCTGTTCGGGTACGTCAAGGCGAACGAGCCGGACACAGCTTTTCAAGAGGCCCTGTACCTGCTGAGTGACGTCCTTGCCGCGCTGGCAGAGGACTACACAATCGGCAATCGGGTTGCCGGGCTCACGCTTTCTTGGGGTGTCGGGAATTCCGAAGAGGATCAGCTCGGGGTTGTTAGAGTGGATCTTTCGATGAAGTATTTCACATAGACCAGCCAGCTTTTCCGAGCGGGGTGGTGGAGGAAGGGAGGAAACGAAAATGGCAAAGTTCAGAGGGAAGGACGCAACTGTCAAAATCGGCACAACTACGGTTTCTCAGATCACCGACTGGACCCTGACCCTGGAGGGTACCGAGATCGATACATCGTGTATCGGCACCGACTGGAAGAGCGTCGTGCAGGGCTCCAGAGGCTGGACCGCGGCTCTCAACTCACTTCTGGACATGGGAGATACGCTCGGGCAGAAGGATCTGCTGGACGAGCTCATCTCCGGCACATCGACCGGCCTTGCCAATGTCTGCTTCGAGGTGGACGAAGGTACGACAGCGGACGGGTACTTCAGGGGGACGGCCGTACTCACGGGAGCCTCGTTCAACAACCCTGGGAACGACGACGTCGTTCGGTGCTCGATGAACATGCGTGGAGACGGGGCTCTGACCTACATCGTAGCTACTGGGACGTAACGACTTGAGCTGATAGAAAGAGGAGGAGAGCTCGCAATGAAAGTGTTCATGGACCCAAAAGAGGTCAAGACCTTCAAGGGCCTGTTCCCACGGGGCAGGTGGGAGTGCATCTGGATCGATCTTCTTGGCCTGCCCGGATTGATCTGCGAAGACGGTGTGGACGAAGTAGAGATCGATCTTGTCCGGTTTCCGTTCTCAGAGTTCCCGGTAGAGCGAGGTCTATACGACCCCAAAGAAGTCCAGAAGCGAGAATTCATGAAGTGCCTGGTCGGCTGGAGAGGGATCGAGGACGAAAAGTCCGGGGAGCCCGTCCAGTGTTCTGACGAGGCAAAGACGCATCTATTCAACTACGACCAGAGGCTTCGTAATTTCGTGATGCGGAGCCTTTACGAGATGGACGGAAGCCGGGACGAGGCCCTAAAAAACTGATAGAGGTCGCAAGATGGGAAGGAAACCCGCACAGCCTGACCTGCTCCGAGTGCGAGAAGAAATCTACTCGGAAGCGCATCAACCGGTTCACCGGAGAGACGGTGCGACAGCGGGCGCCCTCTTGCGACAAATGCAAAATGCCGAGGCTTTTGCCGGAAAACCTGGACGTTTACAGCATGGCTCGGGAAAGCATGTTGGGATCCTTCGACGGGATGTCCGGAGGACTGCGATTCGAGGGGATTCGAGAAGTGCTGCTTTCGCATGGGTTATCGATCGGATCGACAGAGTACCGTGAGCACTTTACGGCGGTTGTGCACTACCTGACCGCCTGGACGTCTGCGAAGAGAGCGGGGTCTGGAAGATAATGAATCAGTCGCACTCGGTAGAGGTCCGGTTCGTTGTGAAAGACGACGGGACCGCTGTTATTTCAGGCTTGGATAAGCGGTTCTCCGGGCTGTCGAGTACGGTAGCTCGATCGAACAGCTCGATGGAATCTTCGGTTGCGGTCTGGTCCCGATTCAAGAGCCTGGTTGGGCCGCTCCTGGCCGGATACGGACTCATGAAACTTGCCGGTAGCTTCATGGAGATCGGCAAATCCAACGAATCCATGCGTCTGCGCATGAACGCGCTCCTTGGCAGCGTATCGGAAGGAAAGAAGCTATTTTCCGACCTGGCTGATTACGCAGGGAAGGTCCCGTTCGAGCTGCAAGAGGTTGCCGATTCCGCGACCATGCTGGCCGGAATCATGAAGGGCGGCTCCCAAGAGATTTCCAAGTGGATGCCGCTCATCGGAGACCTGGCGGCCGCTACCGGCTTATCGTTCATGGAAACCACCGAGCAGGTCATGCGGATTCTCTCTGCTGGAGCTGCCTCTGCCGACCGGTTTCGGGAACGAGGCGTGCTCGGCATGCTCGGGTTCGCAGCCGGGGTTTCCTACAGTGCCAAGGAATCCGAAAAAATCCTCTGGGAATCCTGGGCGAAGACGGACAGTAAGTTCAAGGGACTGACGACGAACCTCGCAAACACGTGGTCCGGTACGATGTCCATGTACTCGGACTCCTGGTACAAGTTCATTACCGAGCTACAGGACGCAGGGGCTTGGGACACGATGCGGCAGGGAGCAATCGACCTGCTTGCGAAAATCAACGAGCTGGAGAAGAGCGGCACACTCAAGGTTTGGTCAGACAACATCAGTAGCGCTTTGTCTTACGCCACAAAGGGATTCTTCACGCTATTCGACGCAATCGATAAGACCATGACCTTGCACGATCAGTTCTGGTCTGCCATGCCGGAGTCTATGGGTGGAGGTGAAAGCAAACAATCTATTCTGGAAAACAAGATAAAAGAGTACGACCGCCTCACCACGGAACTGCAGCAACTCGTGGAGTCAGCAAAGGGCAATCCGCCCGCAAATCCAAGCACACAAGATTTGTATGCGATGGGGAGAGCTGCAGCCAAGACGTCTCGCGAGGATCTGTTTGACCCTTCCGGCGCACAGGCGAGAAGCGAGCAAAAAGCTGCGGCCCTGCGTGCGCAGATAGAAGATACTCAACGGAAAATAGCCATTGTCAAATCTGGTATCGAGTACTTAGAGCAACCCGAAAAGCCAAAAGAGCCTGTGACCGAACCTGGGGGCGTTAGGCCGAAGGGACCTCCAGAGATCGACAAAAAGATCGTCGAAGCCCAGAAGAAGACAAACGACAAGCTCTTATCGATGCGCTGGGACATGGCCAAGGGAATCAATGATGCAACGATGTCCGAGTGGGAACTGAAAGATTGGCAGATCAATCAGGAGTACATCCAGACACTGGACAAGTACGCGAAGGAAAAGCTCGCGATCGCCGAAGACTTCAAATCCAGGAAAGACCTGCAGACCAAGTACAACGCAGAGATTGACACGCTGATCGTCGGGGCCGCGACGGAGAGGGACGCGAAACTGGCCGGGCTCGAAGCTGACCGCACAAAGGCGATCTCGGAAGGGATGCAGAAAGAGTCTGAAGAGCGGGCCGCCCAGGACGAGGCAAACAAGAAGAGGCAGGACGAATACATCAAGTACCACAAGCAGGGTACGGCAGAATACATCAAACTCAGGATGAAGGAGATCCAGGCAGAGGGGGCTAACGAGGCAGAACTCTGGGCAGCCAAGCTCGATATGGCCAAGAAGTACCTCCCGGAATACCTCGCAGTGCTTGATACGCTCTCCGCGGACGAGCGGAAGTACTGGGACGTTGGCGTAAAGAAGGGAGACTCCGAGCAGCTTGGCGGGTGGAAGATCGGGGTTCAGGAAGCGACTGGAGACTTCAGGACCGAGACCGAGAAGTGGGCGGAGTACGGCAAGCAAGCAACGGACCGGCTCACGACAGACTTCGGGAACTTCGCCAATGCAGCGACCTGGGACTTCGACAATATCGGCGAGACCTTCAGGGGCATGCTTCAGAAAATGGCGCAGGACTTTACCAGTATGGCCTTTGAGGACATGTTCAAAGACATCTGGAAGGGGATCTCTGGGGGAGGCACTAGCGACATCTTGGGGGGAATAGGAGACGCGGTATCCTGGGTCGGTGAGTTGTTTGGTGGCGGCGGTGGAGGCGGTGGCATAAGCGTCCACCATGGCGGCCTGATCACCGATGGAGGAGTCAAGAAGTATCATCGGGGAGGTCTCGTACCGGGAAGAGGTCCAAGCCTAGGGATTCTGGAGGGTGGAGAATTCGTACTCCCGAAATATCATTTTGGCGGTGGCGTGGAAAGCCTGAGCGATCTGCTCGGGCAGAGCTTCGATACCTCGACATTCGCATCTCCTTTCGTCAGTCCACCATCGAACGCTGACTACTGGGACCTTCCTCAGTTCGGGTTCTACGGCACTCCGTTCATGAAGACTATGGGCTTCGAGATGGATCCGAACGTCACGGGAGGTATTCCAGACTATTATTACGAGAAGTACGGGAAAGAGGCCGAGGGGAAGTACCTGTCCGAAATGATGATGGGGGAGACAGAGCGTGCAAACATTGGAGCGAAAGTTTCGATGGGCCATGATACCTTTTGGCAGATGTCCACAGATAGGCAAGGGCTACAGGATGCCCTGAACTGGGCGTTTGGCGGAGGGTTGCCGATCAAGGGGGTAGATTCATCCGGAAATCCGCTCAAAGACAGTTTGCAGTATCCCTACATGTTTTACGCCGAAAAGGTAGCGCAGGAAAATGCCCTTAGCATGTTGGCCGGTATGCACCTTGCGGAAGACCAGAAAGGCATGCTGTCGAGGGTTCCGGGAGCAGGACCGTTACCGGAGATCACGTATCGTGATCAGGCCTCGCTGATTGCATCCTACTGGAACGCTGCTTTCACTGCTGGCGGGTGGCCGCAAATGATCCCAGAAGACCCGATGAAGCCAGCTAAAGCGCACCAAGGAATGCTGGCTCCGGACGATGTCCCTGCAATTCTTCAAAAAGACGAGGCTGTAATCCCGAGGAAAACGGTCCGCAAGCACCGGGGGCTGGTAGAAGCTTTGCTGAGAGACGCGGTCCCGTTCCACGAGGGCGGGTATGCCGGAGGAGGGCCAGGGCCTGTAGGTACAGCCTACCCAAGCGTTGTCATCAACGTGCAGAACAAGGTCCCTCAAGTCGAGGTCACCAGGGGTCCAATGGTGCTCTCTCAGGGCAGAATGACTACATCCATCGTGATCGACGAATTGAGACGCAACCCGGCGATGCGCCGGTCCATCGGGCTGGGAGGGTGACAGCAGCATGTCCGCTTACTGGCCAAACACGCTACCGGAGCCTCAGCACGTATTCAGTCAGTCCAACCGATTCGATACGGTTCGCACTCCGTTCGAATCCGGCAAGGTACAGACCTTCGCCAAGTGGGTTTCCGGGAGGGAGTCTTTCACTCTTGTCTGGAACGCGATCCACGAAGAGGATCGGAAAGTTCTCGTGGACCACTGGGAAGATCGGAAGGGTGGCGCCGAAAGTTTCGTCTGGGTGCATCCGCTCAAAGCTACGATTCATACAGTCAGATTTTCCGAGGACGCTCTGACGCAGGAATACATCGGCACAGATTACTGGAAAATCGGCTTAACCATCGAAGAGGTCTAGGGGATTGCTCGAATGGGCCTGACCCTTACGGCAACACAGATCGCAGGCAAGCACCTGATGGCCAACCCGGAGTCCTGGATTCTGTTGGTTGAGTTTTCAATCACTGGGATCAAGTCCCTTCCGTATTACGGATCGAGCGGTACATGGTACCTGGGAGACTTTGTGACGGGTGCCACGTCCAAGGCTCGTGGACGACTGATCGAGCATGGCGCGACCCCGATGAAGCTCTGGGACGTTTCCGGGACCTTCCAGACTGCCGAGGCACTTACCGGTCTGATCGGTGGAGTTGCTACGGCAAGCGGCTCGCAGGCAGACGACAACAGGACTTTGAGGTACGCTCTCGCCAAGGAAGATGTTACCTGGGGAGGGTATACCTGGACAGCGACTTCGGTACAGCTTGACCAGGTCGGGAAATCGCTTGACGGTTCCGTAGAGGAACTCGGCCTCTTGATTTACAACGACGTGGTCCTGAGCAAGTACGTCGAGGACTGCTCTGGGCTGGAGGGACAAACCGCTTATCTGCGCATTGTGTATTCCGGAAATCTTGCAGAGGCGGCAGTTTTTTGTGAGACCTGTACGATCGTGGGGTGCGGTTATCCAGAGCCAGGATGGGTTCAGTTCTCTCTTGGAAGCGACAAGCCGCTATCGCAGGCATTCCCGAACATGCGCTACGAAATTGCTACGTGTAGGAATCAATTCAAGAACACTGCCTCCTGCCAATATGCAGGAGCCGTAACGCTCTGTAATCGTAGGATCTCGACCTGCAAGGTGCTTGGAAATTCAAACCACTTCGGCGGGTTTCCTGGAATCCCAGGGGGTCTGTTGTAATGTTGTTTGGACTGCTGGTATCTGCTGGCATAGGGCTTGTGAACTTTGGAATCAACACGTTCTTGTCGATTGGTTCCCGAGGGTCTGTCGATTTCTCGCAGATCGTTCCTAAGATGACGCCTCGGGTGCCGCAAATTTCCGGGACCAGCCAATCTTTGCAATCGAGCCTAACCTACGGATTCTCGGGTCCAATCAACAGTCTATCAGACGGCCTACCGATACCCGATCTTGGCGGAATGCTCAGAGTAGGGGCGCAGATCATCAATTACTACATCGAGGTTTCAGACAAGAAGGAAACGCTCTACATGCTCCTGGCGATTGCAAGCGGGCCACTGAGCGCAGTTGTTTACGGAGAGACGCCAGAACACATCTGGATCAACACCACCAAGAAACTATCTGAAGCCCCACATGCAGAGTACCAAACAAGGCTCGGAACGTACGATCAGACGGCTATATCGTGGTTCAATGCGCTTCACCAGCTGCGTACGATGGACCTCTCCATGGCTCAGGAGACGAAGCTGCTGCTTCACTTCGAAGAAAGCTCGTTCGTAGATAGCTCGATTTTCGCAAGAACCATTACGAATCACAGTGTGACCCGCAGCAGCGCTGCGAGGATGTTCGGGAGTTACTCTGGCCTGTTCGCTGCGGCCGATACAAAGGTAACTCACTGGCTGGATCTTACAGACGGCACCCCGGACGAAAACGGAGCGTTCGATCTTGGCAATTCCGACTTCACAATCGAAATGTGGATCAGACCGTCCGGGATGGCCACGAACCGTAACTACTGCATATACAAATGGGAAGAAGAGAGTATAGACGGAAGTGGGAACACGCTCCATTACTTTACAGGTGCAGGTACAGGTTCCGGATTCTATTTTGTGCACGTGAACGGTGAAGTTGATCCATGGGCTCTGAACTTTATCCTGTTTGCGCCTTGCATGCTCAGTATGAACACATGGTATCACATCGCCCTGGTCCGATCCGGATCGAGCTACTATTTCTTCCTGAACGGTGTTGACAAAGCAAGTCCAGGAATATCGAGCGAATGGGGAAAGACTGTCTTCCGTCCTTCGAACCCTGCGACGAAGCCATGCCTAGGAAAGAGTGGGGCCAACCCGTACACTATAACCTACGATTGGCGCGGATACATCGACGAGTTCCGGCTGACCAATGGCAAGGCAAACTACATTCAGAACTTCACGCCACCGTCAGCAGCTTTCGTCGGGTACGCGACAAACACCATCACGACCCGAGGATCTGCCGTAGACAAGCTCTCGCTAATCTTTACCTTCCCGTACGGACTCTATACGCAGTCATCCGACACAGTGACAGGAGAGATCACGCTCGACAAAAAGAGCGTCGAGTTCGATATTCGCTTTTCGCGCTTTAACTGGAGTGGCGACTACTATAAATGGAAGGGAGCGAATCAGATCGTCGTCGGAGAACGGCAGGGGCTGTTCCGATCACAGATGAGTT
>Ga0315284_10001775_pt1 | contig 30748 bp, 31 predicted proteins | sample YL17G09_16_MG_FD_203696 | JGI IMG/M metagenome (GOLD analysis project Ga0315284, IMG submission 203696) | Sediment microbial communities from Yellowstone Lake, YNP, Wyoming, USA - YL17G09_16 | ecosystem: Environmental > Aquatic > Freshwater > Lake > Sediment | place: USA: Wyoming | collected...
GTCAAAAACTGACTAACTATCTAAACTGGTATAATACAAGAAGACCTCATCATGCTCTGAAGCTTGAGACGCCAGAGGGTTACTTGAGGAAATTTATCCAAAGTCCGAAATGTATGTGACCAGTACACGTAGCTGCCATTCTAGCATTTTTGGTGTAAAATCTAAGTATGAAAATCTTATTGACAGGTTCCTCAGGTTATCTCGGATCCGCTGCGGTAGAAACTCTCAAAAAGAATCACGAGGTTCTTCCCTACGATATATCGGACGGTAAAAACATTCTTAACGAAAGACAGTTAAAGGAGTCAATGAAGGGTGTTGATATTGTTGTCCACTTAGCTGCAATAAGAGGGCCTGTTGAAGGAAAGACTTTTCCAGAATACTTTGAACTTAATTGTATTGGTACATTTAATGTTGTTAAAGTAGCAGTAGAATCAGGGGTGAAGAAATTAGTTTACTCAAGCTCTCTTACCTACTATGGAGTCGAAAGAGGTATTCCTGTAAAAACTCCTATTACAGAAGAATCCCAAGTTATTTCCCAGTACATAAAAGCCGAGCAGATGGAACCTCGTGATATAGACATGGCTTATTCTAAAAGCAAAGTTATAGCAGAAAACACCTTAGCATTTTACGGGCTAACCAAAAAGATTGAAGTAATTATCCTCCGGTTTTCAGCTATCGGCAAGAAATTTTTAGATACATCAGTTAGTTTAGAAAACGCTGTTCAAGGTATAGGAAAAGCAGTTGAAACAGACAAGAAGTTTTGGTTCGAGGCATTCAACATAGTTGATGATATAGAGAAGGTAAGTAACGAAAAGGCGAAGAAACTTCTAGGCTATGCACCTAAACCCGCATCTTACGAATAGTTTAAATGGTGGAAGGCGAGAACCATAATCAGATTAAAACAGTCTTTTTATTCCGTGGGGTTTAGTTGACTTGCATCTCCTTCTCTCCTCCCTTTTGCTAGGTTTACCATCTTCAACGTAGTCTGGTAAAAGCATTTGCAGATAGTCATCTAATTTTTGTCCTTCATTAGATGATAATTGTTTTATATAATTTATCCGTCCTTTAATTGACTTTAAACTTACCGGCCCTTTCCGGTTTTTTGCTAGAGTCATTATCTGCTTGCGGGTAGTTCTTATTATTTCTACCCCTGCCGATATTCTCTTATTAACTGTTATTCCAGTAACTACTTGTTTGACGTTTGATGGCATTATAACTATTTTCTTCCTTCTAACCGCGTATCCGTGTTTTTGAATAAAGTGAGAAACATTTTTTATCGAGCCAAGAACCTTATCTGTCTCACCGGAAAGTGTAAAATCATCTATGTAGAGAGATAGGTTTATATCTATTTTATCTGTGTATCTTTTGATATCGTTGAAAAGAGAGAGAAGTGTTAGATTGCACAAAGCTGGGCTGGTTGCTGCTCCTTGCGGTAACCTGGTTTGAAAAGAAGTGAGCTGTGTAAGTAAGACAGCGTTTTGATTTCCGCAACCGAGAGCGTTCTTCCACACCTGAAATATCCTATCTTTACGGGTATTAGGGAAGCAGTCTCTTAGGTCTATATTAACAACGATCTCCTGTCCTAAATGTTTCTTCGCGTTGTCTTTTGTCGATTTGCCTTTAACGCCACCAATCATTTCTTCCGGTAAAGAAAGCAGTGCTTTATTTAAAATCCGTTTGTTTATTAATTTTTGGATTTTCTTAATGTCGCCAGTTGGGTTGTCAATGTGCCGCCATTTTTTTGTTGAACCCTTTTTCTGAAGGCGATCGAATGGATCGTAGTAAGCTCCAGCGGTTGAGGCCAAATTAAATAGTAAGTCCCGATTGATGTCGCCAAGTATGTGTAATAAAGCTTTAGTGGATTTTAGAGGGAAAATACTATGGTCTAGGTTAGGTAACATTTCTAGACTCTAGTTGGGAAGAGACAAGAACTTTCAGTAATTGATTTGCTATCTGGTTAGTTTTATCGACTGGTAGGCCTTTTAAATCCTCCTCTTCCGAAGAAATTAACGTAAGAAGGTACAGCGGTATAGACAAAGATTTTGAAATTGCTTCCAAAACCTCTGCGGTTGGAACACGTTCACCGCTTTCTATACGCGAAAGATAACTGCGATCTATATTAGCTAACTTACTCAGTTGCTTCTGAGTTAGTCCTTTTGAAGCTCTTACTGTTCTGATTCCTTTAGAATAGTTCATAGGTTTTACTTCTTTTAAAAACCCGATTCCAATCAGATTCTTAAAAAAAGTTTAAAGGCTACCGACTTCCGACAATCAACAAAGTTTCGCATAATCTAGATACTGATTTTCTCACTTCTTTGGCGTTCTTCGCCTGTAGTGATCGATTCAGTTTCCGCAGCTCCCTTGTTAAAGCGCTTTTATCGGTTGAACTCAACGCTCCGCTCGCGCCCAACTCCTCAATTAGAGTGTTGAGCGATTTTAATGCTCCCCTCACTTTGCACCACCTCGCTTTCTCCTGGCATTAGTCGCAACTATAGTTGCGGGTCAGGTGCAGAAAGACCCTCTATAGGAAGAGCGTGAGTTCGCCTTAAAACTTTTTGAAATGGTGCAGATATCTGTTCTCCACCTGTTAAGTGCGACCTATTTTGTAGGTTCGTACTTGATATTAGCTAGAGTTCTGCGCTCCGCTAAAAGGCAAGACCGACCTTGCCGGCACTCCTGAAAGGAGGCCATAAGTAACTGAACTCAATCAGTTTGGCCATTACCAGAGTAATGGTCGTTAGGGTCTTTGTAAGTGGTGTTTTAAAGAGCAAGCCAGCCAAAAAGCTGTCCTTCAATAAGGTAGCATAGTGTTGGTTTCTTGTCAACTATTGTGTCAGTGAGACATTTATTAGGTTCAAAGTACGAATAATTTTAGTAAGTTTAGTATTAAGATTCTAATAAGTTAGTTATTTACTTCTGAATTAGGTTGAGTATCTGCGATTCTAGCATTTTTGGTTATTTCTTCCAGTACTTAATTTGACCTAATAGGAGACTGGCTGTGAACAGTGCCGTTAGAAATAAAGCTGAAAAGTCGGTTAGGAAAAAGCCTAAATCTACTCCTTCTTTATTTCCGACCAACCTCATTAGAAAACCCAAAGAATAAATTGCGAAAGATATTATTAAAATTAACGGAAATCTTAAATCTTTAGAAAATTTTCTAAAAAAGAAGATTATCAAAATACTGTAAAGAGAAAAGACAGCCCCAATGGTACTAACTTGGTTTATCATAAAACCAAGTCTACGTTTTAAATATTTATATACAAGAGCGGTTTTTTAAACCAAAATTTGATCCTCAGGACTCCTATTTTTTCTTTATTCATGCTTCGTTACTCGAGAATAATCCAGTATCTAAGTTTCGGTGGCTTGCCTTTTCCTTGCTCTTGCTCGTCTTGGAATTTTCCCCCGTTTTTCTCAATTATTTTTGCAGAAGCAATGTTGGTTTTATCACACATTAAAAGAACTTTTTCTAATCGTAATTTCTTTGCTTTAGGTAGAGCGATTTCTAGCATTTTTGTACCATAACCAAGAGTTCTTTTACTTGGTCTAATTGTATAACCAATGTGGCCACCTAGTTTCTCTAGGCTTTCGTTTAACCGGTGTCTAATGGTAACCCTACCAATATATTCATTAACATCAACTAACCAATAATCAGTAGAAGGTACGTAATCGGTTGGTAAATTAACTCCTTTGGAGTAATCTTCCAACATCTTTACGTACTTATCAAAAGTTTCTGCTATAACTTCTGCTTCTGCTCCATATTTTCTGCTAGTGTCGTTTCTCAATTCTTCAGCCGCGGCTAAGAAACTTTCTCTATGTTTTACTGATGGTTTAACTAATTTCATAGCTGCTATTCTAGCATTTTTGTTATGAAATTCTACTAAATTTTAGTTAGGTCCCCATTTAAAATAATCGGTTGCATTATACGGACTTCTTGTGACCACCGATGTTTTTTGTGATCTGGAATGTCATTAAGAAGAAAGATTTTCTTATTTAAATGATGGGCAACCGCCATTTCCATAAGTACAGAAACCCCAATATACCCGTCAATACCATTTCGTTTTTTATTCAACACAAGTATAGCATCCGAATCTTTGACTAAGTCAAAGTTTCTTTTCATGACATTGTTTTCAATACAGAAAGTTAAATCATCGTCTAAATTTTCAACAAAGCCGCTATCAGTTAGGTGAGGTTCAGACCCATGAGGTACAAATGCCTGGTGACCCATACTATCCAACTGCGTCTTGGTTTTGACCATATCATGGACAAACGCCATACTGCCGCAAAGCATGATTTTCATACCTGCCATTCTAGCATTTTTGGTGTAAAATTCGATAGTGAATAATCATAAAAACCCGAATTTGAACAACGAACATTATGAAAATGCAAAGCAAATGTTTGAATTGGCAAAGAGAATAGCTAGGAAACTTTATAAAGAAAATTTTTTAGGTCGTAAACCCAACAACAACACAACCTTCGAAGAAACCTTGGCCATACAAATAATATCGGCAACAAATCTACTCCTAGCTATTAAGGAAAACACAGATAAGGATAATACTTTGGTTGCCGGAATACTCACCAGGTCACTAATAGAAGTAACAGCCAATATAAATTATTTCGTTGTAAACAAATCAAATGAAAAAATGCAAACGGCGTTTTTAGAAACCGCCAGAACAGTTACTGAAAAAATATACGAAGTAAAGAATAAAAAGAAAGGGGTTAGTGAACCAACTAAGTGGGCAGATATATCCTTGACCAAGAGGGTAACACTATTGAACAGTAAAGAGGCGTCTTTCCTGGCACTTTGGATCTATCTTTCATCTTTCGCTCACTCTGACGCTGGGTATTTAGGTAGCCATGTTAGCGGTATTAGAGAAAGACTTCCAGCAATTTTTTTGTCATTTAGTTGCCTTTTGTTTTTTGAATTGGCAAGTTTTCTTGATAAAGGGGGTGTAATTAAAGGTGGTTATGGTAAATTGCTGCTTGATTCGGCCAAAGAGTATGTTAAGGATAGTGAAGTAGGAGGTTAAGATTCTAGTAAACTCAGGTAGTTACTTCTAAACATGGGGGTTAGAGACCTGATTTGTAAATTTAAGCTTAAAATGGTATTATATTAAAGCCGCAAAAAGCGGCTTTTTAAATGAATAACATTCGAAACGTTGCAATTATCGCCCATGTTGACCACGGCAAAACCACTTTAGTGGATGCCTTGCTTCACCAATCCAAAACTAATTTAGGAAAAGGATTTACTGAAAACAGTGAACTTATAATGGACAGTAATGATTTAGAAAAGGAAAGAGGGATCACTATTTTTTCCAAAAATGCCTCTGTTGTCTGGAACGGGGTCAAGATAAATATAATTGATACACCGGGACATGCTGATTTTGGTGGAGAAGTAGAAAGAGTTTTAAAAATGGCAGATGGCTGCCTTCTTTTAGTTGATGCTAAAGAAGGGCCAATGCCCCAAACCAGGTTTGTTTTAAAAAGAGCGCTGGAACTCGGCCATAAAATAATTGTTGTAATTAACAAGGTGGACAAGAGCGGCGCCAGAATCGATTATGTTTTAGATAAAACTCTTGATCTTTTCTTGGAACTTGGAGCAGATGAAGAAACTGCTTATTTTCCGACTGTTTACTGCTCCAGCAAGTATGGTAAGGCTGCAAAAGAGCCGGATCTCGCTAAAATGGTCGATATCTCCCCCATTTTTGAAGCTATCTTGAAATATATTCCAGCTCCCGCAGGCGACATAAACAAACCTCTGCAAATGCTTGTTACCTCCACTATAGGTGACAATTTTAAGGGGAGGATTGCTGTTGGGAGAATTTACAGCGGTAAAATTACGGCTGGTCAAGATGTAATGCATATTAACCGCTCTGGCGAGATGAAAAAGAAGCGTCTCACATCTTTAATGACTTTTGAAGGATTGGGAAAAGTAGGTACCACAGAAGCCATCGCAGGTGATATCGTAGCAGTATCTGGTATTCCTGAAATTACCTGTGGAGATACGATAGCCGACCCCCTAGCTAGTTTAGAGCAAGATTCCCTGGCTTTGTCGCTGCTTAATATAGAGGAGCCGACAGTACGGATGACTTTTAGCGTTAACGCCTCCCCCTTTGCTGGCAAAGAAGGCGAATTTAAAACAACCAGACAAATTCAGGAAAGATTGTATAGGGAGCTGGAAACAGATGTCGCCTTAAGGGTAGAAAATGCCCCCGGAGGTTGGATAGTCTCAGGCAGAGGAGAACTTCATTTGGCAATTTTAATTGAAAGAATGAGAAGGGAAGGTTATGAGTTCCAAGTCTCCAGGCCAGAGGTTATTGAGAAAAATATTAGCGGAGAAACCTTAACTCCTTTTGAGCGGGTGCTCGTTGAGGTTCCGGAAACTTTTTCCGGAGTGGTAATGCAAAAAATGGGCATTCGCCACGGGGAACTCGTGGATATGACTACTGAAGATGGCGTGGTGCATTTTGAGTTTATTATTTCTACCAAAGAATTTTTTGGTTACAGAAGTGAATTTATTGTCGACACCCGCGGTCTTGGAATAATTAATGCCTCCTTTTTAGAATATCGGAGAAATTCCGGCAATTCATACGCCCGCGATCGAGGGTCTCTTGTTGCCCATGAAAATGGTACTACCAAACTTTATGGTTTAATTGCAGCTCAAGGGAGAGGTGATCTATTCATTGGTCCGTCTGTTCCGGTTTATGCCGGGCAGGTAATTGGTCAAAATTCCCGGGTCGATGATATCCGAATCAATGTTTGCAAAGAAAAGCAGCAAACTAACCACCGTTCCAGCGGCGAAGGTGTATCAGAACATTTTAATACTCCGAGACAAATGCATTTAGAGGCGGCTTTGGAATATATCAATGATAGTGAAGTTGTGGAAGTCACTCCTAAAAACATCCGGATTAGAAAAATCAATTTGAACTCCTATTAACAGATAATTAAACGTAAATGTTATAGCCTTGCCCGTCGCAGCAACAAAGCATTGAAAACGACAATAATTGATGATGCGCTCATTAAAAGTGCTGCCCATTCAGGCCGAAGTAAAATACCAAATGATGGATAAAGTACTCCTGCTGCCGTTGGAATAGCAAAGACGTTATATCCGGTTGCCCAAGCAAGATTTTGCACCATCTTTGTATTAGTCTTTCGGCTCAGAGATATCGCCTTAACCACATCCATTGGATCATTTTTCATTAGCACTATGTCTGCTGCCTCTACTGCTACATCAGTTCCTGTTCCAATTGCAATACCGACATGTGATTGAGTAAGAGACGGAGCGTCATTGACACCATCTCCCACCATAGCCACAATATTCCCTTCGTTTTGCAGTTGTTTGACCCTATTAACTTTGTCCTCTGGCAGCACTTGGGCAAAAACTGTGTCCATATCAAGTTGTTTTCCTACTTCATTGGCTACATCTTGGGTATCTCCTGTAAGCATCGCTGTCTTTATTCCCATATCATGAAGCCTTTTAACAGCCTCTTTTGATTCTTCTCTGATAATATCTGCCAGTAGGATTACCCCAGCTAGTTTACCCTCTATAGCAACATAAACTGGTGTATTAGTCTTATTTTCTGTTTCCCAACCACCATTTTCCATTTCTATTTTCAGTTCTTCCATCAAGGTTTTATTGCCAACAATAATTTTTTTATCATCAACTTTTCCAGTTGCTCCTTTTCCTGGATAAGATTTAAATTCTTTTACATTGGGGATTTCTAATTTTTTCTTTTTAGCTTCATTAACAATTCCTTGGGCTATAGAGTGCTGTGATTGAATTTCAATAGCCGCGGCTAACTTCAATAATTTAATTTGATCTTTAATATCTGATTTTTGGTTTACAATAATATCGGTTACCCCAAACTCCCCGCGAGTTAGCGTTCCTGTTTTATCAAAAACTACATAGCTTAGCTTTCTGGCGATTTCTAAGCCTTTCATATCCTTTATTAAAATGCCATTTTTAGCACCAAGAGTGGAAGTAATTGTAGTAACAGTAGGAATAGCAAGCCCAAGTGCATGGGGGCAGGCAACAACAATCGCCGCTACTGCCGCAGTCGCCGCAAAAATAGCCCCGTGAGGTAAAATAAACGCCCAAGTAATAAATGAGAGAGCTCCGGCAATAACAGCTATGTAAAATAAAACGCCGGCAGCTATATCAGCCAGGTGCTGAACATTGGGTTTTGTAGATTGAGCTTCCCGTATAAGCTTCATAATTTGAGAGATTGCCGTATCAGCCCCGGTTTTGGAAACCTCAATCGTTAATGAGCCATCCTGGTTTAAAGTACCGCCAATTACGCTGTCACCATTTTTCTTGCTAATGGGCTTTGATTCCCCGGTAATCATTGATTCGTTAACGGAACTTTCTCCATCTATTACTACCCCGTCAACCGGGATTTTTTCTCCTGGCTTGACTAAAACCTTATTGCCTATTTTTAGCTCACTTGTTTTAACATCTATAATGTTCCCACCATCAACAAGGTGGGCAGATGGGGGAATAAGTTTGGCCAGTTCTGTCAGAGCACCTGTTGCACCCCTCACAGCACGCATCTCCAACCAGTGACCTAATAGGAAAACCGAAATAAGAGTGGCTATTTCCCAATATAATGATTCTCCCGGAAAAAGGAATGTTGCAGCAACCGAAAAGCTAAAACCTACTGTTATAGCAAAGGCTACTAAGGTCATCATTCCGGGATTTTTATTTGACAATTCTCCTCTTGCTGCTTTGAAAAAAGGTAGCCCGCCAAAAAAGAAAATAAAAGTGCCTATTGCAAAAAGCAGCCATCCGATGCCTGGAAAATTTATACTGAAATGCAGCCATTTTTGAATATTCGGTGAAAGGAGCATGGTGAGAAGAACAAAAGGTAGGGTGATAAAGAAACGCTTCTTAAAATCTTTTTCCATCGAGGCGTGATCCTCGTGACTTTCGTGGTTTGAGTTCATCGGGACAAGCTTCATCCCGCACTTTGGACAAGTCCCTGGCTCTTTTTTCACCACATCTGGATCCATTGGACAGGTGTAAGAAATTCCTTTAGACAGATTTTTCATTTTTCACCTTTCTTCCAAAGCCAACGGATCAAAGCCACTAAAGCGACAATTATTAGGGCCCAAGTAACCAGCCATAATAGAATCCAAAACCAGGCAAACGGGACAAACCAGCCCCCCATCATACCTTGCATATCATCCATCATCCAACCGCCCATGTGATTATCCAACATCATTTCGTTCACCTCCTTTTGTAAATCTCTACAAGTTCTTTAATTGATTCTTCTGCTTTTGAGCCTTTAAACACGGGTACCAAGCAAGTGTGCAGGTGTGAATCTAAAATTATCTCGTCGACCTTCTTTAAAGCGGAATTTACTGCACTTGTTTGTTGTAGGACATCCAAACAATACACATCTTTTTCTACCATCTCTCGGATTTTGCGAACATGGCCTTCGATTATTCTTAATCTTCTAACTGATTCTTTCTTTGCATTTTTTCTCATCTTATTATACCTCCACCCCAGGAGGGGGTACAGTTATCATAATAATATTAAAACCCGAGTTTGTCAATAGATATAAAAATTAATACGGTATGTTGAAAATGATGGGTACGCCTCACTCTACTTCTATGAATCATAACATTAAAAATGTTAATGTCTTCGGCTGAAATTTTGTTATACTAATCAAGCTATGCCTTACATAAAGAAAGAACAAAGATCTGCTTTAGATAAACTAATCGATCCCCTGCTTTCCTATTTAAAATCCCTCCCCGAAGAAGAACAAGACGGCTCTTTGAATTACTCCATTACTAGGATTTTAAAAGGACTCTATCCTCAAAAATACTTTCATCTAAATAGAGCTCTTGGAGTATTAACGGCTATTAAAGATGAATTCTACAGAAGAGTAGTTGCCCCTTACGAAGACAAAAAAATTAAGGATAATGGCGACGTAGATTAAATCCCATGAATAAAAAGAAGGCAGGAAAAATTCAAAAAATCACAATTTGCTCCAGTGCTGCTTTTTTCAAAGAAGTTTTAGAATTTGAGAAAAAGCTCATCGATCTGGGGTTTAATGTTTTGGTACCTTGTACGGCACGGCAAATGAAAAAGGAGGGAAATTTTAATGAATCTGACTATAAACTCTGGTTCAAGGACAACTCCCTTTACAAAAGAAAAACCTTTTTGATGAGAGACCATTTTAAAAAGGTTGTAACCAGTGATGCCATCTTAGTAGTAAACTTAAGAAAACACGAGGTAGACGGGTATATCGGTGGGAACACATTAATGGAAATGGCTCTCGCCTTTTACCTCAAAAAATTAATTTTTATTTTAAATCAAACTCCTTCTGATTTCTTTCTTTATGAAGAAATAGTAGGAATGAACCCTGTAATTTTGAACGGAGATTTAAATTTAATAAGCTTCTGAGATATAGCCTCAGAAGCATGTTTTCTATTTGCTTCGCAAATTCGAAAATAAAATGAACACAAAATACAGAAACATTATTATTTCTGGAGATATTGGAACAGGTACATCTACTCTTGGTAAAGCACTGGCGGAGAAGCTGGGTTGGCAATTCCTTTCTACAGGTGATTTTTTTCGTGGCTACCATATAAAACACAACATTCCACTTTGGGACAAAGCGTCTATTCCTGATGAGCTTGACAAGAAAATTGACACTAAATTACTGGAAAAGATTAAAAATGAAAGAGAATTTGTGATTGATAGCCATTATGCGGGTTGGTTTTCCAGAAATATTAAAGACATTTTCCGAATACTGCTTGTTTGTAATCCAAAAATAGCTACCGAACGGATTTTATCTAGAGAACATACCCATAAAGAATCACCGAAAGAAATCGAGGAAAGACGCCGCCAACTTCGAGCAAAATTCAAGAAACTTTATTCGGATGATAACTATGAAGACCACAGATTCTTCAATCTAGTTATCGATACAACCCGCACTGAAATTCAACCAACGATTCAAAAGGCCTATGAAGAATTCCTCCAATAACCAAGCAACTTATCTTGTCAGAGCCGGTAGCTTATTGAAAGATTTGACCGCTGGTGTATTATCTTGTTATGATGGATAAAGATCTAGTAATAACACCCATGAAAATGCCTGCTGACATAAATAAATACCAAGACAAATGGGTTGCCATGGATTTAGAACGTGAAAAAGTACTTGTGGTTGGAAGCACAATAGCGGAGGTAGACAAAAAAGCAGAAAAATTGACGCGTGGTCCTGATAGGTATGTTCTTTCTCATATAACAAATTCTAAATTTACCTACTCTCCCTAATGACGAGGCAGCGAAGATACAATCTGATTACAAGAGATTTTGACGACAACAACGGCGGGGTTATCCACGTAGATTTTGCACAAATCCAAGTAAAACTAGAAAACAAAGAAAAACACAGAACCAAATACATCGACGCTTGGATTGACAGTGGTTCATTCACTAATTTGTTTCCATCATACATAGCTGATGCTCTACGAATTGACCTAAAATCAGTCAATCCCAGAGACATAAGAGGCATTGGTACCGCGAAAGTGACAGCTTACAGACATAAAGTGGCCATGTCGGTCGGACCATTAGGTCTATCTGACACTTTCGAAACGGAAATTGATTTTAGTGAAGAAATTATTCAGCCGTTATTAGGACTTAATGGGTTTTTTGATAAATACCACACAGTCTGCTTTAACTCACCCTCCAAGGAATACACCCTCATAAAGGATTTGTCGAATTTAAGTTAGTTACTTTTACAGGAAAGGGACGAGTAACAACGCAACGATGTTGATCACCTTGATAGCATCCTCCATAACTAATTGATTTCGCTAAACGTTTCAATAAATAGTGTCTTTTAAATAATGGAACGAAATTTTAAAACAACGATTTTAAAATGAAGTGTAGTTATTGCAAGGATACCGCTGTTTATAGAAATGGAACCAGTAACAAGGCGACTATGTTAATAACCTTGATCATAGGATTAATGGCGGGTCCGGCGGTATCCTTATATGGATCCCCCACCGTATCACCAGTTATTGCTGCTTTGTGGGCATCACTTCCTTTTCCACCAAGATTTCCTTCTTCAATATATTTTTTAGCATTATCCCAGGCCGCACCACCGGTAGTCATTGAAATCGCTACGAAAAGACCGGTGACAATTGATCCTACCAGCAAACCGCCTAGTGCTTCCGGACCAAGCCATTTTCCAACTATTATCGGTGTTAAAACTGGAATAAGTGCCGGAACAATCATTTCTTTTTGAGCAACAGCCGTTACAATTGAAACTGCTCTTCCGTAATCAGGTTTAACTCTTCCTTCCATTATCCCTTTAATTTCTTTAAATTGCCTTCGTACTTCGATAACAATCGCTCCGGCCGCTTTTCCAACTGCCTCCATAGCAAGCGATGCAAAAAAATAAGGAAGGGCGGCACCTATAAAAAGTCCAACAATCACCTTGGGATCGTCAAGCTTAAAAATCAATTGATTTCCTGCCGCGGCCAATTCTTGGGAATAAGAAGCAAAAAGAACTAGTGCCGCTAACCCCGCACTAGCAATCGCGTAACCTTTGGTAACAGCTTTGGTGGTGTTTCCTACTGCGTCTAGGGAATCAGTTACTTCCCGAACTTTTTGGTTCAAATTTGCCATTTCCGCTATTCCACCGGCATTATCAGTAATTGGCCCAAAAGCATCAATAGCCACGATTATCCCAGTCATGCTAAGCATGCCCATTGCCGCCACCGCTATCCCATAAAGATTCGCCAGATTAAATGAGATTAAGATCGCCGCGGAAATAATAATAATCGGTAGAAGAGTAGATTTCATCGAAACGGCTAATCCTTGGATAATATTTGTTGCGTGACCAGTTTGGGAAGCATTAGCTATTGATTTTACCGAACTGTAATCCTTGGATGTATAAAATTCGGTTATAACTACCATCCCAAGCGTAACAAACAACCCAATAAGTGCGGAAAAGAACAAATGCATGGGTGATATGCTTGTGCCTTCAACAAGTGATATTAGGTTTTCTATTTTAGCTTCAGACCAAAGATTACTGGTAACAAGGTAAAAACCTCCCGCTGCAATAACTCCAGATACAACTAAACCAAAATACAGCGCTCCCATAATATTTTTTCCAATAAGCCGGACAAAAAAAGTCCCGATTATAGAAGCCGCAATAGATACTGCACCGAGAGCTAAGGGATAAATTACCGCTTCTTCCTTTCCGGGAAAAACTAAACTCCCCAAAAGCATTGCCGCAATTGCCGTCACCGCATATGTTTCAAAAAGGTCGGCGGCCATGCCCGCATCATCACCGACATTGTCGCCCACATTATCAGCAATTACCGCCGGATTGCGCGGATCATCTTCCGGGATTCCAGCTTCCAATTTTCCAACTAAATCTGCCCCCACATCAGCGCCTTTTGTATAGATTCCTCCGCCAAGCCTGGCAAAAACGGAAATTAAACTACCGCCAAAACCAAGACCGACTAAAGCTTTTATTGCAATAGTATGTTCATAATTAAAAAAGTGGGTCAACAAAAAGTAAAATCCGCTTACACTAAGAAGAGCTAATCCAACTACCATAAGACCGGTTACTGCTCCGCCTTTAAAAGCAATGTTCAAAGCCGGTGCTAAACCAGATTTAGCTGCTTGAGCCGTCCGCACATTTGCTCTAACTGCCACGTTCATTCCAATAAAACCAGCCAAAGCGGAAGCTAGCGCTCCAATAGCAAAACCAAAAGCAGTAATTCCATTCAACTTCCACCAAAGAATAAGGAAAATTATTACACCGACAATGGCGATCACTAAAAATTGGCGTTTAAGATAGGAAGACGCTCCGGTTTGTATTGCTTTAGCAATTTCCTGCATTTTTTTATCTCCAGCGGGTTGCTTTAAAACCGAAAAGGCAAGAATTGCCCCAAAAATTATGGCAACAAAAGATGAAGATAAAATATAGTATAAATAAGTAACGTTTCCCATTTCTGCAATAATTTACATCAAAGTAAGTTTCTTGACAACCCTCCGCTTGCTTAATTAATGAATAAACATGTTCTAAAAATGAGGTTAGTAACATTACAATACACCTAGGATTACACAGCTACAGGGTTGTCAACCCCACGAAGCTTTATACGTAGTGGGGTTGACAAGAGGAAGTAAGCTAGCTAATAATTATATCTAAAGTATCAAGAGTGTCCGATGGAAGTTTGCTCGAAATCGGACCGGCAACCCTTAAGGAGCAGGGTGCCACCCCGATTAAATCGGGAGATATGTCCTATCGAAGGCGGGACGTCCTGAGCCTGTCGAAGGGAAATCCTATGAATTATAAAGTTTTTACTTCAGAATCTGTTGCGGCCGGCCACCCCGACAAAATTTGCGACCAAATTTCAGATGCTATTGTGGACGAGGCTATTGCCGCCAACCCTAACTCGAAAGTTGCAGTGGAAACCTTAGTCACCAAAAATCGCGTGGTGATTGCTGGTGAGGTTACCACTACAAAAAAACTCCGATATAAAGAAATTGCTAAAGGTGTTATTTCGGATTTAGGATATACTAAAAAAGATTACGGCTTCAGCTACCACTCCCCAATTGAAGTATATATCCATCATCAATCCCCGGAAATTGCACTTGGAGTAGATACAGGCGGTGCTGGTGACCAGGGAATGATGTTTGGCTACGCGGTCCGTGAAACACCAACTTTAATCCCTCTACCAATTGCGATTGCCCATAAGCTTGTAGAAAGATTGGATAAAGTGCGGGAGGAAAAGATCATCCCATATCTCAAACCTGATGGAAAAAGTGAAGTGACCTTAGGATACGAAAACGGCAAACCGAAGTTGTTGGAAAAAGTAATTCTCGCCGCTTGCCACGAAGAAAAAATTAAAATTGGCGAGTTGAGAGAAGATATTTTCAGGTTTGTGGTTACACCAGTTCTAGAACAATTTCATTTTAAAATATTTCGCAAAGATTTAATCGTCAACGGCACTGGACTATGGATAACTCCCGGCCCGGCTTCGGATACAGGTGTAACTGGGCGCAAAATCATGGTTGATTCCTATGGCGCTTATGGACGGGCTGGAGGCGGAGCTTTTTCCGGTAAAGACCCATCCAAAGTTGATCGTTCAGGTGCTTACGCCGCCCGCTATGTCGCGAAAAATATTGTTGCTGCAAAACTGGCAACCAAAGTTGAAGTTCAACTTGCCTACGTTATCGGTCAGAGGGATCCAATCGCTAAAGAGATTGAAACCTTTGGGACAGAGAAAAAACCCCATAAGGTAATAGCCGATTTTGCCTGGGCCCTGCTTGATCTTTCTGTACCAGGAATTATTGAGGGTTTACGCTTAAAACAGCCGATATATCGTAAAACTGCTGCTTATGGCCATTTTGGCCGTGACAGTTTCCCGTGGGAAAAAACAAAATCAAAGTAAAAACTCCAAGACCGGTAGTTGACAAATCCCCACCACGAATAGTAAACTGATAGTGAAAATTCTGCTTGTAAAATCGAAATAAATGATTAGATTGTCACCTCTAGATAAAATGGGTAAAAATACCTGCAAGTTAAATCTTGAAAGGGGGTGATAAATAATGACACTACAGGACTATATAAACCTTTCGCAAGATTCTCTAAATGTCTTCTTTGATAATGCTGGTTCTACACTAGCAAACATCGTCGCTGCAATTATAACACTGGCTGTCGGTGTTTTAGTTGGTTGGATACTAAAGTGGGTTCTCCAGGAAGTTTCTCGGGCAATAAATCTTGAAAGAACGTTAGCTAACTGGGGTTGGTACACAAAACTAGTTAAATCTCACGAAGGAATTGATGTTACCAATGTATTAGGTGAGCTTTTACGCTGGACTGCCATTATTGTTTTCGTAATCCCGGCGGTCTCCGCGCTCCAAATAGAAGGATCAGACGCCGTATTTTCCGTGTTATTTAGCTACCTTACTAATATTATACTCGCTTCTTTGTATCTATTATTTGGATTTGTAATTGCTTGGTTTGTCCGTCGATCGCTTCTAATAATTGGTGAAGCAACCGGTATGGTACCAGCCGCCATGATCGCCAACACTGCTTGGTTTGCAATTGTGGTTTTTGCTGGTATTCAAGCTGTTCTGCAACTTGGCGTAACAACCGATCTTATCCGCCTGTTTGTTATTGCGTTATTTTTAGCCTCTGCTTTAGCCTTTGGGCTGGCCGGGCGTGATACCGCTGCCGACTGGTTGAAAAGAATTCTTGAGAAAATAAAAGGCTAAGGAAATTTTGATTTTCGAAAGAGCATAAACCCCTCGGTTTCTCCGAGGGGTTTATGTTTATTTACTTATTGCGAAGAAACCTACCAAGGTGATAAAATTTTTCTGTAAATGCCCAAAAATATCTTTTGGTTTTCCGAAACAGACAAAAACGATACCTCTATAGTTGGAGGGAAAGCTGCTAATCTTGGCGAATTAACCGGTACCAATCTTCCCATACCTAATGGATTTACCGTTGCCTCTCAAGCTTATTTTGACTTTATCACTACCTCCGGACTAAAAGAAAAAATTAAAAAAATATTTTCGGGGCTTGATGTTAATAATACGAAACTACTAAATGAAGTATCTACTCTGGTAAAGGGGGCAATTCTCGCATCTTCAATTCCAAAAGAAACCGCCCAGGCTATTGCAGACAATTACAAAAAGCTTTCAAAAGACAACGAGGGATTAGTAGCAATCCGCTCTTCTGCTACCGCCGAAGACTTACCCGAAGCTTCTTTTGCCGGCCAACAAGTAACTTTTTTAAATATTAAAGGTGAAAAGAAAGTAATCGAAAATGTCCGGCGCTGCTGGGCATCGCTTTTTGAGCCAAGAGCTATTTTTTATCGCGAAGAAAAGAAATTCGATCATCTTAAAGTGGGAATGGCTGTAGTAATCCAGCAAATGGTCCCTTCCGAAGTTTCTGGTGTAATGTTTACCATCGATCCCGTGGCAAACGAAAAAAGCAAAATAATTGTTGAAGCGGTTTGGGGCTTGGGAGAACTAATCGTTCAAGGATCTGTTACACCGGATCATTATGAAGTGGCTAAAAGGGATTTTGAAATTATTAATCGTCAGGTAGCTGTACAGACAACCCAGTTAGTTAGAACCTCTGGAGGTACAAAAGAGATACCGGTTGCGAAACTTTTTCAAAAAGCCCAAAAACTATCAAATCAAAAAATAATTGAACTGGCAAAAATCGGTCGAAAAATTGAAAATCATTACGGCTTCCCCCAAGATATTGAATGGGCTTTTGCCGATAACGAGCTATATATCGTTCAAACCCGAGGTGTTACAACAATCAAAGAAGTTGAAAAGTCGCTAAAACAGCATATCCAAATTGACCTGCCTGTTATCCTACAGGGCGCACCAGCCTCCCCGGGTATTGCCGTCGGGCCACCAAAGATTTTATTAAGTGCTCGTGAGCTTAGTAAGATAAAAACCGGTGATATTTTGGTCACACCAATGACCAACCCCGATTATGTTCCGGCAATGAAAAAGGCAGCTGCTATTGTTACTGATAAAGGAGGACGCACTAGTCACGCCGCAATTGTCTCTCGTGAACTCGGAACTCCATGTGTTGTAGGTACGGAAAAAGCAACCAGGATTTTGAAAAACAACCGTCTCGTAATAACTGTCAACGGAACAGAAGGCAAAGTATATAGAGGAGCATTAAGTTCCTCTAAAATGCAAACTATTGAATTTATTGAAAAACAAAAGAAAGAAAAATCAGGTACTTTAAAAACAGCCACTAAAGTTTTCGTAAATCTCGGTGAAAAGGAACTTGCCGGAGAAGTTTCTAAAAAGAATGTTGATGGTGTGGGGCTATTACGAGCTGAATTCATGATTGCAGAAATTGGCACCCATCCGAGAAAAATGATCGCTGACAGAAAACAAGGTGTATTTATTAATAAATTGGCAGAAGGCTTGAAAATTTTCGCTGAATCTTTTGATCCTCGACCAATTATCTACCGGGCGACTGATTTTAAAAGCAATGAATATAAAAATTTAAAAGGCGGTGAAAAATACGAAGAAAATGAACCTAATCCCCTACTTGGATTTCGCGGTGGTTTTCGCTATATAGCCGACCCGGCTGTATTTGAAATGGAACTAGAAGCCATTAAATTAGTCCGAAATAAATTTGGATTTCGAAACCTCTGGCTGATGATTCCCTTCGTCCGTACTATTAGTGAAATTGAGCAAATAAAAAAAATAGTTTCCGGTTCCGGACTTCACCGATCAGCAAGTTTTAAACTATTAATGATGGCCGAAATACCCTCCAACGTCGTTTTGATAGACAAATTTCTTGAAACAGGGATTGACGGGATCTCTATCGGCAGTAACGATCTGACTATGCTGCTACTTGGGCTAGATCGGGACAACGCCAAAGTGGCTGGTAGCTTTAATGAACTGGATCCTGCCGTACTCTGGAGTATTGAACACCTAATCTCTGAAACTAAAAAAAGAAAGCTTTACAGTGGAATTTGCGGACAAGCGCCTTCGGTGTATCCAGAACTTACCGAAAAACTTGTAGAGTGGGGTATTACCTCCATTTCCGTTTCTCCAGATGCTATTGAAAAAACCCGCGAGATAATTTATAACGCTGAAAGAAAGTTAGTTACAAAAAATTAAATTTATTTTAAACACCACACGGCGCACAAATAAAGAAAATATTGAAAAAGTAATCGATGAAACAAGAGATTGAAAGAAAATTTCTGGTTAAAGAACGTAACCTCCCCGCTTTGCCAAAAGGAAAAGATTTAGTCGCTGGATATTTTTGCGAGAATCCCGAAATTAGAGTGCGAGTTGAAGGCGATAAGAGCTTTTTGACAATAAAAAGCAAGGGTCTAATCGCCCGAGATGAATTTGAATATGAAATCTGCATTCGTGACGCAAAAAAACTTCTGGAATTAACTTCTTTAAAGATTGAAAAAAATCGCTGCACATTAAATATTGACGGTTTTATTTGGCAAATCGATCATTATAAAGGTGAGAATAAAGGATTAGTTATTGCTGAAATAGAATTACCAAATCCAAATATAAAATTCAGGAAACCATTGTGGGTAGATAAAGAGGTTACTTTCGATCTAAAGTACCGTAATATTAGTCTTGCGGAACACCCTTTTAGCAAGCTGCGCAGTTAAATAATTTTAATTATTAAAAATTTAGGGCCCTTGGGCTGTAAAACTACTTCCATTAGAAAGAACTGCGCTTACTTCCCAACTTTTTTTATCGGTTGATAGTTTGTAATTGTAGCTGTCTTTTGTTTTTGGATCGGTTGGTAAATTTTTAATATAATCTGGTACTAATTCTTTTAACGTCTCGGGTGATTTTTTATTTTTAAGAAAATAGGTTTTTAGAATACTATTTATTGTTAAAGTATCGTCTTTCCGTTCCTGATCTAAATCAGCAGTAGGTTTTTTTGAATTTTGGTTTTGAACTTGAACTCCTATCTTATTAGATTTCTTATAATTTCTGATTTCATTCTCCTGACCAATCCAAAGAAAGAAATACAATAAAGCAGAAATAAAAACCGCAACCGAAACCAAAATCACTACGCGCCAAAATGAAATTTCGTCAATATTTTTGAAACTGAAAGTTGAATTTACACTTTTTGATTTTAAAGGTGTGGAGAGATTTTGTTTTGGAGCAGATAAATCCATGTTAAGTAATTATGGGAAATTAAACAAAAAAAGTCAAAGGAGATTTTAGAATGTAACCTATTAGTCGCTATCGTTAAGGTTGTCTATAAAGAAATAAATTTCGTTGAAACTTTAACTTCAATTTGATATTATATGAAAATTGTGGGCCCGTAGCTCAATGGTAGAGCGACAGCCTTTTAAGCTGTGCGTTGTGGGTTCGACTCCCACCGGGCTCACCAGACGTGACACTAGCGTGTTTTATGTTACGAATAGATTGGTAGTACGGGCTAATCTCGGTGTTCGAATAAGCCGGATAGCTCCAAGGCAGTCCAAGAGGGAATATCGAACACAACAAGGCTCTTTTTTGCTGTAAACTGGATTCCTCATAAGTGTGTGGTAGGTTCTTGAACTTTCTCTTGATAAAATCTGTAATTGCTTCAAGATTGTACTTTGTTATTAAAGAATCTTCGCTAGTCATTCGAATATCTTTTATTTTTTCCTCAAGAATCCGGTTCTGTTCTTTAAAAACCTCGTCTGAGTATGTTCCGGTTAAATTTTTCTCAATTAGAGCTTGGCGAAGTTCATAAAGCTTCTTAAGTTCACTATCTGCTTGATCTTTTCTTTTTTGCAGATCAGCTACTCTCTCATAGTAGATTTTTCTTATATAAGCATTAACAAGTTCAAGCATTTCTGGCGTCGGCGTTATTTTCTCAAGCAGACCTAGCAGCGAGTTTTCGATATCGGAAATGGGAACTGAAGGCTTACCGCATCTTTGTTTGCAAAAATAGTAAGCGTATTTAGATTTCTTCCCTTTGCTCCAAGCTCCAGTAAAAGAAGTCCCGCAACTACCGCATTTAACGATTCTCCTTAAGGGAAAATCTTCATTATCTTTGTTTCTTCTTGCTAGCGGCACTGAAATGTTGGTGTTTCTACCTTCTATAACAGCTTGGACGCGGTAGTAGAGCTCTTCAGTTATCATCGGGGAATGCTGCCCTTGTACCTCTAACCCGTATTTCTTAGAAACAATTATTCCAGCATAAAATTTATTCTTAAAAATACGACTTAGACTCTGCCTCTTTAGGGGACACTCCTTTCCTTTATAGGTTTCTCTTATGCCTTTTTCATTCAGGGCACTAGTTATATCGCCTAAAGTTTTTGTACCTGTATCCATAAGCTCCCAAATGCCTTTTATTTGGTCAAAAGTTTTTGGGTCTTTCACGATATACCCATTTTGGTTTAAGTAGCCTAAAGGAGGCTGTCCCGTAGGAAGGCCGGCTAGAAACCTAGCGTGCATACCATTTCTGGTTCTCTCGCTTCTTACATCATTATCCATTTGGGCGAACCCGGCAAGCATAGTCTCAATGAATTTTTCAGTGGGACTGTTTCCTGTTGGTTCCGACGCAGATATTAGCGCTATTTCATATTCAGCCAGTTTCTTTCTGATAGCCAAGTAATCGGCAATTTGGCGGGAGAGGCGATCCAACCGGTAGACTATTAGGGCGTCAATGTCTCTGCGGTTTTTTCGGCAGAACTCCAAAAGCTCAATCAAAGCAGGTCTGCCGGCTATTGTTTTTGCCGACCTGCCCTCCTCTTTGAAGACCTTAGCAATTTCTATACCGCGACGCTCGGCTTCTTTGCGGCAAATGTTCTCCTGAGTCTCCAATGAGTAGTTGTCCACTTGTTCTTCAGTTGAAACTCTAAGGTAGAGGATTGCACTCTTAAGTTCCTTTTTATCAAACTCAAACTTTGTCATTTGTCTCCTCTTAAAACTTCTCTCAATGTTGAGCCTCTAAAAACTTCCTTTTCAAAAGCATCAAACCAACCGTCCAAAAGGTATTGGATCTCATTTAAAAATACATTAAGTTGCTGATCGGATACTTTTTCGGCTGTCTTTGCCAGTAGCTGCCTTGCCCGAACCAGTTTATTCTCCTCTGAGGGACTGAGGAAGATCTCTGAAATGGCTTTTTCGAAAGTCGCCCGGGTGCTTTTACTAACATCTGAACTATTTTCAACTGGCCTACCCTTTTTAGTAGAAGTTGTTTTAGGAGTGTTATCAGTAGCCTGTTCGTTTAGGTTGAATAATTGAAGTTTGGCAGTTTCCATATTTCGACTAATCATAATAACATCTGTATCACATTATACTGTGATTATATACCTAGAAATAAAGCTTGTCAAGCACAAAGGTTGGAATTAGGTATTTAATAAAAGTTCCTTCAGAAGAAGTAAACAACATAAAAAGAAGTCTTCTGACATCTTGCCTTTTTAGCCACTTTATAAACGTTGTGGGGTTTTAAATACCCTGACACGCCAAGAAAATATGGCCAAGGCTAGAGCCTAAAACCATCTAAAATTCTTACAATTATAAGTTAAATATTTAGGGGTTTCGGTACTTATGACACTCTTGTGGAGTCTAACTTCTTTTATTTAATAACAATTATTAGATTAATCGCTCAGCCAAAACCTCAAAATAGTTCTAATTATGTAGAAACAGTATTGGATTCTTAGCTATAAGACGATATTGAACAGGTAACCTGTAAAAATTATCCCCAAACCAACTATCGAGGCAAAAGTAATTATTAGTTTAGGTTTCAAAACCTTCCTAAGGATAATAAATTCAGGTAATGATAAGGCTGTCACAGACATCATAAAAGCCAAAGCAGTTCCCATTGCCATACCTTTATCAATCAAAACAGAAACGATAGGGATTGTTCCTGCTACGTTTGAATAGAGTGGAATACCGATTATGGTTGCCAAAGGAACGGCAAAGAAGTTCCCTTTACCTGCATAATTAGCAAGAAAGTCGCTTGGGGTATAGCCGTGCATAATTGAGCCCAGAGCGACACCGATAATAATATAAAGCCAAACCTTGCCTACGATTTCTTTTGAGTAATTAACTGCGTAGTTTACCCTGCCTTTGAAGGTTAGTGTTTGTTCCCTGACATTTCCCGCCTTCACTTTATAAACAAATTCCTCTACCCACTTTTCAAGTTTTAATTTACCTAGAATACTTCCAGCACCAGTAGCTATCAAAACACCGCTAACAATATAGATTAGAGCAATTTTCCAACCAAATAGGCCCCAGAGAAGAACAAGGGCGACTTCATTTACCATAGGAGAGGATATCAAGAAGGAAAAAGTGACACCTAAAGGAACTCCCGCCTCAACAAATCCAATAAACAATGGTACTGCAGAACAAGAACAAAAAGGCGTAACAATTCCAACCATAGCAGCTAAGAAGTTATTTAGTAGTGGAAATTTTTGATTCGATAGATATTTCTTTGTTTTTTCAGGGGGAAAATAAGAACGAATGATGGATATAATAAAAATAATAGCCGATAAAAGAATGATGATTTTGATTGTGTCGTAAATGAAAAAGTTCAATGACTTTGCTAATGGAGAACCTTGGTCAATTTTAAGGAGAGTTTCGGTAATAAACTTAGAAAATAACTCGAAAGGATAGAATATCTTATCCATTAACAGCAGTCCTTACCAGAGCAACAGTCATCACCACAAGCATTTTCCAAAATTGCCTCTTTTACACCTTCAACGCTAAAACTTTTGACTTCGGCGAGTTTTCCATCAACTGTGAGTATAGGTCCGTGCACAAGGCCCATCTCAACTATCTCCTGGACATTTGTTGAATACGCAATTTCAGCGTCAATATTTGCTTCTTTAACTGCTTCTTTTGTCATCTCGTGCAGTTTTTTACAAGTGGGACAACCTGAACCGATAACTTTAATTTTCATTACCTCCTCCTAATTTAGTCAATTCTTTTATAATGTTATGAAGGCTATTTTTATCGAGTGAATAGTAGTTATTCTTACCACAACGACAGTTTTCAATTATTCCTGCTTCTTTTAGAACACCTAAGTGATGGGAGACAAGGTTTTGAGGAAGTTTTACTTTTTTCTCGATTTCGCAAACGCACAAAGAACCTTTTGATAATAATTCAACTATCTTTAGTCTATTTTCTTCCGCTAAAGCCTTCAACATATCAATCATTATTGATATGATATACCTGATTGCTAGTTTTAGTCAATACCTATGCGTATACCATTAAAACAACACTTCAATTACTTTTATACCTAGCCACTTAATAAACTACTCGTTGAATTAGGATTAGTTGTCAATAATAAATTTTACTGATATACTGGCCAAAATAAAGTCTGCCTGTAGCTGCCCTTAAAAGGCATAAATGGACATTCAGCAGTTACAAGCTGATCACATACTCAGAAGATTTACTTCTTTAAACCTAAAGGAACTTCTGTCTCTTGGCTCCCGTTACTACCCCTTTCTTTTAGTTTTTCTAGCAGCTGTTATTTTACTTCTAATTGTGTTTATCCTTCGTAGAATATTTAATCTCAGAAAATATTTGAGGGAAGAGGGTGTTTTTCTTGAAATTACCCCACCCGCTTTTACGGAAATTGATTCCGCCACCACAGAGCAGCTTTTTTCAGTCATCCATAACCTAGGAGAAAAGAAAACAATTGTTGATAGGTTATTAGGTAAAAAGACAATCTTTTCTTTTGAGATAGTTTCGAGTTTAAGTGAGGGAATTAGATATTTAGTAAGAGTGTCCCCTGAAGAAGCAAGTAATCTTAAAAGGAATATGTTTTCTTATTTGCCACAAGTAAGCGTAAAGCTTTCAAAAGATTATTTTCCAAAAGTAGCAAATTCATGCACCAAAACTGTGGAATTTAAACTAAAAAGACACTTTGCTTATCCTCTTAAAAAGCAAGAAAACCTAGAAGAACACGATCCGGTTGCTTATATAACAGGAATGATGACAAAACTTTCACCAGAGGAACTTTTGTCCTACCAGGTTGTTATTTCCCCAATCCGAAAAAGTGAAACAAGGCTTATAAAGGAAAAAATCCTTAAAGGGGAAGATGTTTTTGGTTATTTAAACAGACTTTTGAAGCTTCCTAGTATTCCGTTACTAAAAATGAACAGTAGTCAAATAAAACCTATTTCTTTAACCCGTTTCCAGCAGGAAATTGTAGGGTCTGTTGAAGAAAAGATTGACCAGCACCTTTTTGAAACGAAGATTCGGTTTTTGGTATCTGTTAAGAATAAGAAAGAGCAGCAGGAAAGAATAAAAGGCTTTGCTTCGTCTCTGTCAGTCTTTTCAGTTGCCGGGTATCAGGAAATTTGCAGGGAAAGAACCTTAAACAAGAGTTTACTTGTTTTAAATTTCAAAAAGAGGCTGCTTTCTATTTTTTCCAATTCAGCAACCGATCTTCTTTCAGTTTCGGAAATTTCAGCTCTTTACCATTTCCCTTTTACCAAACTGACCCGGACAGAAAATATTGTAAAACTGCACAGCAAAGACCTCCCCGCACCACTTTCTTTAAAGAAAGAAAACAATCTGGATGTAGTCTTTGGTAAGAATGTTTACGGGGGAACAACTACTGATATCGGCTTAACGGCTGATGAGAGACTGAGGCATATGTATATTATCGGGGCAACCGGAACAGGAAAAACGACCATGATGTTTTCAATGGCCAAGCGTGACATTGAAGAGGGGCGGGGTATTGGTTTTATTGATCCCCATGGGGATGTCGCAGAAGACCTTGTCGCATCGGTCCTGGAAAGCAGGAAAGACGATCTAATTTATGTAAACCCCATTGATTTGAAGTTTCCCATCGGAATAAATCTTCTGGAACTAACTAAAGGTTTGGATGAGGATGACGCAGAATTGGAAAAAGAAGTGGTTGCCGAAGGGGTCATATCGCTTTTCAGGAAAGTGTTTTTCAAGGACGAAACGACAAGCGCGCATAGGATTGAATATATCCTCAGAAACACTATTTATACTGCCTTTACGGTTGAGAACTGTACCATTTTTACAATCAGTAAAATCCTCACAAACCCCGCATTTAGAAAGCAGGTCGTCAGCGGATTAAAAGATGAAGAGTTGGTTGACTTCTGGAAATATGAGTTTGGAAAAGCCGGCAACTTCCAAATAGTTAAAATGACGCAAGGGGTAACGGCAAAAGTCGGCCGGTTCATGCGCTCTCCAACTGCCAAAAGAATTCTCGAGCAACCCAAGTCAACAATTAATTTTGATGAAATAATTAACGGCGGGAAGATCCTGATTTGCAATTTTTCAAAAGGGAAGATTGGCGAAGATACTTCCGAGGTGTTAGGGATCTTGATTTTAACCAAGATCCAACTCGCCGTCTTAAGACGGGCCAGGAAGGCTGCTGAAGAAAGAAAACCTTTTTACCTTTACATTGACGAATTCCAGAACTTTGCCACCCCTTCATTTATCCAAATGCTTTCCGAGGCCAGAAAATTCAAACTGAATCTGATAATGGCTGAGCAGTCAACTTCACAGCAGAAAGATAAAAATCTGGTTAATGTTGTCCTGGCAAATGTCGGAACGATTGTGACTTTCAGAAGCGCAAACCCTGAGGATGAGCGGTTAATGCTTCCCCAATTTACCCCTTATGTGGAAAGCGGGGAAATATCAAACCTTCCTTCATTCCACTTTTACGCAAAGATAAATGCTCTAAAACCTGAAGAGCCTTTTTCCGGAGAAACGATATTTATTCCAGTTGAGAAGAACCCGGAGAAAATGGAAGAGCTGACAGAAGCCTCCAGAAAAAACTGGGCAATTCCCTACAAAAAACAAGTCTCTCAATCCCAAGTAAAAGCTGAAATTACGGATAGTAAAAGCGATAAAAAAGATGAAGGTAAAACAACCAAACCGTCGTCTTATCTGACTTAAATTATTAAAAACAGTGTACACCATTGTGTACCGAAATGGATGAAAAATAAGGCTAAAGTGGGGGAAAAAGCTTACATCTATATTCCTTATATAAATATAAGGAGAGGAAATAAACAAACTAACTTGAGAAAATGAAAAATACCTTAAATCTAAAACCGTCACTTATCAAATTAAAACTAAAACCCCAACAAGTAAATATCCTCGTCATCATCTATAAATTCCGCTTTCTTAACAGATCCCACATTCAAACACTCCTAGCTCATAAACAAAGAAACAGAGTAATACTTTGGTTAAACGAACTAACAGGCAATGGCTATCTAAAACGTTACTATTCCCGAAAGTTTGCAGGAAAACCGGCAGTGTATTCCTTAGGAGCTATGGGCAGAAGGTATTTAAATGAGAACCAGGAAAGTTTGAAAGATATTAATGTTTCTCTTCTTGATCGGGTTTGGCGGGAAAGCGCCTGTTCCCAAAAGTTTAAAAACCACTGCATGTTTTTAGCTGACATTTATATCTCCCTTACTAACTTAATTGAAAAAGCTGACAAGGGGAAAGGTAAACTTAACTTTTTCACCAAAACGGATTTAAAAGGTGTGCAGTATTTAATCCTTCCCGAGCCTGATGCATACTTTTCGATTGAAGATTCTAAAGGATTAGCAAAAAGATACTTTTTGGATATCTTTGACGACCTTCCTCCGAGGATGGTTTTAAGGAAAAGAATAAAGCAATACTTTAGCTACTTCGAAAACAAGTACTGGCAGGATAATATGAAACACGATTTTCCTGAAATAATTATAGTAACTCCCGATAACACTTCAAAAACCTACCTTAATAATTTCATTAAAAAGATGCTGGAAGAAGAAACAGTTGATTTGTCTTTTTATTTAGCGCTGAGGGAAGATATCAAACAACAAGGGCTAAAAGGCGAGGTTTTACATAAAGCATGAAGAAGCAAATAAGACTAAACAAATAAACAGTAACAACACTTACTTTTTCCACCCCGGCTGCCTGTTATTAAACAAACAGCCGGATATTATCTATTCGTAAAGGCTTTTGATTTTCGATAGGCTTTGAGCTTTGAAGTACAAATCCCTTTCAACACTTAAACCAAAAGGACCCTTCACACCCTGCAGTTCTTTAAGGGAAAAATATCCAAGTTCCGGAAAGTCTCCGGCAACGTAGCCGTAGAAAAGATCTTCCCCGTCAAATTCAATTGCATACCAAGTCCATTTTGACCAAGGAGTAAAAAACTTACAAACAATTATCGGATCTTCTTCATCCTCCTGGGAGTAAAGAGCTGGTAATTTTGATGAGAGATATTTTGGTATTAATTGCATCTTTATCACCCCCGTTTCAATGCTTTCCTAGAAAATATTATTTCTGGAAGCATGCGCATGCTTCCAATAAGTGAAATTTTTAAGCGGGGTGAATTTTGCAAGGGCGAGCTTTAGCTCGTTTATCTAGACCCTTGCCAAAAGAGGGGTGCAGCCCCTAATGGGGGGTTAGTAACCTAACGTAGATAGTGATAAATCAAAGTGTTTCATGCCTTTTGTTTATTAGTTTCTTTTTGAACTAACTGTTCACGTTTTTTGTCAAGCCATGTTATCATTTTCTCAATTCTTTTCTTTTCCTCCGCTCCTACAAGATCGTAAACTTCTCCTTCTTGCATATTTAAGTTGAGGGCGCAAAGATTTACAGAAAAATCCCCAAGAGTAACTGCATATTTATTTTTTAATGAATTAAATCTATCGTATAAATCATAAGGGTCTAGATCAAACCGAGTGAAAGGTAATATATAGTAACCCTGTTTCATTACGCTTTTTAAAAGCTTAACCTCTTTGTCGCTAAATTTATCCTTGAGAGTAGTAAAAGATATATATGGCTTATTTTTAAAACTCCGAGCGATTTTAAGAGTTTTTATTACTTCTTTAGGTTTGTATTCGACATAATTTCTAGCCTCTCCGAGAACAACTTCTATTGTTTTTGTAAAATTGTCTACTTTGAAAAAAAAGAAGTCTAGTTCCTTATCAAAATTATCAGAAGATTTATCTCCTATCTCGAAACTTGTAACAAAATGTTGCCCTCCCATACTTGCGTGGTGGCTTAGTCTCCAAAGAGAAACAATCACTGGCAAACTTCCTCTTCCTTCATCTGAAATTGCAACAAGCCCCTCGGTCTTATAGAACCAATTAGAATCATCAATTCTTGGTATATCTTGGCTAAAGCGGCAATGAGTACATTGGAATGTTTCCGAGAAAGTGCCTATTTTATACCAATCTTCAATAGTGCAGTTAATGCATTTAAATTTTCTACCAACTATAAGTAGCTTCTTATCAATTAAGTGATTAAAGATAACTTCTGGGGTTAATGGGCGAGGTTGCCCGGAGTAGAGGACTAAATCTTCATAAATTTCGCTTATCCAATTTTGTGAATCATTATCGTCTTTTCTTGTGGATTTGATAATATCTCTTATGGCATTTCCCATCATGGGTCGTGCTTTTGCTATTTCACCCCTAATCTTTTTCCTATTAACTGCAACTTCTCCTTGATCTTTGTTCATTGTTGCCAAAGCTTCACGAACGCCTTTAATTTTGAATACTCGGCAATCATCTATTCCACCCATCATTTGAAGAATTTTATGAGCAAAAATTCCTGGAGAGCTTGGTCGCCTTTTAAAACCAGCTTTATCAAAAATGACGTCTACAACTTTTTCCACTGGCACCGGACGAATTGTAATAACATCATCTTTTGAGTCTGGACAAAAGACCAATCCTTTATCAGAAACTCTAACTTGATCCCAACTACCAAAAATCAGTTCTCTTTTTGCTAATTCTTGCATACCATCTTGATTTGGTAAGTCAATCGTGAAGTCATTTTCGTAAAAACCAATAAAAGACAGGTTTACTGCCCAAGCATTATCCTTATGGAACAAATCATCAATAAATTTGGGAGAACTTGCAGTAAAGGATGAAACTTCATCTTTTGTGTAAATTACGGGAATTTTCTCTCTAGAATAGAGAGGAGTGATGCAATTAATATCAGGAGAAACACGCTTACTTCTTCTTCCCCAATTAGCAAGCCACATTCTTCTAGGAGGATTCGAACCTAAAGTATTTTTAATCCAATTAGCAACCTCTTCAAATTTAGTTCCATTCTTTATTAGAGAAGGAGCAATTTGCAGGTCTAAGTCAACGCGATTAAATCTTTCATCTACGTATGATCCATCGATAAATTCCTTTAACGATACTTTAAACGAAGTATAGTTATCTATAGGTAAAAAGGAAACATCTCTACCAGATGCCCTAAGATTCCAGTATTCTAGGAGATCATCTCTTTTTCTATGATTCCCAATGAAGATTAAACTACTCGAGAAACCTCCACCCCCACCCATCGGTCTTAACTGACTTGTGGTGACTGCGATAGGACCTACATATTTTGAATCTTTTAACTGAGCATATTGATTGAAGTCTAAGCGAACTGTTTTTAATTCAAGCTTCTTTTCAACAAACTCAACTAAATCAGGACTAATTGTCTTGTCTAATAATCCAAATCTCATAGCATAAAACAAAGCAAGGCTTTGTTGGGGAGCTATTACAAGGCTCAATCTTTCCTTTATTTTTTCTGATAAGCCGGTCTCTGGTATTTCGTCGAGAAATGCAGCATAAGCCCTCAATCCTATTCTGTAGCCCTTATTTCTTTCGCTCGCATCGTTAAAGAAAAAATCACTAGATTTTAAAATTGGTTGTTCTATTTTTTCTGAGATTTCTGTTGCTAACCCTTTTGAAAAATCTAAAATAAAATCTGGATCAAATTCTTTAATGAGTCCAAGATTCCTTTTAATATTTGATGGTTCAGTCTTCTTAAAATTGATTATCGGATTGTAAATACCTCCCCAAAGAGTTGTATTTATTGCGATTGCTTTTAGTAGTGATTTATTATCGCGTCCCACAACAAAGCATAAACGTAACGGTCTGAGTTCTTGGGTTACATATAAAGTTTTCATTTTATTTTTTCTGCTTTTTCCAAAATTGAAAGTAAAACATCTACAAACCCGCAAAGCTTTAAAGCTTCCTCTCTTGAAACAGCATCGGTCAGATGATGATGTGAAGGGTTTCTGAAAGTTAACATCATTCCTCTAGAAACATGACAAAAACCCTCATGCTCGTCCGGATTGTCTGAAATTTTTAGAACGGTTTTTGTAAGATCAGCATTAAGTGCCTTGTTAATAAGATCAACTCCCTGAGTTTGTTCGGCTAGTTCAGCTTTGGCAACAATGAACAAAGATCAAGGAGAAGTTGCAGTTAATAGGAAAAAGATTAGGGGTGAAATAGCAAAAGCACGACCCATGATGGGAAATGCCATAAGAGATATTATCAAATCCACAAG
>Ga0315284_10001777_pt1 | contig 30713 bp, 34 predicted proteins | sample YL17G09_16_MG_FD_203696 | JGI IMG/M metagenome (GOLD analysis project Ga0315284, IMG submission 203696) | Sediment microbial communities from Yellowstone Lake, YNP, Wyoming, USA - YL17G09_16 | ecosystem: Environmental > Aquatic > Freshwater > Lake > Sediment | place: USA: Wyoming | collected...
AGTTATCCCTTCTCCCAAAAATCTACCAACTTTATAATATGGCTCAACACTTGATTTTACATATTTATAAGCATTCTCTATACGTGACTTTCTACTTGTCTTACTTGACTTTCTACTTGTCTTACTTGACTTTCTACTTGTCTTACGTGACTTTCTACTTGTCTTACGTGACTTTCTAGTAGACTTACGTGACTTTCTATTAGACTTACGTGACTTTCTACTTGTCTTACGTGATTTTCTACTTGTCTTACGTGACTTTCTACTTGTCTTACGTGACTTTCTACTTGTCTTACGTGACTTTCTACTTGTCTTACGTGACTTTCTACTTGTCTTACGTGACTTTCTAGTAGACTTACGTGACTTTCTAGTAGACTTACGTGACTTTCTAGTAGACTTACGTGACTTTCTAGTAGACTTACGTGACTTTCTAGTAACCATTTATATAATATTTTATTTTAGTTTGCATATAGAATCGCATCTTTTTTTACAGTTAGTATAATAATATTTATAAACTAACCATATAATTAATACAAAAATAATAAATATTAAAATATAAGGCTTAATAATATCATAATAAGATTTTGTTAGCCTTTTCATTTTTGGAGAAAGCCATGATAATTCATACTTATGAATAGCTATTGTATCATCTTTTATATCAAAATTTCTAAATGGTTGACCAGGTTCAAATACATAAAATGGGAATTTATGTATATAGATGCGCTGTTTGTAATCAGATAACTTTATTTCTTTAAAAAATTGATTTATCATTTTTGGACCTGTTATAGAATTTACAGTTATATAGGAAGAATCAACAATATTATTCCTAGATTTATAGTTTCTATTAATAGATATAATATTATCAATAAGATCCTTTATTACAGGATTTTTTACGCTAGATATCATTATAGCGTTATTAATTTGTAAATTTGTTACTATTTTTTCAAAAAAATTAAAATCTCCTTCAGATAATCCAATTATATGATCATATGTATTTGTTTTATTTATAAAATCGTTAAATAATTGAGATTTATCTAAAGATCTAAATGCATAACAGTCCATATCAACATACATACCACAAGTTTCCCAAAGAGCTACGTATCTACCAAAGTCAATTTTGAGATGCATTATATCAAAAGAGTCATAAACTTTAAGACAATCTTCTGAATAATTCTTACATATTTGTCTTAACATATTATCATCAAATATAACAACCTCCCATTCAGGATTAAGTATTCTCCAGTTATGTATATTTTGAACAAATTCTGATTTATTTATATTATTTTCCCCCTGAAACCATACTAATCCTATACGTTTGATAAACATATTTTATTATATTAGATAATAATAAAATAAAGTGATTTTATAATATATAATAAAATATATGGATATTATAGATATACGAAACATTAAATCTTACGTTATAAATCTTGATAAAAATATAGAAAAGTATGACAATATAAAAAAAAGGTTTTTCAACTTGGGCATAAATCCTGAAAGATTTAAAGCAATATACGCAAAAGAATTAGATAATGAATATATAAAAAAAGTTACTCATCCTTATGTTCAAAATACCATAGAAAATGGAAGATATATAGATAGCGATATAGGAACTCTTGGAGCAGTAGGGTGTTCTTTATCTCATATAAAATTATGGGAAATATTACTAAACTCTAATGAAGATATGTTTCTTATATTAGAAGATGACGCAATACCTAATACATCTTATTCTGTAAATAGCATCAATAAATATCTAAATAAAATAAATAAAATTGATAGTAATTGGGACTATATATTTCTTGGATACACAAAGCCTTTACTTATCTCCAATGATATAAAAGTACACTCTGATATATATAAAATAAATCAAATAACATTTTTCACCCACGCTTATATTATAAATCGATCTGGTGCACAAAAACTATTAAAAAATGCTTTTCCTATTATACACCAAATTGACAGCTATATATCACTAATGTCTATGTATAGAAATTTAAATTCGTATAGAGGAAATAAATATATCATTCAGAAAAATGATAAAGGTACAGATATACAGACTGATTATTCCATTAGAATATACATAAATAAATTCAGTGATAATAGTTTAAAAATATTTTTATTTATTTTTTCTATAATGTTAATTTATTTTATATACCACTTTTTAATTAAAAAAAAATCTAAATGAAAAATTTAAACTCATTTTCTTGTAAAATATTTACCACACAATGGCTTCATCTTCTTTACCTGACTATAAGACACAGCTATAGCCTGTTGTCTTGATACAAATCTTCCATTTTTTAATTCTCCCATATTTATTCCTACTTTCTCTTTTAATAAATCTTTACAATCTCTCTCCATCTTTCCCATACTCTTTCTTGATACCTTGCGTGATTTTCTTGATACCTTACGTGATTTTCTTAAAGATTTTCTCTGAACCTTTCTTGATACCTTGCGTGATTTTCTTGATACCTTACGTGATTTTCTTAAAGATTTTCTCTGAACCTTTCTTGATACCTTACGAGATTTTCTTAAAGATTTTCTCTGAACCTTTCTTGAGACCTTACGTGACTTTCTTGGAGATTTTCTCTGAACCTTTCTTGATACCTTACGCGATTTTCTTGATACCTTGCGAGATTTCCTATTATTCATTAATCTAGTCATTTATTAGTTAATTTTAATGAAATTTATTATTTTTAATTGACATTTAAAAACATAACTTGTAATAAAATAATAACTCGACATAGCTCAGTTGGCAGAGCGGAGGATTGTAGATATCCCTTAGGAACTTTCTTGGCATTTGTCCTTAGGTCGCTGGTTCGATTCCGGCTGTCGAGATTTTATTTTATTCGCCTTCTTAGCTCAGTCGGTAGAGCTTGAGACTTTTAATCTCAAGGTCAGGGGTTCGAGCCCCCTAGGAGGCTTTATTTATGATGTTTATCATAAATAAACGTATTAGAGATACAATAAGGACCGTTTTATCATTATTTTGAGAAAAGTTATAACTCATTTATTTTTATAAATAATAATATAAAAATACTAATAAATAGATGACCAAGAAGATACCTGATAATCTAGATGATCCAATAGATGTACTGCTTTATAGATTATGTGACAAGATTTCACCATTCTTTAAGAAAACTGGTCATACTCCTAATATGATAACGACATATTCTCTTATAACAGGACTTTTATCCTGCTATGCTATCTATCAAAATAATATTGTCTTATTTATACCACTCTTTCTTATTTCATATTTTTTCGACTGTTTCGACGGATTCTTTGCTAGAAAATATAAAATGACAAGTAAATTTGGTGATTATTATGATCATATTAAAGATGCCTCTGTATATATCATACTAGTTCTAATTATGTTTTATAAATATAATTCTCAAATTACAGTAGTAAATGTATTACTAATGATAATATTATTTCTCCTTTTATCATCTCATATGGGATGTCAGCAACGTTATTATAAAGATAACAATAAAGATGTCGACGGAGAAACGTTAGACTTTTATCAGAAAATGTGCAAAAATAAGGATGATATCAAATATACCAGATTTTTTGGACCAGGTATGATGACTATATTTGTAACTCTTATGGTAACTTTTATATGGTACAAATATAACAATAATAATCATAAATAATCATAAATAATCATAAATATTCTTAATACTCAAAGAGTTATATTTTTATTATAATTTGCCTATAATAAAATAATAAAATAATAAAAATGCAACGTAACGTTTTGTATATGGGTGATATAAACTACTATCTTAAAGATAAACTTCGCATTGATTCTTATGTAAAAACGAAAAATATTAATATAGCAGGTAGTATCAGAATATTTGATATAAACGACGAAAAAGACACTCAAATGATAAGAGAATCCGATTTTATTTTTATTCATATGACATCACTCGATGATGCAGAAGAAAATAAAGAAATCCAAAGAAAAATAGAGTATATATTACGAAATGCTAAAAAGGGATGTATTGTTACTTTTCATATTCCTGGATACTATTTTACTTTAGAAGATGAGCCTTATTTTCAACATATTCTAAATTATTTGAAAGAATATAACCAAATAATATATCAAAATATAGATGCTCCGTCAGAACAATATTTTGACTCATATATTAATTTTGACCCTTCTTTTGTTAAATCGGAAGAGTCTGATTCCGATGTGATTCAATTATTGTATGGACCGAATGCTTTTATCGAAGTCGTATACGGAAAAAAAATTATTTATCTATTAGGAGATACTCATCATAAGAAGTCAACTTGTTCTGATATCGGAAAAAGTGTACAAGATCTAATAGAGATGACTTTAGAAAGTAATCCTGGAAAAACAATTGATATATATCTTGAGCAAGATGATATATACGAGTATAATCAAAAATATGTTGATTATATATCATATAAACCACTAGAAAGTTATATGAATAATGTTTATAAAAGATTCGAGGGATGCTTTAGTCGAAAAAATAAGAAATGTCCTTATGATTCAGCTAGATTTCATCATATTGATGTTCGAAGCTCAGTTGCTCTAGATCCATTTACGTATTTCTTAGATCCATCTGTATTTTTTGAAAAAATAACTAAGATCGAAAAACAAATTCAAAATATTGAAGATCCAGATATACGTTCATATTTTAATGGCATATTAGAAAATATGATTAAAGAGAAAAAAAGACTGTATAATGAGGCTTTTTTTGAAAAAGTTTATCAAGCAAAAAAACGATTTATTGAATTAACAGAACAACAGAGACCAGGAGATAAGAAAATAAAACAAGATCTTATTAATTCAATATTTAATGACCCTTACTATAAGTTTGATATTTTTAATTTTAATTCGATGACTGTTGATCTATATTCTCTTTCTCGTATTTTTAGGTCATACAAAGGATCAGAAGACTCTAATTATAATATAGTATATGCAGGAAATAATCATATCAAAAAAATGTTATTTATGCTAATCAGATTACCTGGGTTTTCGGTAGAAAAAAATGTATTGAATATTTATTACGATCTTGACAAAAACTCGGAAAAATATCAATGTATTGATTTGTCAGAATTTCCTAATCAACCTCTTTTTATACGTGAGCCTGTTAGTTCCCAGCCTAGTAATATTCGTGAAAAATTAGTATATTCTTATAATATTGACACTCCTAAACCTAAGACTTATATAAGCACATCTCTTCTTGAAGAAACTAAAATTCCAACAAAAAAATCTATATGTGACAAAATTACCGGAAACTGTTCTTTTATGTTTTCGCGCAAAAGCACTCGTAAATCACATAAAAGAACTCCTAAGTTGAGAAAGAACAATAAATCTCTTAAAAGCACACGTAAGTCGAGAAAACGTAAATCATAATATCAATCTCTTCTAAAACTTTCAACAGTTAATTTTTTTCCATTCTCTTTTCTTTTTAATAAAAATATCCTCCATATCTCTCCTGTTCTTACATTCTTCTTCTGTTTCTTCTATATCATCATCCAAAAATGATGGAAAGATTATTTTAATAAATTCATTTACTGTCCCTCCTGTCTCTATAATATTCATTATTATCTCATCAACTGATAACTTCTTCGTAATTGTCTTATCTTTATTCTTATTCTTGTCCAAAAATCTTCTCTTGCATTCTCTAACCATATACTGTTTACATTTCTCTGTATACTTACTTTGTTGTCCATTCTGTTCTATAATATTATTTAGAGCATCGTAAAATACTCTATAATCTGTCTGAACATTTAAAGATACGTTATTCTTCTGAAAATATTCAAAGACTTCTTTATATAAAAAATTATTTCTATCTTTAATAGCTGTTAAATATTGTGGTAATAAAATCTCCAAATCTTGGTCGACAATCTCTTCATCTTTTTCGTTAGTATACTTAAATATACTTCTAGAAGGATCAGTGCACATAATATGATCTTCCAAAGAATTAGTAAGATGATTTGTAATACCGTTAATATTATAAGCATTATCTATCGTAAAGGTATTAGCACATTGTCTTAGAACATCATTTGTCAACTGATTAGTATTGATAACAACAGTCTTATTATTATTCACAGTATTTACAGTGTTAACTTTTTCGGCAAGCTTCATTGTCACGCTTGTAGATATAGACTGAAGTTTATCAATATGTTTTTCTAAAAGTTCGTTAATTGATTTTAGTTTATCATTCTCCTTCTCTAGTAAACTTAATCTTTTTTCATTATAAGTACGTTCTTCCTTTAATTTCCTAAATTCTTTTTCTAGATTCTTATACTTATCTTGTATTTGAGAATAAAGTTTTGTTTTTTCTTTTTCTTCGTCGTGTTTCTTTTTTTCAAAAAGCATAAGATCACATTTTAACTTATGTTGTTTGAAGTATTTTATAGATAATATCTTTTTACAATTTATACATTCAGTATTTGTTTCTTCTTCTTGTTTTCCTTGTAAAATCAAACATTTTTTAACTGTTCGTTGATGCTGTAATAGGTTTACTTTAGTAGCAAACTTTTTTGTACAAAATTCGCATATATTTTCCATATTTATAGCTTTATTATAGCTTTAAATTTTATATTTCCGAATATTTCCGGAAATCATTAGAATTTTTCTTAATATTTCCGAATATTTCCGGAAATCATTGGAATTTTTATATTTTTTACTTTTTACTTTTTTGTTAATAAAAAAGTAAAATTTTCAAAGCATAAATAAAAGTGTAAAATAGTTTTTTTTAAAAAATATTATTTTTTTAAAAATTTATATAAAAAAAATGAAAACCCACACACACAAATTTTTGTGTGTGTTGAATTCAATAAAATATTTTTTATAAGATAAAAATGTTATAAAAAATGTTATAAAAATATTTGTTTCGTTATTTATATTTAAAATAATCTTAAATATAAATCCTAGCTTAGTTTATCTTTATGTGTGTTATATTGTCTGTCAATAATAGTAAAAGTCTCCTCACTTGAATCAAACATTTTTCTGAGATATTCTTGTATCTCTATATAAACATCATTATTAGTATATTCTCTGCACGTATAAATATCCATAGCTGCATAGTTCTTCTCTGGAAATGTATGAATGGATATATGAGATTCTGACAACATATAAATTATAGTTATACCTTGAGGACTAAATGTATGTTCAGCTTTATTAAGAATATTATAGTCATACGTCTTGCATATATAGTTAAATATTTCTTTCAATTCTTCTAAACTATTGAGAAGAGTATGATTCTTTATATTTTTAATATCACAAATAAGATGCTTACCACTAGACATTGTAGTTATTTATTTATAGAATATATTTTTATATTATGTTTATAAACTCTTCGTCGCTATCATCTAAAAGTATATCACTTATATCTTTGAATTCACGATTCCTAGGAGTTCCTATATTTTGTATATAATTTTCAATAGCCACAATTTTGGTGTCTTTATTCTCTTTTCTTTTTATATTTTGTAAAGGAGAATTATATGCAGAACCACCTTTTAATAAAGTAGGATAATTACAAGGACTTTCCGTATCATCATTATCATCATTATCATAATTATCATCATTATCATCATTATCATCATTATCATTATCATCATTATCATTATCATCATTATCATCATTATCTATAGTGTCTATATTCTTAATATTCTTAATATTCTTAATATTCTTTTCGTTCATCATAAGGCTGTATCTATATTCATATTTTTTACGGTTTTTATATAAGTCAGACACAAGACTTATATAAGTGTTATAACTTTTATGTGACTTATAATTATTATTACAATAAGATATATAAGATATATTACATCCCATTTTTATTATAAAAATGAATTATTTTGATTAGAAAACTAAAAAATATTAATTTAAGAGATGATGCTCACAAATCATATTTCATTTCTTGAGAAAAATATCAAACAACTTCTTTTGAGCACTCATAATAATCTAACCTTTCCTACTATTTTTGAATACTATTCTGCTATATATCTAACAAAAATTCATCAAAAACCTTTCTATGTATGGAAAGATCTTTCTCATTCTCAAAAGAAAAATGCTAATTTTCCAAATACTGATAAAGGAGTAGATATAGCGGATGAGTCTTTCACTATATTAGGACAATCTAAATACTACTCTGAAAATAATAGTATAACTTATGGAAAACTTTCGACATTTCTTTCTACTGATAAACTAGTGGGAAGAAACAATCTTCAATTTATCTTATTAAGAACAGATCACAGTCGTATAGATAAATTTATCAAACCTATGATTGATCGTAAAACTCTTATCGATATTCCTTTAAAGAACAGCGATTTCTTGTCTTTTTGCGAACACATTAAAAAAAAATAATATTCTTAATATTTATTTAAAATAAATATTAAATTTAATTATATCCTTCGTAACTTAATACAGCTTTCTTAAAAAATGAGTCATAGTCTGTATCGTCTACGTGTTGTCTGAACTCTTCGTACATTTCTTGTCTGATGTGTGATATATTTTCTCTGAAAAATTTTAGGAAATTACCTCGTAGATTATAGTGTATGTTTGGTATAGTCATTTCACATAGAACCTTTTCCATATATTCTTCGTCTTTTATATCTTTAATTTTGCTTGTTAATCTTCCTGAGAGATTGGATATAATTTGGTCATCAAATCCTATAGATATACTCATACTTTCATCATATCCTGACAAAGTATTGACAAGTCTTCCAGCAAATCCTGATGAACATTTATTGTTACTTTCATCCAATTCTTCGACAAGTCTTTTTTCCAAGTCTTCTTGAAAGAGTGAATCTTGTATATATGCCCATACTTTTAATAGTATAGTGATTAGAGTTACATTAGATGTTCCGTAAACTGCTCTGTCTAGACTTATTCTTATAAGAGATCCTTCTATTTTTTCTTTGAGTTCTTTCTCTTCGTCTTTTATAGACTTTAGAATGGTTTCCTTTATGTCTTTGAAAACATAAGTCTTTTTATTTTTTGGTTGATAAGCGACAAGTTTATCTACTATTTTTTGGACTGATTGTTCGATATTTCTATTGTGAACATTTTGTTTATTATCAAAAATATTACCTCTATCTTCTCCTCCTAGCGCAATAATAATAGTTCTTGCAATAGTTCTTGTTTCATCTCTAGCGTATTGTAAGAGTATGTCGCAGGAATCTGCTCTTATATCGTCTACTAGTGTATGGTCATTTGCAACTGAGATAAGAAAAGTTTCTAGAAAGTCGATAAGATCATTATCGTTAATATTACATTTTTCAAAGAGGTATTGACAAGAGAGAATTCTGAATGTAAATGTATTTTTTTGTTCTTTTATGAATCGAATACAGGCCTCTTTCGCGTAATAAATAAACATTTCGATATTTTTGTCTTTTATTTCTATCTTTTTCTTTCTTTGAATTCTTAGCGGTATAGATGTTTTAGATGCTTCGAATGTAGATTCTAATTTTTGAATGGTTCTATACCTGTAAAGTTCTTCGATAGAAGTGTCGTTAATAATAGTACAGAAATAATCACGAGATTGTTGTTTGAATTCTTCGCATTTCATAAGATATAAAACAGTGTCAATTCGTATTGGAGTCGATAAAGTTTTTATAGAATCTTGTTCGTTTTTAAGCATAGAGTTGATGTATTGATACCCGTTTTTTTCTAGGCTTTTAGCACATTCTATACGATATGATATGTTTATAGGAGTAGTTTTACAGATTTGGTGTATATATTCTTCTAGGTTTTTTGTTTTAGAGAAGAGATACATACCAGATATTCTACTTATTATTTCTGAGAAACTTGAGTCTTGATCTGAAATGCAATGGTTATGAAATATAATGAGAGAGTCGATACGAGTTTTTAGGGGTTTGAAAAGGTCTATGCAGTCTTGTCGTAAAGTTTCTGTATCTTTTTCTTCGAAAGTGATATCATTATCATTTAAGTCGGGAACATTTAGGGATTCAATCGAATCTATGGAAGTTACAGTTGATTGAATTTTAGACATTTTTTATATGTTTTATAATGTTATAAATATTTTAAATACTATTTAATGATTGGTCTAAAGATAAAATTATGTCTTTAAAAACACCTGAAGTGTCACAGATAGGTGACTCTTTGCTTTTAAATGAGGAAACAGAGAAAAGTATTGAATATTTTAAGAATGAATTAAAAGATGAGTATGAGAAACTTCCTGAATTTTTAGAGTTTCATTCTTCCTTTCCTCAGACTGGAAAACAGGGAGTGTTAGGAATTTTAAATAATAAGAACAGTAAGAGAAAATATGTTTACAAGATTAGTCAGTATTTAAATTTTTTGATGAATCATGAATATTATGTTATGGAAGGATTAAATGAAATAAGAAATATTTGTCCTCATTTTTGCAAGACTCTTGGTAAGTTTAAGGCTAGAGTTAATACAAATTATAGAAATGAAGATAATCCATTCGATTATGATAATGATGATTATATAGAAACTGATGTTTTGATGATGGATTATTTAGATGGAAGGAAACTCTATCGTTATATAAAAAATGATAATGTTACACCAGAGATAATAATGTCTATTATTAAACAGACATTGATGGCAACAATTATAGCAGGAGAACATACAAAGTTTACACATTATGATATGCATTCTAATAATGTATTAATAAAAAAGTGTCAACCAAATACAGCATTTTTCTATATACTAGATGATAATAGAACATACTTGGTTCCTACATATGGATATTACCCTGTTATTATTGACTTTGGATTTTCATTTAGCAGTAATAATGAGGGTAAACCAATAGGTAGCGCATTAGCTCACACTAATGTAGGATTTATGTCTTCTGGTTATGATCAAAATGCTGATCCAAAGCTTTTTCTAACAAGTGTAAGCCACGAAATGAAAAAGTACAAGAAATCAGAGATATCTACTCAATTTCGTGAATTGATCAAAAGAATATATGAAAAATGTGATGTGGATTTGGATTGCGGATGGGATAACAGGGAAGATAGTCCAAGCATCAGTGAATATATTTTAAAGAAAATGAATGGCCAATTTAAGCGTTCAAAATTTTTCAAGAATCAGGGACATCATATTGTGGATTTAATGCAAGCTTTAGTAGAGTTACCTGTCTATAAGAGGAAAACTGAGGATGAAATAGATGATTTGGCTGGAGTATTGGTTACAGAGTTTTATAAGATAGAAAAGGAAATATCTAGCGAATTTTATAATATGTATATTATGAAGAATATGATTGATTCGACTATAAAAAATAGAAGCTTATATATAGAGAAAGAAACACGAGAAAAAGCTGTTCAAAACTTTAAGAATGATATTTTGAAAACAATCGATTCATTAGTGAAGTTTTGTAATCCAAAAATAAATTGGGAAAAATTGTTATGTTGTTTATTGTGTATTAGCAAGTGCATAGAAAATATTTGCTATGAAAAACTTAAAAAGTTAATGTCAATTAAGAAAGCTGATTATAACAATATGAGACTTAAGAATACTACAGAAATTTTTGAAGCAATAGAAGCGAATATTCCATCTCATTTCTTTTTCGATGATAAGAGCGTAATTTATGTGTGGGATTGTGTAAATCAGAAAAGTTATAAGATGAAACTTAATAAAAGTATGATCAATTCTCTTAATGAAACGCATCCATTTGAGAGGGGGACGATATTATATGAGTACATATCTTCAAAAGAATAATTTATTTATTAATTTTATTAATAAATGATGACAAGCGATAAAAAATTTTTACCATTGGAAAATGAAAAGGAAAGAGAAATAAAAAAGGAAAAGGAAATAAAAAAATCTCTAAAAGATATGTGTGTATTTGCAACGTTAGGAGCACCTGGATTTTTTATGTATAATCTTTATAAAAAGTACAAGAAAAATTTTTAATAAAGATTATTTCTCAAATGGATCTGTATTCAAATTAGATGATGATATTGATGATATTGATGATATTGATGATATTGATAATAATAATAAAAAGAAGTTACACGTCAAAATTATTTATATAAAATATTATATAAATAAATAATGTCGATTGAATCAGACAAAATAATCCCTCCCTCGGTAATAATAAAACAACCATCTTTCTTAACTAAGTATAAGAATTACATCTTAATTTTTATATCGTTATTGATTGTTGGTATGACCGTGTACTTTATTTACAAAAAATCAACAAGTAGTTCATCTACTCCTAGACCATCACCAAGTAGTTCATCTACTCCTAGACCATCTCCAAGTAGTTCATCTACTCCCAGGCCATCACCAAGTAGTTCATCTACTCCTAGACCATCTCCAAGTAGTTCATCTACTCCCAGGCCATCACCAAATAGTTCATCTACTCCTAGACCATCTCCAAGTAGTTCATCTACTCCCAGGCCATCACCAAATAGTTCATCTACTCCTAGACCATCACCAAGTAAAACTATCTACGGTAAATGGTTTGGTTTTAATGGAGAAATTAGTATAACTATTAATTATGACAATAGTTTAGAATATTTCCAAAATAGCCCTGAATATAAACTGCTTTATAATTATAATGGAAGATATGATCCATATTCACAGCGTATATGTTACAATGATAGTATGTGTTCAGATATTTCTCAAACTGGAGCTGTATTCAAATTAGATGATATTGATAATAATAAAGCTATACTTGATTATGGTGTTGATCATCCTAAAGGAATTTTTACAAGGGTATAATATTATAATAAAAAGAAGTTACACGTCAAAATTATTTATATAAAATATTATATAAATAAATAATGTCGATTGAATCAGACAAAATAATCCCTCCCTCGGTAATAATAAAACAACCATCTTTCTTAACTAAGTATAAGAATTACATCTTAATTTTTATATCGTTATTTATTGTTAGTATGACCGTGTACTTTATTTATAAAAAATCAACAAAAAAAGAAAAAGTTGATTGTCAGTTATCTGACTGGGTATATAATAATAATTGTATATGTGATAATGGAAGTCCTAGTGGTTATAAATATAAATACCAAAGTATAATTAAGAATGCAGATAATGGAGGAATATCGTGTCCAAGTGCGGATTCTTTAAGACAGAAAATTTTAAGTTGTAATTGTTCTACACCATCTCCAAGTAGTTCATCTACTCCTAGGCCATCTCCAAGTAGTTCATCTACTCCTAGGCCATCTCCAAGTCCTTCATCAAGTGGGTCAATCCCATCTCCAAGCCCTTCATCAAGTGGGTCAACACAATTAAATGGAGATATTTTTCTTTACCAAAGATATGGAATTGGACCTATTAATCTATATGTAAGAGGATCTAATCTTTCTGTATCAAGAAATGATTTTTCAACCGCTGCTATAAATTATAAGTATGGACCTATAAAATATGAATTAGATTCTAATACTTTTGTTGCAGATTATGGAAATGGCGATTTACAGACATATGTGTATAATCCTCAAGATAATACTATATTAGAGAAGTCGACTAATATTATATTTACAACCAACGTAGCACCAGTTTAAATGGAAAATGTGTGTATATTAATTATTTATAGGAAATCTAAAGCAGTGTATTATTTATAAAATTATTATAAATAATGTTATTAGAATTGGTTATGATAGTTAAGAATTCTGGAGAGGTTTTGAGAAAATGTTTGAAATCTATAAAACCTTATATTGACTATTGGACAATATTAGATACAGGAAGTTTAGATAATACAATGGATATTATTAGAGAGGAAATGAATGGATTGGAAGGAAAATTATATCAGGAGGGATTTGTAGATTTTTCTACGACACGCAATAGATCTTTAGAGCTATCTTCAAAGCAATGTAAATATACAATTATTTTAGATGATAGTTATGTCTTGCACGGTGGAGAAAAGTTGAGAAAGATGTTGAAGAAAGGAAATAAAAGCTCATATTGTATAAATATAGGATTTTTAAAAGAGAAGATTTTAACATCTTATTATTATTCGTTGAGAATAATTAAGAGTAGTGAAAATTTGAGATATACTTCAAAGGTTCACGAATATATTTTAGATGATAACATAGAATATATAAGAATAAATGACATCTTTATCGATGATGTGAGTGATAACGAACATTCTGTTCGTAGCCGAAATCGATATCATAAGGATATTGAGTTTTTGTTGGATGAGAATAAAGAGAATCCAGATAATCCAAGAACATTGATGTATTTGGGTAAGACATATTCTTTATTGAAAGATTTTAAAAAGGCAGTTAATTATTACAAAAAAATGAAGATAATTGATAATATTGACAAAGAGTATGAATTTGTGTCGTATTATGAGGAAGCCTGTATAGATTTCAGCGAAATAACTATGGATCAAGGAGAGTTTCGAAAGAAGATGATATTTTTACAGAAAAAGTTTCCAGATAGGGCTGAACCATATTATAAGTTATGTGCTTTTTTGTATGAGAATGCAAATAGTATGACTAATAATTATACTGCAATAGTGAAGATAATGGATAAATTGATAGATTTTAAGAAACCAGAATTATATTTGACAATGTTGGATACTCACGTATATGATTATTATATACCTTATTTATATATTGATACCAATTTAAAGGTAGGAAATTTTGACAAGGCTGTTAATAAGTTGAGAGAAATGTTGGATATTTATCCTTACGATCAGCCTTTATTAAATATGAAGTACGCTATATGCGATAAAAGTAATTATAAAATAGAGGAACTATCCAGAGGAAAAACATTAGTAATACATACAGGAGCACTAGGATGGGAATGGAACCCAGATAATAATTTAAAGATATCTGGGTCTGAATATATGGCTATAAATATGGCAAAGGAGTTTACAAAGTTGGGGTATCGAACTTTTATATTTGGGTCTTTTGAGAATGAGAAAAATGGTATTGATTATCAGGGAATATATGATGGAATACAATATATTGATTATAAGTTTTTTGAAGAGTTTTGTAGCAAGTATGTAATAGATTATTTGATAATAAGCCGTTTTGTTTGTAATTTAGTATATTATGAAAATATTTTAAATGTTTATTTATGGGTTCACGATGTTCTTCCTCAGATGTCTAATTGTCCAGTATTACAATCTCACGCTGTTAAGTTCAAGGGGTTTATTGTATTAAGCAAGTGGCATAAGGATTATGTATTGAATCATACGGGTGTTCCTGAGAATATGATGATATTATCTAGAAATGCAATATATAGTGACAGATTTTTAGAGTCTGACAATATTGGAGGAAAGATTCTTGCAAAGCAAGCTTTTCCGGTGGAAAAGATTCCTTATCGTTTTATTTATAGTAGTGATGCATATCGTGGATTGAATTATTTGATAGATATGATGCCTGAAATTAAGGAACGATATCCTGAAACTACATTGGTAATATATACACGTCTTGAGCATATTGAGGAAGATACGATGGAAAAGATAAAAAATATGAATTATGTATCTTTGAATTCGCGAATTTCTCAGGATAAGATTAAGGATGAGTATTTAAAATCTGATGTATGGCTATATCCAACTGATTTCCAAGAAACATACTGTATTACTGCATTAGAGGCCATGGCCTCTGGGTGTTTAGTTGCTTCTGTTAAATATGCTGGATTAGCTGATACTATTGGAGATAGGGGTGTAATGTGCGATAGTCCTATAACAGATAATAAGAATAAGGATGAATTATTAAGAAAATTATTTTTTGTTATGGATCATACTGAAGTGAAGAAGAGATATATAGATAAGGCTAGGGAGTGGGCATTGAATCAAACATATTATAATCTTGCAGTGGAATGGGTAAAGATGTTTAAGTCTAGATCTTAAATACGAAAATTATTAAAGTAGTTAAAAGCGAATTCGTAAGTTATGTTTTCTATCTTTTTCATAAGAATAGAAAAGTTTTCAGAGGATAGATTTTTTTCCAAGTAAATTACATACCGATCAAACCAAAGTTCTTGTTCATTTTCTATAAAGTCAGAACATACAGTTGAAAGCTCGATATTTGACATATTTGATTTAAAAAAATCAAATAGCCCTCTTGTAGAAGGTGGCATACCATCTAATGAAAATAAATCATTAATAATATCCTTTAGTTTTTTTAGAATTTCTCTAGATTTATTACAGTCAAGCATACGGCTATATGAATCTGTAATTACACGAAATACGTCAGCATAGGGTGAGTTATAATTTTTAATAACTTTTGTAATCGATTTTTTATACCATCCGTATACTCCAGTATATTGTATATTATTGGTATTATTGGTATTATTGGTATTATTGATATTATTGATATCTTTTTGTTTACAAATTAAACTGGCATTACCTTGATCTATGATTACTGCTCTTTTATTTGATGACACTGAATTTTTAGTTTTTTGATAAGGAAGAAAGTATGTATATTTTTGTGATTTTTGATAATTTTGTACCATAATATTATTACAGTGTAAATCATTATGATTATAGTAAATTTTATTAGGTATTTGAGCAGTAGATAAAGCTCCGAATAATTGTAAAAAAATTTTGTATAGAGTCTTTATAGAAAATGAATTACTTTGTATATATTTAGCTAGAGTTTTTCCGGGTATATATTCGTATACAGAGAAAACGTGCATCTTTTCCGCCTCTACGTTAGAGTCTTTACATTGTACACAGAATTGTTTATTTTCTATAAATTTATTTAAGAATTCGTCAGTTGGATATTTACCACTTTTATCAAAAAGAATTTTAAAAGTTGGACACATAAAGAAAGCATAAAACATAGCAAAGTTTCTAGAGTTAAGTTTTTGTATGTAGTTTTTATTTATGTAAATTTCAATGAATGCTGAGTCTAGTCTACAGTATATTTCTTTGACTTTACATCGTTGCTCGTTATTTTTATTATTATCAATACAGTCAATATATTCATCTTGACAATGTTCGTAATCTCTATCCCTGACAATTTCATACTTTACTACAAAATAGTCATCATCTCCTTTCTTTTTCTTATTTTTTTCTTTCTTAAACTTAGCAAGAAATGTTGCACCATAGGCACCTCTTGAGAGATATTTATATGGATAAATAACATTACTTAAATCTATTTTGTGTGTTAAAACATCTGTATTTTTAAAGTTTATACTTGTGTTTTTTAATTTATTTATAAATTCTTTGAACCTCTCATTTTTTATATAAGAAATAAGACTATCTATATTATTTTTTTGGTCTTTGTAATCTCTGTAATGAGGTGTTGTATATGGTGTGTATATCTCTCTTACCATTTCTTCGATGTTTAGCAATGATATTTTGTTTTTACCAATTAATTTAGCCATTTTTATATTGTATATTATAAATAAATATGAAGAAAATATATGGTAAAATAGCTCTTTTTCTTTTTAGTATACTGATATTCACTTTTATATACAAGTTATACCAGATTTGTCTATATTAGACTGTCTTTACATATCAACCACAATACAGTCTCTTACAGGAAATTCTCTAGTTGAAAAATATCAAGTGGCAAAGAAAATAACAATAATCCAGATAATAATAGCTGTGTTTATATTTTTACTTACTAAAAGTCGAATATAATAAAAATGATTTTGAATTAATTTTATGAGGTAAGAAATAAAAGAACAAATATGTCTTACAACTCGCAAGCAAACAGCAAGATGGCCAAAAAGTCTATTTATATCAAGAAGGTAGTAGATTACGAAATTCCTCAGAATATTATGATTTCCATTTCACAATGGATCGATTGCTATAATAATAATATTAGAGAAAAAACCAAGATTAAGATGCATTCAGAATTTGAGGAGAAAATTAACGATTGTGATATTTCATCATCAATGAAGATGTCAAAGTCCGGCAAACGCTCGGAAAATGAGCGTTTGAAATACGAGAAAGATATTTTTGGATGGGTTTCGTCTATGTCAGATGATAAGGTTGACTATTTCTCGGAAAAACTGTCAGAATATATGCGTATTAGTAAAGATGTTATTATTAAGAGTTATATTAATATAATTCGCCTGGAAAACAAATCCAGACCTTTTGATAAAAATTATAAGGAAAAACTTATCTTAAATGTAAAGCCTGATTCTGTAAAGAAGGAGGAACAAAAAATACAGATTAGTTCAAACGAAGAGTACAAGAAAGATAAAAACGGAAAGATATTGTATGGTGATGCCTGGGATCTATAATTATAATAAGATATGATTCATATCTTATTATCAAATAATTGTCAATAAACTTTTTAAAACTAAACTAAAATAAAACTAACCATAGTCAAAAATCATCTTCTATAATTTCATTCTTATTTTCATTATTACCTAATACGTGAGCTGATTGGTATTCGGTAGGTCTGGATTCGAAAAAGTTGGTCTTTGATTGCATACCAATTGTTTCCATAAAAGCAAACGGATTCTTTTTGTTATATTTCTTTTCGTATCCAAGTTCAACTAATAATCTGTCTGATACATACATAATATAATCCATCATAGAATCTTCGTTAATTCCTAGTAGTCTAACAGGAAGAGCATCTGAATAGAATGTACGAGAGATATTTACACCCTCGTCAATAATCTTATAAACTTGTTGTGACGTGAGTTTATTTCTTAGTAGTTTATAAACTTCGACTCCAAATTGTACGTGTTGTCCTTCATCTCGTGCGATAAATTCGTTAGATTTGATAAGACCAGATAAGAAAAGACGTCCATTTGACTTGAATCGTTTCAACCAGAAAATACTCGCGAAAGCTCCTGAGAAAAATACACCCTCTACAACACAAAAGGCTACGACTCGGTAGGAAAATGGTAGGTCACTATTGATCCATTTCATTGCCCAGTCTCCGATATTTTTGATCGAATCAACGGTTTTTATAGAGTCTAACAGAAACAATTTTTCGTGAGAGTCTTTTACGAGATTATCCAGCATAAGTGAGTATGATTCGCTATGAACATTTTCCATCATCATTTGATATGTATAACATACAGTTGCTTCCATAGGAACAAGTTCGTTTAGAAAGCGTGTTGCTAGGTTAAAATTTATGATTCCGTCAGATGCAGCGAAGAAACCCAAAATACGCTTGATATAGTGTTGTTCGTCTGTAGATAAAGATTCAAAATCTTCCCTGTCTTTAGAAAAGTCAATTTCTTCAGTTTTCCAAAATGATGCCAGTTGTTTTTTGTAAAGATCCCATAGAGACATATAGGTAATAGGGAATAGTGTAAAACGACGTGTACTTTGATCAAGGATTGGTTCATATTCTAAATCTTGTAAATTAGTCATCTTTCCTTTTATTATATATTTAACATTATTTTTTTAAAATCATAATAATTTTTCTTACTTTTTTCATTAAAGTAAGAAAAATAATCTATATAGACGATAATTAGATTATTTTATGAAACATATAAAATAATCTAACTATACTTCTTTTCTACATATAGGACAAGAATTATTTGTCTGAAACCATTGAAAAATGTTTCCATTTTCACAGCAATTTGTCTGGTCAGCGTGAAAGTAGTGACTACAATCTAATCTGATACATTTTTGATTATTTTCAATATCTTCTTGGCATATAGAACAAGATTCTTTATCTTCATATTTTACATCGTCAGAGTTATTTTTGAATGTATAAGTAAAGGTGAATATTTTTTCTTTTATGGTATCAAGTTTTGTTTTCTCTACAGGTTTTAGAGGTGTCTCAGAAATAAGTAATTCTGGATTTAATATAGACATAAGAGATCTTGTGATATAGGAATTAAATTCTCTAATAGATTCAGGATAACGTTGTTCAAGAATATAAAATTCTGTAAAGTAGTATACATCGGAACAGGATAAATTTTTAATATCTCCAAGTTTTTGTATAAAGAATTCTGCTGCTCTTACAAACATATTATTATCTTCTATATAGAAGGGACAGAAACAGCTATTTCTAAAAGACAATAAATACTCATATTTAGTTGGATATTCTCCATTATTATTTCTTTTTAATCTAAAGAGCTCATATACATAATCCAAGTGTGTTTGAAGAGTTGCCTCTTGGTAATAGTTTTCTCTAAAGTATTCAAGATTTTCGTAAAGTTCTTCAATATTCTCATATACATCGTGTGGTAGTATATAAGAATAAGTAAATGTAAAATCCATATTCTTTTTTATTTGTTCTAATATATTCTTTATAATATAAATTAATTTATATTATAACTTTCTTATTCTTTAATAATCTTCATCATCGCTGTCTCTAAGTTCGTTTACATCTGCCCAACATAAATATTCAAAGATAGGATCATAATACTTTTGACGAAGTTCTTTAACCGACTCTCTCAGTCTCTGTTTACTAATTAACTGTTCTTCTGGGGATAATCCCTCGTCATCTAAAGAGGTTAAAATTGTAGGTGGAATAAAATTTTTAGTAGAAATAGTCTTATTATTATCATTACAAGTGTTGATGTTATCATAAAGAACGATATGTAGACGTTTAACATCTTCTGGAAAAGCTCTTTTTACGTAATGCACCTTTGTTTCAGATGTATGTTTGAAATAACATTTTTCTTTTCTGAGGCACTCTGTATCCCATTTACAGATGATTGGATTTAACTGTTTGAATGTGTGAGCATAGATGCATTTTGATCCTTTTCTACATTTTTGAAAACCGTAAAGACAGAATTTCGTATGCAAAGAATACACCTTTTCTTTCTTAAACTCTGGTTCCAACCCTTCAGTATCTTCTATTTCTGTGGATGAGATAACAGATATAACAGGATGTTCATCAACTAAACGAGTGTAAGCTGGAATGATTTCAGAAAATGAAACAGTCTTCTTTGCCATATTTGTAAGATAAGATATATTTCTTATAAAAATAAAATAATAAAATCAATTTTAAATAAATGAGCAAAAGTCCTACCTTACATAACATTGAAGATAATTTTTCCAGGATAAAGAGAAAACTTGGACTGAAAAGAGATAAAAGTAATCCTACTAAGAGTATATTTATTCTATTATATATGGTTGTGACATTTATAATATTATTATATTTTAAACCAAGAATAGTTTGCAAAGAAAAAATGTCATATTATAATCAGCCAGATAAACCTGATGTCTCTAACACAAGATTTATTCTTTTTTATGTGTTATTACAGATTCCTTTATTAATATATATTACATGTTTTTCCTAGAGAGATAAAAGTTATTAATCAAGAAGAATAGAAGAGCAAATGTCAGAGATTTATATAATAGTTTGTAGTATATATTTTCAGTTTTTACTATTTTCTCTAAAAGTTTTTCAGAGATTGGAAGATTAATGACAGTAAACAAAATTGTAGCTATAATAATATCTTTAAAGTGAAACCAGGCCTTTTCTGTATCTTTTGGTATGTTCTTTACTAATTCAGTGCTAGGTTGAGTATAAGGATAAATAGTATCAAGTATTGTTTTCTCTTTTAGAGAAAGCTCCTCGTCATCCGTTGGAAGATTTTTTATGAGATCAGAGTTTTTAAATAGACTGGTAGACATTATTTTGTTAAAAATATTACCTTTAAAATCTTTTTAAATAAATATATGTATGTAAAAAATGAGCGGATTAGACATAAAAAAGTTCAAGAAAATACTTCAGAAATATGATTTATCAATAGTAGAGTATTATAATATAGACAAGAAATGTGCAATGATAAAAGTTTTTATCAATAGCATATGCGAGTTTCTCATCATTTATATTCCTAGTAAAATAAGATCTGAGATAGATTCTCAAAACTCCTATGATATAATTGAGTTATCAGATAACATAGAAAACGATGATTATTCTAACAGTTCAAAAGTTCCAAATATGCAAAAGATAGACGAGGAAAAAAGTGTTTCAAAATATGAAGAATTAACCAAGAAATATAAAACTAATATTTCTTTAGATGGTTCCGACGAGCCTATAACTAGAAAAATAAAGAGACAGATTAATCGTCTAAGGATTCCTTTTTCTTCTTTAGAATATGATATAGGTATAATTAATGGTAAATTTTTAGGAGTATCATTTGGCGATTCCGTCAGTTTATTTAATATTAAAAACTATAAGATCAATACAAACAGTAGTAAAAATATAATGTATTTGATAAATATAAATGACCTTATCAAAAAGATAGATGATGTACAGGAAAATATTGAGTGTATAAAGAGCCAATTTTATGATATTATGCATAATGTATCAGTATCTAACTTTGAGTCAATAAACGCTTATGGAAATTTATTTTCGAAAAATTACGATTCTATTATAGTAAAGAAAGATGATTATAAAAAATCTATAAATGAATATCAAAATATTTATAAAAAGATAAAAGAGAAAGAGGAGGAAATAATAAATGAATATCAAAAAGCACAATTGTTAGATGATATTCTAAAGAAAAAAGCACTAACCACAAAGTTTCAGAAAGAAATTGACGAGATATTTTATTCAAAAAATGATATCATAAAAAAGGGTATGATATTAGTTAGTAAATATCAAAAAAAATTGCTCACACTAGAGGAAGTTTCATTTGATAACTCAATTATGATTGATAGAGTTTATAAAAATTTCGATCAGTTAAAAGAACTTTTATAAAAATTTTGATCAGTTCTAATTTTATTTTATAGTAATATAAAATGAATGAGACACAAGTTTATAATAATATATTAAAAAAAGTAAGTTATGGTAAACCTTTCTATGCAACTAATAAATCTGCAGAAAAGGTGATTACTGACTTTGATGACTTTACTTATGATAGATATTATAGAGGAGTATATCAAAATAGTAAGCCAGTTATTTTAGAAAGAGAGGCAGGATACAGAAAAGTTGAAAATAATTGTTATCGTTATTCTACTTCTTATGATAAACCAGAATATCCTAAACACTGTTTCGAGGCTCCTTGTTCAACAGTGTATCCTTGTTATCCAGAGTATCTCAGAAAATACGCAGACCAGGAGAAGCTGGAATTATTTCTCAACAGAAAGTGTGTCGATCGTTCTTTATAATTTAAGACTATTTTATATGATTTATATGATATTAGAAATATCATATAAACTTATTTACTGTATTTTTTCCTCAATAAAATCTTTACAATCTTCAATCATTTTCATAAAATTATAATAAGAATCTTTCATACAAGATTTATGAGGGCTTGACATAATACACTGACCTGACTGAAAACATAGAAATGTACAGAATTTAGTCTTGTTATTTTCTTTAAATTTCTCTTTTTCATCTAGTGTTTGGAAATATTCTTTATAAGTTAGAATATATTTTTCCCATTCACCGTCCTTGTAAATCATCTTAATAATGGGTATATCAAGCTTTCCTATGTTAAATTTAATGTTAACGCCTGTATATCCAAAAGTTGTTTCTAATAGAGAATGGTAATCAGTATTCTTATTCACGTATTCGTCCAAATTTTCTTTATTAATACAAAAACCCAGGCTAAAATTGATATTTGCCATAACAGTAATATATAATATTTCCAAGTTTGCATTTAGAGGAAGAGATAAACATTTTTTATCCTGTATATTTAAAGCATAGTTTTTAATAAAATCTAGACATAGATGAGCCTGTTCATCATTCTTACAACCAGTAAACTGGAATTTACCATTCTTACTAATCTTAAAATTTATAAGTTTTCCTCTACAGAACATTACAATTGTTAAACTGTTTCGAAAAAAACTCTCATTTTTCTTATTTTTTACGGGTTTCTTTTCGTCATCCTCATCTTTCTTCTTCTTTTTATTTTTCAAGTTTACTCCTCTGAGTTTATCACCAATTTTAAGTGTAATAATTTCACCGTCATTTAAAAGTTGAGGCTCTTCTTTCTTCTCCAGTTTTGGGCGTCTTCCCCTCTTCTTCGGGATAACTTTGTAATCAGTAACTGGAAGATTTAAAAATAATTCATTTGTATTTATTTTCCAGTTGGTCTTCGCGATTATAGTTTGAGTAGAAATTTCGATTTTTTCAAATTCTGGTCGATTCATTTCTTTAAATATTATTATCTTATCTTATAGTTAAAGGTTATTTCTTTAAATTCATAATTTCATAAAAAAAATCGTTTTTAAAAGTAATATCATTATTTTTAAGGTGTTTCTCTTAAAAATAATTCATAAAATCTCTAACTAAACATTCTTATCAAATAATTCATAAAACCTTTATTTGGGTTTATTATCGGCCTTTTTTGTTTAGCCAAAATATATGCTTTTGATAAGGGATAATACTTTGCCATACATAGAAATGATATCGCCATCGTAGAGCTTCTTGAAATTCCAGCTGCGCAATGAAACAGAATTTTTAAATTTGGATTTTTCTTATAATACTGAATAAGTTCTGGTACTATTATATTTATCATTTCTCCTATATTCTCCTGTTCAGAATCATAACATCCTACTCTATAAATATGCTGACCATTTAAACACTTCATATCTATGTGGTGATGCTGTACCTGATTATTGTTATAGTCTAAATTTACTATAATATTAAAGTTACTATAATCAGAATTACGATCACCTATAGCAATGTTATCATCTATCCAATTATAATTATCGTAATTATAAGACATATCTTTATATAATTATATATTTCTATTTAATATTTGAAGAATAATTAAGAAGAATACGCAGGATAAGGAGTTGGTGTGATATATATATTACGATTAGAAGGATAACTTGTATAGTTTGGAGTAGTAGGAATCTTTGTATATTCAACTGGACCTCTCTCTGGGTCTGTAATAAACAACGTTGACTCATCTTGTAACAAAAATCGAACAGAAATTTCTTTATTATATATAGAACCATACATACTATTTTCAGGACAAGCATACATATATAAAACACCTGCTTTACCAGGATCTTGGCTTATTACCTGACCTTCTTGCAAAAATGATAATGTACTACCATTTCCATTAGATGTTTGCCAAAATCCAATTAAAGAAATATTACAGCCATTATTAGAATTATTAGAATTATTAGAATTATTAGAATTATTAGAATTATTATAAGACATTAATGGAGAAGAAGAAGGAGTAGTAGAAGATCCGTTATTGCATCCACAATAATTCTCTGTATTTTTAGATAAGTTAGTCAAGTTATATAAACTTAATAGTAAGTTTAATACTACTAAAATTATAATTATTTCTTTCATTTTATTATTTACAAAAAAATAAAATTAACGATAATGATTTGTAAAAGCTCCTAAACCGATTATAACATCTAATGCTAAAAATACCCAGGCATTTTTCACTTTGGCTAAGTTGGATAAAGAATATAAAAGATACAACAGACCGTGAACTGGTCTCATATCATTCCACCATATTGGCTGTCCTCCCGTTTCTATACCTGTCTTACGAGATCCAGTTGAATAAATATAGAAAAATCCTATGGCTATTATGAAAGTAACCAGAGATAATATCTGAGATGACGGAAATTTAAAAGCAATGTAGGCTAATAGTATTCTAGATGGTATACAAGCTGCAAGAAAAAGAGTTTTGCTCATTTTTATTTTAAAAAGTTTTTTATTATAAAAATATTATAAAATAAAATTGGTATGAAAAATGTCAATATTTAAGAATATAAACACAAACGATAATAAGGATATACTTGAACTAGGGAGGCTTCTCTTTAGAGAAGATGACGATATTCCCCTTTTAGAACTGGCATTAACTCTTTATATTAAAGAGCTATCTTACGTTATTATAGACAGTAACGATAATAAAATTATTGGTTTTATTATTGTCTGTAAAAATAATACTAAAGTATATAATAAATTCATCGTTAAAGTTCCAAACTGTTATGAGCTTTCTTTTTTTGGTATTCATCCTAACTATCAGGGTAAGGGTATAGGATCACAATGTTTTAATATAACATTGTCATCAATATATAATGACTGTAATCAATTTAATTGTTGGTTAATTGTAGATATAGATAATTTAAATGCTATCAATCTCTATAAAAAGTTCGGATTTAGACATTGGAAAACAATAAATAACGATAAATATCCATCTTATATTATGGGATTAAGTTACAGAAGATGGACAAAAAAAATGTCTTAGACCAAATTATAATTTTAAGCTATCAAAGACAGTCATTATAAATTTTAAAATTGATTTATAAATTAAACTGGCATAAGGTATAATAAACTAAAGAACGAATATAAATGATTGGATATAATAGCGACTCGGATCTAATTAATTTAAGATATAACTATATCTTGTATAATGAGAATGAAAATAATGATAACCACAATAATGAAAATAATGAAATTGAAATAAAAGAGAAAGATAAATTTTATGATGGAAAATATTCAAAATCTTATTCTGGAGAAAATAGAGAAGAATGTAATATATGTTTAGATAACGATTGTTTTACTTACAAGAGTTGGGTAAAACTTGGATGTTTACATTATTTTCATAGACATTGTATTGATTTATGGACAGAAGATCGTGAAACTTGCCCTATATGTAGAGAAAATATTCACAACTCTTATAGAAAATATAAACTTAGAAATACTTCAATAATGGAATTTATATTATGTCTTTTTATTATTCTTACAGTAATTTTTTTTATGTTTATTTTTCTACATTAAGATTGCTCACAATTCGCTCATAACTCATAAAATGTCTTAGACCAAATTATAATTTTATAGTAAAATTATAATATCCTTAATATCCTTAATATCTTATACAATTATATTAGATAAACAAAGTCCCTCTTTATTTAAGTACATAAGAGCAGCTGGAAGAGAATAAAATGGCATTTGTATTTTAATAGTCTTACCATCTCCTACTCTAGGCATCGAATGACCTCTTGTTCCATCTGTTAAGACATATCCAAAACCATTAATGTGAGCAAAAAGAAAATTTTTAATAACACCATTTTGATTTAACGTAATAACTCTGATTTTAATATCATCTTGCTCTTTCACTGAAGACCTACGAATAAGCCAAGAACCACTCTCAGATTTCTTGACAATATTTTCAGCCGCCTCTCTAAGATTCAAATCAGAAGGTAATTTCCAGTCAATAAGATGATCGTCAAAGTGCATTTTATTATCCAATAAAATTCTTTCACTTTTCTCTTCTTTTCCTTCAGCGAACTTTAGAAAACATTCCTTCAAATCTAATAAGTGATTTACAGAAGATAAGTTCATCTGGGACAAAATTCTTTCTTTTAAGATTTGAGGATATATAACAGGTAAATTTTGATACGGTTCTGGATAAGTTAATATTTCCATTTCAATATATTTTTTATAAGCATCTTCAATACAAACATAAATGATATCCTTCAAGAAAAAAAAGCTTGCATCGCGGTCTTTTTCTAAAATCATAACTGAAATATATTTACTTCTTTCATAAATAGAACCAGGACATTCTTTCTGCATATTCTTAGTATGCATATCTTTATAAATAGACAAAGTGTCAGTTTTTCTCTCAATATCCATTTTTTTATTTTATTTTTTAACAAATTTAAGATTAAATCAATTTTAAATGATTATAAAAACTTTGCCAGAACTCGTAATTATGTTGGAAAAATACAAAAATCCCTGTATTATTAGAAAATATAAAGGTATTGATTGGATGAATTATGTACAATATAATGATAAAAATATAAAGTGTATAGATCTAAATAAAAATCTTAGTCTTGTATCCTTGCAAGATACAAATACTCCATACAAAATATATAATAATGATTCTATACATATACTAGAGGGAGAAATATTAATAGATGAATACAAGAGGATTCATACAAACTTTTTTAATCAAGATATTTATGTGACTAAAGACTATGTTAGAGATACTTGTAGTGACTATTTTCGTGATACTCGTAGTGACTATTTTAGAGATACTCGTAGCGACGATATAACATTATGCAAAGGAATAAAGATCTATAATTCCTTCATTCATTATAGATCTTTATAATTATTCTACTTGATACGTTTGATACGTATCAAATATGCTCCCCTGTGATTGCAACTTATTCCTTCCTTGAAAGGAAGGATATATGCTCACGGCCAGACTTGAACTGGCGACCTTTGGCTCATAAGACCAACGCTCTGCCGATTGAGCTACGCGAGCTTCTTTTTAGAATATGTCCTTAACTATACGATCTGTATTCAGGACATATTCTATATAAATCTTTAAATAACAATGAGAATAAATCTAGAATAAAATTTTATCATCTGATACACTGATGTGTATCAGATATGCTCACGGTCAGGTTTGAACTGACTACCTTTGGCTCATAAGACCAACGCTCTACCAATTGAGCTACGCGAGCTTCTTTTAGAATACCTCTTTTGGAGATATTCTATATATTATATATAAATCTTTAAATAACTATTTAAATTTATAGAATCTTATAAAATGTATACAGATAAGATAGATTTTGACGAATCTTCTAAACAATGGCGTAAAAATAAAAGATATATAGGTAATGGTGTTTTTGAGTATAAATGTTCCCATATATCTTCTAAAAATTTATATTGTAAAAATAAGGTTTTTAACTCAGGACTGTGTAAATATCATATAAAATTTATATCTATAAAAAATAACAAATAAAAATACCTATCAATAATTAAAGACCCAGATTTGTTTTGGATTCCATTTTTTTTCTCCTTTTTTTAGTGATAAACCATTACTATGTACATATTTAATAACAGAAGATATATCGTTTTGTAGTGAATTATTATTCTCATTGATATATATTAGTAGAATTTTTTTATCATTCTGATCAACTATATGTTTGTCATAATAACCTTGAATGTATTGTTTGTAAAAAATAATTTGATGTATATTTCTGTCTATTTTTTCTTCATTTTTATCGTAAAAAAATAATACATTACTTACATTACTTACATTACTTACATTATTCACATTATTCACATTACTCTTGATTTCTTTAACTTCTTCATATTCAATTCCTAAATAACATAGAGAACAAGCATTGCAACATACTGTACACGAAAAAAGATCTGACATATCTGACATTCTAATTATGACTTTAATATAAAGTTCTTTAATATTTAAATAGTTAATTACTCATTTTTATTAGGGATAGAACCTAATAAAAATGATAAATAATGCAAGTTATAATAAGTTATAACAAACTTTAACGAGGAATAAATATGGAATTTAGTTATCTTCATAATATGTAAGAATTAATAAGTGACCCAGGTAACGTATATTACAAAGGACCAATGGAATACTGTATTGTTAAACAAACTAAAAATAGCCAAGAAATATTGAAATAATAAAGTCATTAACACAATTATTAAGACAATTACAAATTTTATAAGATTATCTTATAAAATAAACACTATTTTTTGATACTCTTTATTCGATACAATAATTCCGACTAAGACAATTCATATATTCAGGATTAGCAAGCATAATCTCTACAAACAATCCGCTACTAGTATCAGTATATACTGCCATACACTGGACATTACCGCTATCTCTTTCATAAGCACCTATAGGAAGAGACATCAATTGCACTCCAATAGCTTTTTCGAAATTAACATTTTGAAATATTACAACAAAGTCTCCTCCGTCTTCGTGTGGTACAGAAATTCTCACGCGTTCGCTAATGTTGTTAAGAGAGTTATTAATAAAGTTATCTAGTGCTTTTTTATGGTGAGAACGTGCTCGTTCCCAACCGTTAGAACAAGAGTGGATAAAACATTCAAGATTTGTATTCGACATATTTGATGAGTTATTAATGATTTATTATGATTAATAGTTTATCTAGAAAAATCAATTTTATATTTAATGACAATAGATTTATGTAATTTATTTTTAGAAATATTAGAAATATTATAAATTTCTAAAAAAACTACACACAAATATTTGTGTGTGTAGATTTTCTAAAAATAAATAAAAAATAGACTTTTCATTTATTTATTTTTTCTAAAAATAAATTTATAGTTTAAATTTTGCTTTGATTATTTTAGGATTTTTTTTATAAAATTTCTTGAATTTTAGTTATTAATTTTTTCATAAATTTTCAGAAATTTTCAGAAATTTATGAAAAATTTCATAAACTCCTTTTTATAGATATAAAAAAGTATAAAATGAATGTATGCGAGTTTTGTAAGAAAGAGTTATCAAGTAAAAGCAGTTTATCATATCATCAAAAGACAGCTAAATTCTGTCTAGAAATACAAGGAAAAAATACGGAAGATTTTAAGTGTGTATATTGTAACAAAGACTTTACAACAACTCATAACTTAAATGAACACTATAACTCTTGTAAATTAAAGAAAAAAGAAGATCAAAAAATGATTGAAGAGAAAACACAGACAGAATATGATACTAAAATAAAAAAAATAGTGGAAGAATATGATACTAAAATAAAAAAAGATAATACAAATCACAAAATAGAGATTGGTATATTAAACACAGAACATAAGATGGAGGTTGATATTCTTAATATTACTATCACAGAGAAGGATAAAACAATCGAGAAGCTTGAGAAAAAGTTGGATACATATGAAAAGAGATTATTCGATATGGCTTCTCGACCTACTAGTACTAATAACAATAAAACGGTAGTAATTAATACAAATGTACCCTTGACGAATGAAGTACTAAGACAATGTGCTAACACTTTCACTTTAGAAAACGCGAGAAACATAACTGGTATTACTAGGCATTTTACGGAATCTCTCGAAGATCATATAACGTGTACAGACTCTTCTAGAAATATATTTAAATATACAAACGACAAAGATGAAGAGATTGTCGACACTGATCTAGAAAATTTATTACCTCAATATCTTACGGCTTTAAA
>Ga0315284_10001778_pt1 | contig 30711 bp, 29 predicted proteins | sample YL17G09_16_MG_FD_203696 | JGI IMG/M metagenome (GOLD analysis project Ga0315284, IMG submission 203696) | Sediment microbial communities from Yellowstone Lake, YNP, Wyoming, USA - YL17G09_16 | ecosystem: Environmental > Aquatic > Freshwater > Lake > Sediment | place: USA: Wyoming | collected...
CATCCAACGGCGTGGCAAGTGAGGCGATGGCAACGCCGTTGGATGCGGGCGGCGGGTGGTTGGGACAAGAGGGCCGCGGTCGCTGTCGGGTGATACAACAAGCGGAGCCACGGAACGTACTACGGTAGAAGAGCGAGCGGCGCGGGTGTGCGCAGCTCGGCAATTCGGGCCGATCAACAGGCAGTGTTCCGGATCGACGGTTATGCAGATGGACAGGGATATCTCCGCGCGGCCTATCACTCGGAGACATTTCCTGACGGGCGCGGCTGCCGGCGCGGCGTTGATGCTGACATCCCGGCCGGTTGTTGCGCGGAGCAAGCCGGTCCCGGGGTCCGAGATCTTCGCCAAGCCAACGCTGCTCAACTTCCGCCTGACGTTCCCAGCGGACGCGATCGCGCTGCTTCGGGAGAAACCTCGGACGTGGGTCCCGGCGCGTGTCCGCGTGGATGATCGCGAGTATGAGGAGGTCGCCGTTCACGTGAAAGGCTCGCAGGGGAGCGTGCGGCCGTTCGACGACAAGCCGGCCCTGACGCTGAGCTTCAACAAGTTCGCTTCTGAACAGCGGCTCTTCGGGCTGCGGAAGATCCACCTGAACAACTCGGTGCAGGATCCGACGTATCTTTGCGAGTATCTGACGGGCGAACTGTTCCGGCGCGCCGGCGTTCCCGCGACGCGCGTGGCGTGGGCGACGGTGGAAGTGAATGGTCGAAAGCTCGGGCTGTTTGTGCTGAAGGAGGGATTCGCCAAGGAATTCCTCGGGCTGCACTTTGCCGACACGCACGGGAATCTGTATGACGGCGGCCTGCATCGCGAGGTCGATGAGCCGCTCGATCTCGAATCAGGCGATGGGGTGAAGGATCACTCGGATCTGCGGGGTCTGGCGGCCGCCGCTCATGTTGCCGATCCGGCAGAGCGATGGCAACGGCTTGGGCGGGTGCTGGACGTGGATCGGTTCGTGCCCTTCATGGCGATGGAGATCCTGACGGACCACATCGACGGCTATTGCCTGATGCAGAACAACTACCGCGTGTACTTCGACGGTCCGTCGAAGCCGGGGGCGTTTCTGCCGCACGGGACGGACCGCATGTTCGGCCGGCAGGACGCGAGCCTGGAGCCGCCGATGCGGGCACTGGTGGCCAAGGCGGTGCTGGGCACACGGGAAGGGCAGGAGCGGTACCGGCGTTGTCTTACGGAGTTGACGGAGCGCGTGTTCATGCCTGCGTGGATGCTTCCGAGCATGGACGAGGTGGTGCGGCTGCTCGATGCTGCGGACCCGCTGGTCACACGCGAATCGAGACCGCTGCGGGATCGCATCACAGCGCGGGCCGCTTTCGCGCGATCGAACGCTCCTGCGGTGTTGCGCAACCGGTCCTGAGGGTTTCGAGTGCCGACACCAGCAGGTGAAGTGGATCCCGGAATGTGCGCGCACAGGTCAGGATTGGGGATTCACGGCGGGTCTTGAACGGAAGCGAACGTAGGCCCAGCTCACGGGGCCCCAAAGGGCGTAGATGAGAGTCCCCAGCGCGAGGGTGTACTGGTGGCGGACGATGACGAGCAGGCCGATCCCCAGCACAAACAATAACCTGCCAAGCGATCGCTTGCCGCGGAGGTAGCGGTTGACGGGGTGGGGGTAGCGGAGGGCGCTGACCATAAGCAGCCCGGTAACGAGGACGATGACGGGGAGGAACCAGGTGCAGACGAGCCCGAGAGTCCGTGTGAACCACATGCCGTGCTGCAGGAGATCCTGTTGCATGAGGATCACCGACACGACGGTGCCGGCGGCGCCGGGGCTCGGGAGCCCCAGAAAGCTGAAATGGTGCTGCTCGCCGTGCTCGTTGCTGACGTTGAATCGCGCCAGGCGGATGGCGGCGCAGCTCATGTACATGGCGGCCACGGCCCAGATGAAGCGGGAGAGGCCGACGGGGATGTCGGTGATGGTGTCGCGGAAAAGCTGCAGGGCGAGAAACGCGGGGGCGACGCCGAAGCTCACCATGTCGGCGAGGCTGTCCAGCTGGCCGCCGAAGTCCGTGGTATGCCGGGTGAAGCGCGCCAGGCGGCCGTCGAGCGCGTCGAAGAACATGGCGAAGAAGATCAGATAGGCGGCGGCGGTGAAGCGATGAGCGGTGAAGAAAAGGGTCCAGCGGTCGGCTGTGTTCGCGGGGAAATCGAGGCCGGCTACATACATGGCGCCGAAGCCGCAGATGGCGTTGCCCAGGGTGCAGAGGCTCGGGAGGAAGTAGACGGAGCGTATGTAGGCGCGGCGTGAGTGGCGGCGGAACCGGCGGCGCCGGTGTTCCCGACAGAGTTCGCGCGAGATGGTGCGATCGTGAGAGTTGCTGGTCATGGGGCCTGTTGCTCAGTGAGGGTGGGTTTCGTCGGGGCGGGGGCCTTGCGGAGAACGGCGAGGATGGCGACGGCGCCGCGAACTTTCTGGCCGACGGCGACCTGAATGTGCGGATCGAGCCATTTGGCGATGTAGAGTTCCGTGCGGCTGCCGAACTTGATCATGCCGATGCGCTGGCCTCGCTGCAGGATGTCGCCGACCGCCGCGGTGCAGACGATGCGTCTGGCGATCAGGCCGGCGATCTGCTTGACGGCGGCGATGGGGCGGTTGTCGGACAGATCGGAAATGACCAGCGTGTTGGATTCGTTGAGCTTCGAAGCCTCGTCGCAACGCATGGCATTAATAAACTTGCCTGGCTTATATTGAATGTACGCAACGCGGCCATCGCAGGGCGAGCGGTTCACATGGACGTTGAAGACGGAGAGAAAGATGCCGATGCGGAGGGCGGGGGCGTCGAGGAGATCGCACGCCGGCAGGTCGGTGATATCGGTGACCGTGCCGTCGGCGGGCGATACCATGACGTGCTCATTGTGGGGCGACGGGCGATCGGGGTCGCGGAAAAACGCGAAGAGGAAAGCCCAAAACGGCATGACAATCAGCGCGAGCGACGGCTTGACGAAGGCGAGCAGGGCGGCGATCGCCGCCAGGACGATCGAACCGACCACCATTTCGCGCAGGCCGTGTCGAGTGACACAGAGCATCAGGAGCACCGTAGAAGAAGGGGCCGCGAATGTCAACGCGGCAGGCTATCGTGGTGGAGGAGATGCATCGGCGCTGGTGCGGGCCAGACGCCGCCGCCATCGCCACGCCAGAACAGCCGACGCCGGGAAACCGACGACGAGAAGAAGATAGTGGGGATGCTTGATCGTTGCGATGAAGCGTTTGGCGTACCACCTGGCGCGGTGGCCGCGGATTGGGGAATCCTGTTGAGCGCCGGACACAGTCGCGTCCTGCGGAAACCATCGAAGGCGGTCGGCGGCGGCGCCGAGGGCCGTCGTGCCGCATCGCCTGACCAACGCCTTGTAGAAACGATCGGCCGTCCCCGGGTCTTCCCATTTCAGCCATGACCCCGCCTGCCACAAGATCATCGCGGTCCGCTCCGACTCGTCGGGGAGGAGGCGTGCCGCGTCCCATGCGTGCTCGGCGGCGATGTAGCGGTAATGGAACCGCCGGTCCAGAAAGATCTCGGGCTTTGTGGCACGAGCGAGTTCGGCCGGCCCGGCGATGATCACGCTGAGCCGCGACGAAGCTCCGCGTGCCGTCGCGATATCTGTATGGTCGTATTGGCCGCCGTAGATCGACCAGTCGGGGGCCAGCTCCGTCCCGAGCAATTCCATGCCTTGGCGACGGGCGATCTGCGCGGCCGTCCAGAGCGACTCGGCGCGTTGCTGGGCCGACCGGCTGGCGTCGGCGCCGTCGCGAAGGGCGGAGGCATATGCGTCGCAAACGCTCTGCATGGCGCGCGGAAAATACGGGCGGGCCTGGTCCCATCGGCCGGCTCGCGCCAGCCGCCGCGCCAGCAGATACCGCAACGTCCGCTCAGGGGGGCGCTGCACGATTGGATCGGCGCTCTGGTCGACCTCCTGAGGCGCGTCTACCGGTAAGCTCGAATCGACATACGGCCTCAGCTCGTCGATGGTGAGCACGCGCTCGGCGACATAGGCCGCGTCAAGCCAGTAGCCTCCTCGCACCAGAAGTCCCAGCGATTCGACGAAGCAGCCGCGGCTCAGTTGAACGGCGCCGAGCTGCCCCGCGAGCTGTTCGCGGAACGTGGGAATATCGTCGATGAACTCAGGAGCGCGCACCCGCCGCAGCGACAGCTTGTCTGGACCTGTGTTGTCCGAAAGCCGAAGTGCCTCGGCCAACTCCCCCGCGGCCTCGTCGATCTGGCCGGCGCGAAGACACAACTTCCCGCGGACCCAGTGGGTGAGCATCGAGTCATCCGCCCCGAGTGCTGCCCATCGGCGCACGCCATCGAGGTCCCCGGCGCGGTACGCGGCGCACGCCAGCCGGTCGGCGCCTTCGACCACCCTGACGCCGCCCGCTTCGCTCGCCCTCAACCACGCCGCAACGCTCTCTGGCCGCGGCCCCCCAGCGTACTCATCGGCCGCGAGGATGTATGCGGTGATGACGTGCCGGACTGCCCTGTTGGCCGCGATCCCGGCCAGCGCCTCGCCGCCAGCGTCCAATACGCGGTGCGCCGTCTGGCTGAGCGAGTGGATCGCCGTCGGGTCACCGCTGGCCATGTGCTGCAGGTAAAGCTCCAGGGCGCGACCGTAGTGCTCCTGCAGCAGCTCAGCGCGGGCCTCCCAGCCGAGACTCGATGACGCCAATCCGAGACTGTCACCGCTTCCGTCACGGGCCAGTTGCCGCACTTTCTCAAACCACGGGACGGCCCTCTCCGGCTCGCTTTCGACGTAGGTCTTGCCGATCATGAATGCGGCCCATGTCGAGCGAAACATCCGCTCATCGGACGGGCGGTGAAACAGCTCCTGCCACGCGACTCGCGCATCGCCCAGGCGCCCCTGGTAATAGGCGATCTGTCCGCGAAGGTAGTCCTCGAACTCGCCAGGAAGCCCCGCGGGAATCGTCTGGTCGGGCAGGGTGAAGGGCGAAGACCGGCTTGCCGCCTCGTTAACCTGCGGGGCCGTTCGCGGAGGCGGCCCCCAATCGTTGAACAGCCTCCGCAAGGCCGCGTGTTCACGCAGGACCTTGGCCGCCTCGGCGGCGGATGCCCCCGACCTCGCCAGAGCGCCTCGCAGGTCGCCCGCATCAGCCTCGGCGGTCTGCTCGCGGGCGCTGCCCGAACGGACCACCGCGCAAAACGCGGGCAGAGTGGCGGGCCTGATGCGCCGCAGCTCCGCCTGGAAGTCGCCCAGCGGCGCTGAGAGTACCGTCTCATCACTCGTGACGATGCTGCTGGGCAAGAATGGGCCGCACGCGAGAAGCGCTGCTCCGCCTGTCATCAGCACGGCCACCGCATTGCACAGCCTACTGGGGATTCGTCGTGGAGACATGAGCGTGGACCTCCGTGTCCTTGCTGAGACGAAGCCATCCGATGATCTTGCGCTGCTCCGGCGCCAGCCTGCCGTGAATCCCCGCATCAGCCGCGCCCTGGAAACGCAACGATCCTTCCGTCGCCTCCATCCGCCTGAATCCTCCCATCGCATCGGCCGCGAGCAGCGCCGCGCCGCTCCAATGAACGACGACGACGCGCGGGATTGCCGCGTCAGCCTCGCCGTCGTTGACGAGGGCCACTTCGACGGCGCCGTCGGCGGCCTTGGCGACACGGGCGGTCAGTCGCTCCAGCGGGGGCCTTGCGGCCATGACCGCGCGGAGGGTCGGCATCGGCCAGTTCATTCTATCGCTGCGTACGGGCAGGCGATACCAGATGACGGCTTTGAGAGCGGCAGGGCGGTCGACAGTCCATGCGGAGACGAGGTCTGCCATTGCAGCGGGGTCCGAGCGGATCTCGCGCAGGACGGCATCGGCGGGCCAATCGGGCGCGGGACCTTCCGCGGAGATCCCCAGAGACTTGCCGGCGTTGTCAAAGGCGGCGAGGTAGCCGCAGGTCGGCAGTGCGACCCGGAAGGGCTTGGCGAGTTGTGCGGCCCTCTCGACGGCGCGCCGGGCCGCGGCCGGGTCACACAACGCCGCCTGAGTCGCGTCACGTTCCGGCGGATTAAGCGAGTGAACCTGCAGGACGAACCCGTCAGCGGCACCGGCGAGCCGCTTGAAGGCGCGACGGTCCAGCCAACTCGGCAAGGCGGTGAAAGTCAGAGGCGTCGGCGTCACTCGGCTGCGGATGGCAAGCAGCCAGCCGCGGTATCCGTCCAGCTTGCTCTCGGGGCAGTCGAAGTCGAGCTGCAGCTCGGAAACGGGCATCTGGGCGGCGGCGGCTTCGTCGAGGAGGTTGCCCGCCAGATCGCTCAGGCATCTGCCCGCTGGCGCGTCGGGCGCGAAGCTGCCGCCGTACGCCCCGACACGCACCGCGATTCCGACGGGCCGCCCCATCGCCCGGACCGTCTGGCGATCAATGCTGACCCGGATGACCTCGGGGCGGGAACCGCTCCACCTCACCTCCGCGCCGAGGATGACGAGCGGCTGGAGGTCAGACGGCGCCTGCGCGACGGCGTCGCGGACGTGCCTCGTCCACGCCCGCTGCCACACGTATGCCTGGTGATTCAGGGGCCCGCTCGCCCGGGGAACGCGGCTCGGCCAGAGCCACAGGCAGGCGGAAGCCGCGGCGGCGGCCAGCACGGCCAGAGCGATCATCCGTGATCGTTTCATGTGCGCTGTCGGAACACGGGGAAGGGGCGCCGGACCTGATCGGCCCCTACCGAGTGAAGAACCGTGTGATCGAGTAAACGGTCGCCTGACGCTGGACGGCCGCGATGGACTCAAGCAGGGGTATCTGCTTGGGGCAGGCACGCACGCAGTTGCCCGCCTTGCCGCATTCGCCGACGCCGCCTTCGTCCATCATCACCTCCAGACGCTGTGGCGCGAGGGCTGCGCCGATCGGATGGCCGTTGAACAGTCGGACCTGGCTGATGACGGCCGCGCCGACGTACTTGCTGCCTTGCGTGTATTGCGGGCAGGCTTCGAGGCAGCAGCCGCAGGTGATGCATCGCGAGAGGGGGTAGCACTCTTCCTGTGTCTTCTCGGGGATGACGGGGCCTGGGCCGAGGTGATAGGTGCCGTCGAGGGGGATCCAACACTTGGCTTTGCTGAGGGCCTTGAAGAGACGTTGGCGGTCGACAAACAGATCCCGCACAACGGGGAATTTCGTCATGGGCTCGAGGACGACAGGCTGGCCCGGGCCGACTAGTTTCTCGATGAGCGCGGAGCACGCCTGTCGCACTCTGCCGTTAACGATCATGGTGCATGCGCCGCAGATCTCCTCGAGGCACGAGCAGCTCCATACCGGCGGCGTGGTCTGCTGGCCGGACGTGGTGATCGGGTGGCCGGCGATGTACTGGAGGCAGGAGATGACGTTCATGTGCGGCCGCAAGGGAACGGCGAACTCCTCCCAGCGGGGCGGGCTGTTGGGGCCATCCTGCCGGCGGATGCGGAGGAGGACGTTCTTGTCAGTGTTGTTGCTCATAGTCATGGACAGCACGCCTGAAAAGTATGGCGGATGATATGTGCGGCAAATGCGTGGTGCAAGCGAGGGAACGGGCTGTGCGCGGGATGGCGAGAGCAGCATCGTCCGCCCGGGAAATGCCCGCAAACCATGCAGGCAAACCGCGGGTCTTCGGACTCTCCTGGCTCTATTCGGCGCCCTTGTTCATGGCGAGCAGCGACTGCATCTGGTCTTTGGCGGTCACGACTGCGATGGAATAGGCGTAGGTCTTTCGTCCTCCCGGCCTGAGCGAGCCGAGCAGGCGGAGGGCGCGGTCTTTGTTGCGGCCTTCGACGGTGCCGGTGGAAGGCTCAAGGGCGGCGACGTATTCGCGCTGGCCCCAGTGCTGCCAATTGGCGCAGCGGGCGAACTCTCTCGTGTTGTAGCGCACGGCCACGCCGAGCTTGAGCTTGCGGTTGACGACGGCGACGGTGGCAGAGCCGTCGCGGGCGGGCCTGGGGTAGATGTAGCCGACGTAGGAATCGGGACCGGAGTGCTGGGCGAGGGGATTGGGGATTCGTTTATAGTTGTTGCCGGGCTTGAAGTACTCGGCGGAGGCCGGGCTGTCGCCGACGGGCTCGACCTTGAAGGCGTCGTAGCAGAATTCTGCGCCTGCATCGAGGAGGGGATGCCCGAAGTTGATGTGAAGGAGCCAGGCGTGGGGGACCGGCGTGTTGGCGGCGTTGTAGAACTCGTCGGTGATGTGGATGGCGTTCTCGCCAAGGGTGGACCGGATCGTTCGCCGCAGCTCGACGCACGGGCCATAGAACGCGCCGTAGCGGAGAAGCCCGACGACGGACATATCCAAGCGGCCGGCGTGGGGGTCGGGCTGGACGACGGATTCGACGGACGCGGCGGTGTTGGAGTGCGGGCCGTGCAGGCCGAGGTCTTCGCCTTGGTCGGTGCAGGGCGCGCCGATGTTCCAAGGGCCGCAACTGGTGAGCAGGCCCACGGGGAAGCCCTTGAGCCAATCGAGGCCGCGGTCGAGCGAGCGGGAGGGGGGTATGACGCCTTGGTGCGAGAGGAACGTGAGGCTGTGCTGGTTGAAAGCGGCCTGGTCGATGTCGAGGCCGCGGTCAACCAGCACGCGATATCGCAGGCCGGCGCCCGTGTTGACGCAGAGTGCCCGGACGCCGCGTGCCGGGCCTTCGTCGATGACGTAGGCGTCGATGCCGCCGATCTGCGAGGCGGTGATGAACTTGCTGGTGTCGAAGGGCCGGTTTGCCTTGGCCATGTGCGCTCCGTGAAGAGTGCCGAGCGAACGACGCGAATCTCCGACGCGCCCATTCACCTCGGGTTCTGGATGGCTAGAATACCCTGGGAAACGGAACCGACAAGGAGTGTGCAGTGCCGATTTACGAGTACACCTGCGGGAAGTGCAATACGAAGTTTGAGAAGCTTGTGCGGACGATGGTGGAGGAAGCCGCGCCCGCGTGTCCGTCGTGCGGGTCGAAGAAGACGGACCGGGCGATGAGCGTGTTTGCGGTATCGGAGGGATCGAGCAAGCCGCCGACGTGCAGGGGATGCACCGGGGGCCCGTGCCCGATGGAGTGAGCGGGTGTCGGGAGTTGGGGCGTTTGGCATTGGGCAAGAAAGGGCGGGTCGCCGAGCGAGCCCGCCCTTTCCAGTGCCTATCCTGCTATCGCGGTTACCTCTGGAGCAGAGCCAGGACGCTCTGGGGCAAGACGTTCGCCTGTGCCAGCACCGAGGTGTTGGCTTGGACGAGAATCTGCGCCCGCGTCAACGCCGCGGTCTCCGACGCGAAGTCGGCGTCGCGGATGGCGCTTTCACTGGCGGTAACGTTTTCCAACGCCACGGACAGGCTGTTAATGTTCGAATCGAGGACCTCCTTCTGGAAGGCGCCCAAGCGCCCGCGGAGGTTAGCCACCTGCTTGATGGCCCTGTCGATAATACGCTGGGCCATGACGAGGTTCGTGCTGGAGAGCGAGTTGGCGCCGCCAGTGCCGAGCATGGTCAGATAGCCGGTTGTGGCTTCGCCGAGGCTGCTGGTGGTGACCGACGAGATGCCAATGGTCGCCTTGTTCGTCTCGGTGACCTTCGACCCGAGCGCGAAGGTGGCGCCGCCGCCCGTGATGGTGAAGCTGGCGGTGCCGTTGGTGACGTTGGCGGCGCCGGTGAGCCGGAACTCGACATCGAGGTTGCCGTTGCGGAAGCTGACATCAAGGCCTTTGGTGGTGGCGGAGGCGCCGTTCACCTTGACGACCGCGTCCGTGCCGTAGTCCTTGCCGCCGGTGCCGCCGACGGTGGACCAGGTGCCGCTGATGACCTTGACGCTGACAAACTGGTCGGAGCCGAAGTCGATGCTGTCTATCCGCAGGTCTGCCGTGGAGAGGCTGGCGCTCACGCCCGTGGCGGTCTTGACCGCGTTGATGGCGGTGATCATCTGGCCGACCGATGTGCCGGTGGCGAAGGTGAGCTGTTCGGAGCCCTGGTTGCCGGCGACCTCGATGGTGATGTTGTCAGCGGCAGCGCCGACTTTGCCGACGTGGGCGGTCTGCGAGCTCGTCGTGACATCGATCGCGACGGCCACGCTGCCGCCGTCGGGGATTCGAGCGGCGTTGACGCGGACGTTGGTGGCGTTGGTCGGTGTGCCCGTGGTGTAATCGAAGTTGCCGTTGAGGAGTTTGACGCCGTTGAACTGCGTGGTGTTGGCGATGCGGTTGATGCTGCTGAGGATGGCGTCGACCTGCAGCTGGTTGGCGGCGATTTCGTCGGTAGAAAGGGCTCCTTGATTGGCGGCCTGGTTCGTCAGGCTCTGAATCTCAAGGACGAGCGAGGAGACTTCGCTCAGGGCCCCCTCGGCAGTGTTGATGACATTCCCGGCGCGTTGGGAGTTGTCAATGGCCTGGTTGATGCCGTTGATTTCGCTTCGGAGTGTTTCGCTGGCGATGAGTGCGGCGGGCGCGTCCTTGCCGGCGTTGATCTTCAGGCCGCTGGACAGACGCTGCAGCCGCGTGGCCATGTCGCTGTTGTTCTTGGTTAGTGTGTGGATTGCCTGGAGAGACGAGATATTCGTGTTGATCCGACTCATGGTATCCTCCGTGATACATGGCCCGGACCATTCCGGGCCGACACGGCGCGGCGATCTTCCGTGGCCTCCGCTGCGAATTGTGCTGCAAGGCGTGTCGCGGGGCGGGCGCGGGGACATCCATGACCGTGCCGGCGGCTGCGCGTTCACACCAGAGAAAGTAGAAGAGAGATACCGAGCCGGAGCTCCGCCCCGGCAGACGCAGGGATAGGTTTTCGGGTGGCGAACCTCCTTGTTCAGAAGCCCACCGCGCCGGAATCCCTTCGGGCGCGCGCCGTGCGGCCAGAGCCGCCAGGCTGTTCTTTCGATTCTTTGTTTCGGATGAACCTGTGCGCAAGCTTGAGCATGGCTTGGGCACATTCTGCGCAGAGGGCTGATGCTGATAATAACAACGCGGAAACCGGGCACATCCGCGATGCAGGAATCGCGCCTGCGATGAGGGTCCGATATGTGGTCAGCCCCCGCTTCCCCAGGCCGGTCGCGAGGCAGCGAGCATGCTCCGGAGCTGGCCGCAGGCGGCGTTGACGTCGTCGCCGCGGGGTTGGCGGAGGTGGACGACGACATCGCTCTGGAGAAGCACGCCATAAAACGACCGGAGGCGTGCGGGAGGCGGAGGCTGGTATTCCGTGCCGCTCAGGCCGGGGCCGATGGAGTTGTACGGGATCAGGTTGACGTGGGCGCGGAAACCGCGGAGGAGTTCGACGAGCCTGCGGGCGTGGTCGTCGGAGTCGTTGATGTGGCTCAGCAAGCAATATTCCATGTTCACGATTCGGCCCGTGCGGTCCTGAAACCGTCGGGCTGCGGCGACGATGTCGGCGACGCCGTAGCGCCGCGTCATCGGCACGATCCGCTGGCGGGTCAGGTCGTCGGGAGCATGGAGCGAGATGGCCAGGTGCACGTTGAGATTGGCCGCCGCCAACGCGTCGATGCCGGGGACGATGCCGACGGTGGAGACGGTGATCTGGGGGCCGCCAAGCTCGCCCATGCCGGGAAGCGCGATCCGGCGGATGGCGGCCATGACATTGGAGAGGTTGTGCATGGGCTCCCCCATGCCCATGAAGACGATGGTGGCGAGGCGGCGGCCGAGTTGCCGAGCGCCCTGGCGGAGATGAAGGAACTGTTCGACGATCTCGCCGGCGTCGAGGTTGCGCTCGAGGCCGCCGCGGGTGCTGGCGCAGAAGTCGCACCCCATGGCGCAACCGATCTGCGACGAAATGCAGCCGGCGGCGCGGACGTTGTCGTGGGCGAGCATGAGCACAGACTCCACGGCGCCGCCGCGGGCCAAGCCCAGCACGAGCTTCTCCGTGCCGTCGGCGCTGCGGGTGCGGGTGACCAGGTGAGACTGGCGAAGGGCGATGTCGCGATCCAGACGTGATTGTAGAGTCTTGCCTAGCCTGAGAGTTGCCAGATCCACCTGCCCGGCGCCGAGATAAAATGCGTGCAGCAGCCGCGCGGCATGGGATGGCTTGCAGCCCCAGTCGGCGAACTGGGCCGCGAGCTCCTCGGGGTCGTAGTCGGTCAGGGCGCGCATCGCGAGCATTCTACAGCGGCCGTCGGGGGCGAACGAGCCGGGCTGCAGTGCGCCAGACCCCTCCGAAGCCCTCGGAGAACGGCCTCGCATCGCTACTCATCCAGGGTCCCGAAGGGCAAGTGCGCGGGCATGGCGGCGGGACGCTGATAAGGGGTCTTGGGCATGATCGCCTTGCCTTTCACAGAGGAGTCCAGAAAGCCCTGCATGGCTTCGAGGACAACAAAGGCCTGGTCGGTGTTGGCGCGGTGGTTGCGCCCGGTGCGGATCGCGTAGCACATGTCCGCCAGGCCCACGGCGCGGCCGTAGCCGGGCACGAAGGCGTGGGGGACTTCCACCCAGTCGGCGTCGGCTTCTTTGCGGATGTGAACGGGGCCGTCGAAGCCGTTGGGGTCGGGAACCTTCAGCGTGCCGTCGCTGCCGTAGACGGTGATGGGTTGCTTGCCGTCGTAGGTGGCGAAGCGCGTGGCGAAGGTGGTGATGATGGCGCCAACCACGCCGCTGGCGAACTCGATCAGGCCGCACACGTGATCGGGCGTGGTGACGGTGATCGTCTGGCCGAAGAGCGGGCCGGGCGCGCCGTCCTTGTTCTTGTGGGTGATCAGGCGGCTGGGGATCGCGATGGACGTGTAGCCGCTGACTCGCTTGATGGGACCCAAGAGGTTCAGGAGAGCGGTCAGGTAATAGGGGCCCATGTCGAGCATCGGGCCGCCGCCCGGCTCGTAATAAAACGGCGGATTGGGATGCCACGTTTCGACGCCGCGGCCCATCATGAACGCGGTGAAGGCGACGGGTCGCCCGATGAGCCCGTCGTCGATGGCCTTGCGGGCCGTCTGGATGCCGGCGCCGAGGAACGTGTCGGGCGCGCAGCCCATGGTGAGGCCTTTGGCGCGGGCGCCTTCGTAGAGGCGCTTGCCTTCGCGCAGGTTAATGCCAAGTGGCTTCTCGGAGAAATGGTGTTTGCCGGCACGCACGGCCTGCATGCCCACGGGGACGTGGGCCTTGGGCCACGTGAGGTTGAGGATGACTTCGACGTTGTCGTCCTTCATCATCTGCCTGGTGGTGCAGATACGCACGCCGTCGAGGCCGAACTCGCGCTTGCGGCTCTCGCAGCGTTCGCGGATGAGGTCTGCGAGGGCGACCACCTGAAGGATGGGGAACTTCGGGATATTGGTGAGGTATTGGTGGCTGATGGCGCCACAGCCGACGATACCTATCCTGACTCTGTCTGGCATCGTGAGGGCCCTTTCGATAGTAGATCGTACATGATCGGCGCGGGAGCGGCCGTGTCAAACGTGATGCGCAATACGCAATGCGTAACGGCGGGTCGGCTGACGGATGACAGGCCAGTGGCAACCCCAAGGTCACCCGCCGCCCGAGCCGACCATGTCTTCCTGCGGTTCGGTCATGCGGCGGGGGTTCAGCAACTGATCCAACTCGGCGTCGGGCATGAGCTTTCTCTCTTGTGCGACCTGTCGGACGGTCTTGCCGGATTTGTGCGATTCCTTGGCGATCTCGGCGGCTTGGTCGTAGCCGATCTTCGGGGCCAGCGCGGTGCACATGGCCAGGGATTGCTCGACGAGACCTTCGCAGCGGTCCCTGTTGGCTTCCAGGCCCGACACGCAGCGGTCGGCGAAAACCTGGGCGGCGCGACTCAACAAAGCAACGGACTGGAGGACGTTGTACGCCATCACAGGCATCATGACGTTGAGCTCGAACGTGGAGCCGAACGCGCCGCACCACGCGACCGTGGCGTCGTTGCCGATGACCTGGGCGGCCACCTGCAGGACCATTTCGGACATGACCGGGTTCACCTTCCCGGGCATGATGGATGAGCCGGGCTGCGCGGCGGGGATCGAGATCTCGCCCAGCCCGCAGCGGGGACCTGACGCGAGCCATCGGATGTCGTTGGCCATTTTCGTCATGGAAATCGCGATGGTCTTGAGCAGGCCCGAGGCTTCGACGACGCCGTCCTTGGCGGCCTGGGCTTCAAAGTGGTTCTTGGCTTCGACGAAATCGACGCCAGTCTTCTGGGCGATGGTGCGGATGGCGTGACGGGCGAATTCGGGGTGGGAATTGATGCCTGTGCCGACGGCCGTGCCGCCCAGGGGCAGTTCACGGAGGGCCTTGATGGCTTTGTGAGCACGGTCAACGGAGAGGCGGGCCTGGTGGGCGTAACCGGAGAGCTCCTGGCCGAGGCGGATGGGTGTGGCGTCCTGGAGATGCGTTCGGCCGATCTTGACGATGTCATCAAATTGATCGGCTTTCTTCTGGAGGGTGTCGGTGAGGTGTTGCAGGGAGGGAATAAGCGATTCGTTGATGGCCAGCGCCGTGGCGATGTGCATGGCGGTGGGGATGACGTCGTTGGAGGATTGCTGCATGTTGACGTGGTCGTTGGGGTGGACGGGGTCTTTGCCCCCGCGTTTTCCGGTGGCGATCTCGTTGGCACGGGAGGCGATGACCTCGTTGGCGTTCATGTTGGTGGACGTGCCGGAGCCGGTCTGGAAGATGTCGACGACGAACTGGCTGTCGAGCGAGCCGGCCATCACTCCCTGGCAGGCCTGCTGGATGAGGCTCTCGTGTTGGTCGTCGAGGAGGCCCAGGTCGTGGTTGACTTCTGCGCACGCGGACTTGATCAGGCCCATGGCGGCGATGAAGCGGCGAGGAAAGCGGAGGTCAGAGATGGGGAAGTTGTCGACGGCGCGGGCCGTCTGTGCGCCGTAGTAAGCGTCGGCAGAAACCTGCATTTCGCCCATGGAGTCTTTTTCGGTTCGGGTGGACATGAGTTCTCCGGCTCACTTTGAGCAGATTCACCACGGACACACGGCGTGGTGGACACAGATTCGCTATGGCGCACACAGCATACCCGATAGGACGTGGCACATCATACGGAAGATTGGAGGAGGCGGTCGAGCAAGCCAACGGTGTTGTGTTGGGCGCACCAGGAGCGGATGTAGGGCATGTCGAGGTTGGGAAGCTGAATGGCCAGGACGTTCCTGACGTCGTCGAGGTCTTTGGCTCGTTGGCCTTGCTTGGACCAGCGGAGCTTGGTGATGATGACGTCTTCGGGGGTGGGGACGAAGACATGGCGGGCGTTGAAAACGGTCTGAAGGCGGCGGGCGAAGCGGAGTTGGTCGTGGGGGTCGGGGCTGAGGAGGAAGAGTTCGATGGTGAATGCGGTGGCGGTGTGGTGGAGCTTGTAGCGGGTGGTGGCGGTGACAGTTTCGAAGGACATCTGCGGATCGAGGCGGTAGTCGGGACCGAGGAGGGAGACGAGGGTGTTGATGGGGGTACTTTCGAGTTGGAGGACGAAGTCGGCGTCTCTGGTCGATCTGGGAACCCCATAGAGGTTGCTGGAGAAAGAACCGACGAGCATGTAGGGGATGGCGGATTGATTGAGGGCGTCGATGACGCGGGAGACGATTTCGACGGCGGTCATGGGGATTGCTCCAGTCGGGCGGCGAGGGCGAGGCGGTCGCGGAGGAGTTGGGTGACTTGCGATTCGTCGGCGTGGGGGTGTTGGGCGCGGATGCCGGCCTTGGTGATCTCGGCGGCGTAGTCGAAAAGCTCTGCTCCCGCGAAAAGTTTTTGCTCGGGCGTGAGGCGGCGGGCGGCGTCGAGCTTGTCGGCGTGGAGCTGGGCGAGGAGTTGGGGGGTGGGGTTCATGGTCGGCTCCGGTGGAGGGATTGTAGCATAGGCTGCTTTCTACGCACCGGGTTTCAAGCTATGATTTGGGATGATGGATTACGCGCGTTACATCGTTCGGGATGAGAAGGTTTGTGGGGGCGAGCCTGTGATCCGAGGGACGCGGGTCCCATTGCGGACGGTCTTGGCGAGTCTGGCGGAGGGGGCGACGGTTGAGGAGATTCTGAAGGACTTTCCGACGCTGACGGAAGAGTCGGTCCGGGCGGTGATTGCGTTTGCGGCGGCGTCGCGCGAGGGTCACGTTAACAGCGTTTGGAACCCGGCCTGCGCGAAGTGATGATCGCCGGTCAAGGCCTCCGTGAGGTCGAACTGCTGCATGACGGTGAACGAGATGCAGTCGGTGAGCGACCATTGCTTGTCGGGGCGGGCGATATAGAGGGCGACGCCGCGGTTGAAGAGCTCGTCGGTCGCGGGGACGATGATCGTTCGGGGGTCCGATCGCAGACTGGCGAGGAAATTGGAAAAGAGCGAACGATCGCGGGTGTGCGCAAGCGCGTCGGCCACCTCCGTGAGGACCCATGTGGTGGTGATCAACGGACGGCGGAGGGAGGCGTTCAGTGCGGCGGCTTTGGTGTGAGCTTCGTCCCGGGGATTGAGCATGGCCAGGAAGTAGAAGGTGTCTGCGAAGCAGGGGGTCATCGCTTGGGGGCTCCGTGGAGGTAGTGGTCGTGGTTGCGGGCCAAGTCGGGCGGGAGGTCCTGCGCCTTGCCCATGACATCCTTGAACACCTCGCCCCAAGTTGGGGGTTGGGTGGGTTGGGCAACGGGTTCGACGCGGACCTCCGTGCCTTCGGGGAGGGCGGCGCTATTCTCAAGCACTACAACGCCGTTTTTGATTGTGCCTTTATAGGTCATGGGACACCTCTGCATATTGTACCGGGCGACGGGCGTTGGGGCGAGGCGGCAAAGTTGGAGGTTGTCAGGCAAGCTCGAAATCCGAGTCAAGTCCGAATGGCGAAGCTCGAAGGGGACACGAAGACGCGCGATGAAGCCCGCCCTACGAAGTTAAGTCACTGGCTGCTGTAGCTTCTCCGCCTCTGCCTTCGCTTCCTGTAACCACCCAATGAGCGTGTCAACTTGCTCGGGGGTAACGAGAATGAAGGCTCCTTCACCCCCATCCTCCTGGGTCATGCGGATCAGCCCCCCTCTTCGACGCGGACTTCGATCGCTAGCATCTTCTTTTCCATGAGTTCTCCGATGAAATGCCTGATGGCAGTTTACATTGGATGGAGCAAGTGTCAAGGTTGCGAGTAACTACCGTTACGTCTGGATTCCCACGAAGAGGCAGAGTCGAGGAGGTTATGGCGTGGGGGAGGGTGTGGATTTGTGCGAGTCGGTTGCGCGAAACCCTCACCCTGACCCTCTCCCGGCGTACCGGGCGAGGGGGAAGAGGTCGGCGATGGCAAAATGGATTATCCGAGCGCCTGCCACCCGATCGGTATCTTCTTCAACGCATACCCCGTCTCTTTCATGTAGTCCCCATACACCATTTCCCAGTGGAACCCCGGCATGTTCTGGGCGACCAGCGCGTCGGGAATCTTGTACGCAACCTCGATCTGGCAGCGGCAGATCGGCAGGAACGGGGTCTCGACGATCTCCCCGAGGAACCCCACGTAGCGGGCGGCGGAGAAGTCGGGAATGATGTTGGTGACCTTGGTGCCCTTGGCCATCTCGACCTTCGGGCTGGCGCCGTAGTCGGACTCAAAATGCGTCACCAGGCGGCAGGGTTCGAGCGTCTTGCCGTTCATCCTGCGCGGGCCGGTGCAGTGGGCCAGGGTGATCACGCCGTCGTGGGGATACGTGGGATCGTTCAGGAAATGAGGCTTGCCGGAGATGCCGCAGAGAAGGATGCCCGACGGGATGACGACAAAGTCGGACTCGCAGTAAGCCTGGAAGCCGGCGTCGTTCAGCAGCGACAGCGTCAGGCACGCGGTCGTCTTCGAGATCGGCATGATGGCGCCCATGCAGTTGTTGATCGTCATGGCGGAGCAGTTGGCCTTCGCCATCAGCGACCGGAACACCTGCTCGAGCAGGAATGCGTTGATGACGTACTGCTTGTCGGTTTCGAGCTTCACCGAAGGGTCGGCCAGGTACTTCCCAGCGCGATCGGCGGCAAGCTTCATCGCCGATTGATCGGCCAAAGCAGCGGCGAGGATGGGCGAGAGCTGCTCATAGCTGACGGTTTCGATGTCAAGTTTCCACTTGGCCCGGGCCAGGTCCGGGGCCTTCGGCTGCGCCCAGCCGCTGGCGCCGCCAATTGCGACAATCTTCGTCCCCAGTGAGTTCTTCAGCCCGCAGAGGGCGCGCAGCCGCCACAGAACCTCGGCCTGCGAATCCACAACAACATCGTCATTGTCGGCCTTCTTGACCGATAGCTGATCCGTGTGCTGGTGCAGGTAGCGCGGGCTGATGATCTCGTACCAGAGGTAGACCGGGCCAGAACGGTGACGCAGGAAGAAAATCACGTTCTTCCCCGATTTCTCCGCGGTCTCGAGCGTCGCCTGCGGGCCGCCGGCGGCATACAGGAGAATCGTGTCCGCCGAAGCGTAGTCGGCCGCCCGGGTCATCTGCTCGGGGTTCTTCGCCAATGCCACGGGCAGAAACGTCACCGGAAAATCGGCCTGCTCCTTAAGCTTGGCCAGTTCATTGTTGATGCGGGCGACTTCTTCATTGGCCTGGGCGTCGGTCTCGATCCCGCCCCAGCTTCGCCAGCTCGTCTGCGGCCGGCGCGTGGGCACTTCATACGCCAGGACAGGTTTCACGACCAGAGGCTTGCGACTCGCCGCCGCCGTCAGAGTAGCCTCCGCCGCAAAGGCCGTGTTCCACACAACGTTCGACATCGCCAGCGCCGAAACGGCAATGCCGGCGCCGGCCAGGAAATCCCGGCGGGTGACGGAACTGACGGCCGACTGGCAGCAGTGGGCGTGAGACGCGCATCCTTCGTGATTCACATGGTCAGGCATGTTGGTCCTCCGGTTTGGCACGACGAACGCCGCGGTCATCCTATTGCCGCAGCGCCGCCGAAGCCCTGTGACTGCCTGCAAGGTTAATCCGTCGCGGCGGCGTTGTCGATGGGGCGCCCTAGGTCGGCGAAGGCGTAGGGTGGCCAGAGGGCTATCCGTGGGCGTTCGGGGGGGTTACTATACGGTCCGAATCAGGTGAGACCCGTTGGGCTCTTTCTGCGACAGAGGGCTGCACATGCGTATCGCGCGTTACCGGATCGTTGTCCTGCTGATGGTGCTGGTCAGTCCGCTTTGGGCCTCCGCCGTAAAGCAGCCGCCAGCTACGCAGCCGACCCAGGTTGTACAGGCCCTGGTGCAGAGAGTGCTCGCGCTGGCGGAGCCGACGGCCCAGACCCCGGCCAAGACGTTCTCCGCGCGGCTCCTGATCAACAAGGCCGATGGCCTGCCCAAAGGGCTGCCAGGGGCGTCGTTGAACCTGGCGTACCAGGCGCCGGATCGGCTGTTGCTGACGGCCCAGTATGGCGGAGGGACGTACTCGGCCTGCCGCAACGGACAGGAGCTGTGGGCGTACATGCCGGCCAAGCGATTTGGGGTGGTGGGTGTGCCGGGCGTGCTGCGGTTCGCCGACGATCCGCAGAGCATGGACGCGACGGTGCTGCCGCCGTTCAAGATACCCCTTTCCATCCGGGCTGAAGTCCTGGCCGCCAGCTTCATGTTACAAGTGGAGGATAGGGGGGAAGAAACGGTCGGCGACGCGCGCTGCCGTGTGCTCGTCGTTTCCGCGCCCAAGGCCGTCGCGGACGCCATTGGCTTGCCGTCGGCCAGGCTTGAGCTGGTGATGACCTATCAGGATGAGTGGCCGAGGCGATTGCGGTTCACCGACGGCAGGCGCGTGACCGTCGAGGTGGAGGTGGAGGGCGCGGCGCTGGCTGAGCCATGGGCGGCCGAGAAGTGGGAACTGAAAGGCGAGCAGGGCGACAAGATTGAGCGCGTGGCCCTGTCGCACCTGACGAAGTTCCTGAAGGTGGCGCAATCCGCGTTGAACAACCGGATTCGCACGCTCGGGCCCGTGAAAGGGGAGCGGAAGCTGATCGCGACGGCAGGGCAGGGGCGACTCGAGGAGTGGGACGGGACGCGGGTGCTGTTCCTGAAGGGCACGCCGGAAGCGATGGGCCGCCAGCACGGCACGCTCCTCCGGCGCGAAGTGCGCGACGTCTCCGAGCGGATGCTCTATGGCGTCGGGGTGGCCAGTTCGTTTGAAAAGAGCTCGTGGTTCATCAGCGAGATTGAGGCTGCGCAACGGCGGCTGCACCCGTTCGTATCGGAGCGGCACTTCGCGGAGGTCGACGCGATGGCCGACGCCGCCGGGATTGCCAGGCACGAAATGCGCCTGGCGAATTTCTTCCCGGAGCTTTTCCACTGCAGCGGCTTTTCGGTCTTCGGCCAGGCGACCGTCGACGGACGTATGTACCACGGGAGAGTGTTGGACTACCTGAAAGGCGTCGGCCTCGAGCAGAACGCCGTCGTCATGGTGTTTCAGCCGGATGTGGGCCATGCGTGGGTGAACGTCGGGTACGCGGGATTCGTCGGGTCGGTCACGGCCATGAACGAGAAGCACGTCTCGATCGGCGAAATGGGCGGGCGAGGCGAGGGAAACTGGGACGGCAAGCCCATGGCGCAGCTCATGCGCGAGGTCATGGAGAAGGCCAGCACGCTTGAAGAGGCCGTCGAGATCATGCGAAAGGGCCCGCGGACCTGCGAGTATTACTATGTGATCTCCGACGGGAAAAGCAAGCGAGCGGTGGGTCTGGAATGCTCGCCCACCAAGTTTGTGACGGTCTGGCCCGGCGATTACCACCCGCAGCTACAGCAGCCGGTGAAGGATGCCGTCCTGGTGTCCGCGGGGAGCCGGTACGAAAAGCTGGTGGAGCGGGTGAAGGGCATGTACGGAAAGCTCGACGACGCGGGCGCGCGAGCGCTGATGGAACGCCCGGTGTGCATGACGTCGAACATCCAGTCGGTACTCTTCGCCCCGGAGACGCTGGATTTCTGGGTCGCGAACGCCGATTCGAAGAACGTCGCGAGCCACACGCGATATACGCACTACAACCTGGGTGATCTGCTCAAGGCCGAGCCGGCGAAAAAGCCGTGAAGAGGGCCTGTGCGAACGCGGTGGGGCAGTTGTGGGGTGCCACCATGCTCCCGGCGGCAGAATAACGACGAGGAGTTCAGGATGAAGCTCATCGTGACATTAGATCGCGACGAGACGGGCATGATTGTGGCGGAGTGCCCGGCCATCCCCGGTTGCGTATCACAAGGCCGAACCGAAGCCGAGGCTTTGGAGAATGTTCAGGAGGCCATCCAGGCGTGCATCGAGGCGCGCGCAGCCAATGGGATGCCCCTGACCGTTGCGATACGTGAGGTCGAGGTCACGGTCTGATGGCCAAGCTTCCAGTTATGTCCGGGGCGCAGGCCGTCAAGGCGTTCGAGCGAGCGAGTTGGCGGCAGGATCGCCAGCGGGGCAGCCACGTCGTCATGCTGAAGGCGGGGCATATCGCGAGCTTGTCGATACCGCAGCACCGCGAGGTGGCGCCCGGCACGCTCAGATCGCTCATTCGCGCCTCCGGGATGACCGTGGAGGAGTTCATCGCTCTCATCTGACTGCATCCCCGCGAAGATGCGTGAGGGGGCGGTGGTGTATGTGCGTCCGCGTGAGTGCCTGGGCCTGGTGACGGATCGATGGGTGGATTTCGTGAGGATGCGCATCACGCCTATCTTGGCGTGCGGCGGGGGAAGCGTTCGAGAAACTTCTGGCACACGCTGGGGGGGACGTATTTCTCGACCACGTCTTCCCAGCTGTCCGGGCCGACAAGCCCTTTAACAAAGCTGGAGCTGATCTCCGCATACTCCCTCGGCGGCATGAGGAACACCGTGAGGATGTCCGGGCTGAACTCGGCGTTGATGTGGCGCATGCCACGCTCGTACTCGTAGTCGTCGCCATTGCGGATGCCACGCAGGATGAACGAGGCCTGCACCTGCTGCGCGTAGCGAACAAGGAAGAGGTTCTCGAAGCTCGTGACCGTGACGTTCTTGAAGGGGCTCAGGGCCTCGCGAAGCATCTCGAGCCGCTGATCGAGGGTGAACATGCATTTCTTGTCGGGGTTGACCCCGATGGCCACGATCAGTTCATCGAACAAGAGGCTGCCCTGGCGGACCATCCAGATGTGGCCGAACGTGATCGGGTCGAAGCTGCCTGCGTAGACTGCGCGTCGCATGATGCCTTTGGCCTTTCGTGAGCCGCGAGCTCTCTTCAGTCGATGTTGTACCCCTGCTTCTGGTATTCGCTGAGACGATAGTAAAGAGTCCTGAGGCTGATGCCCAGTTCCTCGGCGGTGGCGGCGCGATTGTCGGCGTTGCGAACAAGGGCCGCCAGGATGTGCTGTCGCTCGAGGTCATCGAGGGTTGCGGGGGACGAAGGATCAGGTGGCGGTGGCGGCGGCGATGGCGGCGCCGGCTGGGGCGCTGGCGGCGGAGGCAGACGCCGCCTCGCCCGGTCAATGGCCTGCTCCAGCTCGCCCAGATGGCACGGCTTCGTCAGAAACTCGACAACCTCAAGCCGGATGGCCTGCTTGGCGGATTCGAGGTCGCCGAACCCGGTCAGGATGATCACCTGCGTCTGGGGCCAGCGCTGCCGGATGACCCCAAAGCACTCCATGCCTGTCATGCCCGGCAGATTCAGATCCAGCAGAACAATCTGGCTGGGCTGCGCATCCATAGCTCGGATGGCTTCCTCGCCGCTGCGGGCGCAGGAGGCCTCTAGCCCCCACGACCTGATGGCGCGGTGCAGCAGCTCCCGCATACGCGGCTCATCCTCGACGATCAGCACGCGAGGATCGCACAGGAGGGGACCGGTGCTCATCGGCCGCCTCCCTCGCTGGCGGCCGGCAGACGCACGACAAACCGACTGCCTTGGCCCACGCCATCGCTGAAGGCGCGGATCTGGCCCCCGTGGGCTTCGACGATTGCATGAGTGATCGACAACCCCAGCCCCGTCCCGGGCTGCGCTGACCCGCGCTTCGCCGTGAAAAAAGGCTCGAAGATGCGTTCGAGAACCTCGGCCGTCATCCCACGCCCGTTGTCAGTGACCGAAAGCTCGACGAAACCGTCGGCTCGCGCCACGCCGATACGCACCTCGCCGCCCTCATCGCGGACGGCCTCGAGCGCGTTCAGGACCAGATTGAGCACAACCTGTTTCATCTCGCCTTCCGACGCCATGACATCGAGGCCGGCGCTCGGATCGGCCTGAAGCGTCAGCCGCCGCGAACGGTAATCGCTCAGCGAGCCGATCATCGACACGACATCAGACGCCACCGCCGCCAGCGAGATTCGCCGGCGGTTCTCCTCGCCCGGACGCGCCAGTGACAGAAGCTTGTCGATGATCTGCTTGCAGCGGAACGCCTCGTCGCAGATGACGCGCATCGCCTTCTCAACGTCTCCGGCCGTCTGTACGCCGCCCTTCCGCTGCAATTCCTGGAGCGACAACTCCGCATGGCCGGCGATGATCCCGATGGGATTGCTGATTTCGTGTGCAACGCCGGCGGCGAGGAAGCCGACGCTCGCCAGCCGCTCAGACCGGACGAGTTCCTTGCTCTTGGCGGCGACTTTGAGCTCGAGCTGCCGGTAGAGTCCGTCCAACTCCGTGGCCATCCGGTTGAAGTCGTCGGCCAGAGCCGCGAATTCGGCGTGCCCTTCCGGTGCCACGCGGTCGCTGAACCGGCCCGCGGCGATCGTGCGCACGCCATGCCCCAGCCGGCTCAGGGGGTTCATCACGCTGCGGTATTGCCAGATCCCCACGACGATCACGCCGACCATGACGCCGGCGCACAGTACGCTCATGACGATCATGGTGGTCCGGCGTTTGCTATCCCCGGCGATCTGCTTTTCCTGGATGGTTCGGCGGATGTTGCCCGCGAGGTTGGCCACCTGGATAAGCGCACGATTCAGGGGATCAACGGCGGCCACGGCATCGTGGGCGGGGTGATCGATGATCGCCAGCCGCAGGCGGTTGCTGCCCTCCACCAGGTCCCCTCGCACAGCCAGACGCAGACGCGACTTCTCATCAGGAGATTCCGCCGGGGCGGTTGCTGGCCCGCCAGGCCAGAATAGGTCGAACTTGCCCAAGGCCAGTTGGATCTCCTCCATCGCCCGCTGGTCTTCCGGCCGCGAGAGACTGAGCAGAGTTCTGGCGGTGGCGGCGTGCGAGCTGATCTCGTACGCCTGCCGAAGCTCTTCATAGCCGCTGATGGCTGAGTAGAACTCCTGCCGCAACCCGTTGAGGCCCCAGAGCGAGGCGGCGCTGATGAGCAGGAGGCCGACGATGGTGGCGGCGATCTCATACGCCATGGTTCGCCGGAGCGTCATGGGGGCATTTTCGGATGGTGGGGGGTGGTTTGCAATTCGGGGCGGTGTGTGTGCTATCTCGCGTTGGGACGTGTTGGCATGGGCGGGGGTGATGCTGTGGGAACAGGGGCGTGGGGCGGATCGCTTGACAGCGCCAGCCGGGCGGCGTAGGTTTGCGGCTCAGACAGCCTGTCGCCGGGCTCCTGGGACGGAAGCGCCCCAGATATCAAGTATGGAGAACGGGAATCTGTTGGCCGAAAAGCGCCATCACGTGCGTGGTTGGCGGCGGAGGGTCGGTCCAAAGGAAACGTGAATAAGGAGCGAGTCATGAGCAATGGTCTGCCGAGTTATCTGACGATGGCCAAGCCCAATCCGCAATCGAATCGTGCGCCGTGGTACAAGAACATAGCGCCGACGTATGCGGGCATCTTCCTTTGGGTCGCGTTCTACATGGACATCTCCAAGGGAACGTTGAGCCAGGGAACGTTGAGCCAGACGGGCGTGGCGGTGGGGCTGGTGGCGTTGGTGGTCGCGGCGCTGATCTGCCACTATCTGTTCTACCTGGTGCCGGGGATGTACGGGATGAAGACGGGGTATCCGCTGTACGTGATCGGCTCTTCGACGTATGGGACGGCGGGGGGATTTTTGATGCCCGGGTTGCTGATGGGGCTGCTGCAATTCGGGTGGCTGGGCGTGAACATTGCGATCTCGGCGAATTTCATCGTGCAGGCGGTGGGTCAGCCTTCGGTGGTTAGTGCCACCGGGGTCTTCACGGCGAGCATCCTGTTCACGGTGATCGCGATCGTGTGGGGTCTGGCGGCGGCGTTCATTGGGGTGAAGGGGATCCAGTATGTCGCGAAGGTGGCGACGTTCCTGCCGATCGTGCCGCTGGTGATGATCCTTCTGGTGTTCTTTGCGAACGCCGACGGCGTGGGCAAGTATCAGGTTGCCGCGGATGCGAATCCGACGCTTGGTTTCCTGACGATCATCGCGATGGTGGTGGGGTTCTTTGCGACGGCGGGCGCGGCGGGCGTCGACATTGCCAGCGGCAGCCGGAACAAGAACGACGTGAGCATGGGCGGGCTGGTGGGGATTGCGCTAGCGATCATCGTTGCCGCCGGGTTGCCTTTCTTGGCGATCGCCGGCGCGCACGGCAACAATCCTGCCCTGCTGAGCTACGGTTTTGACGCGATCATCAAGGAGCAGAAGGGGTTGGGGAACATCATGTTCGTCCTGTTCGCGATCGCGAGCTTTGCTCCGGCGTGCTTCAGCTCGCTGATTGCGGCGAACAGCATCGGGACGATGTTCCCGAAGTCGAACAAGATGGTGCTGACGCTGATTGGGGCGATCGTCAGCATCGTGCTGGCGGCGGCGGGCAGCGCGTTCAACCTGGGCAGCGTGTTCGGGCTGATTGGCGCGTCGTTCGGTCCGATCTGCGGCGCGATGGTGGCGGATTACCTCCTGAGCGGGAGGAAGTGGTCCGGGCCGCGAAGGGGAGTGAACGCTGCGGGATACATTTCGTGGCTGGTGGGGTTTGTGGTGGCGATCCTGCCGAATCCAATGGTTGTGAAGCTGACGGGTAAGGACTTCGCATTCATCAATCCCGCGCCGGTGATTGCATTTGTGATCGGGTTTGTGCTGTACCTGGTGCTGGCCAAGGCCGGGTTGCAGCCGCCCGTGGTACCGATGGAAGGCGCGGCCGAGGAGGCGAAAACCAGCGCCGCCTGATGGCGGGCGGGTGGTGCGACTCTCGGACGTATGGGAGCAATCGCCGCAGAGGATTTCAGTCCTCTGCGGCGTTCTTGTGCGCGCCGAGCATGTTCGACCGTTGCGGGTGCAAGCCCGGTTGAGCTGGTCGCCGCCGGCGACCAGTGATGCCGAAGGGAATGGGTCGTCCGGTACGTAGCCCATCGCCGGTCGCTGGACCGCGTGCCGGGAGACCGTGAAGGAAAGCAAACGGGGCGATCCGCTCTGACGGATCGCCCCGTCTGCGTGTATAACAAGCATGGATCGTGAGGACCCGCCAGGCCCGTGGGACAGGGCATCAGCGCCATGGAGACACCATGATCGAGCTTCTGGAGTCAAGGGTTCTGCTTGCGGCGAGCATCCGATTCGCCGTCATTGGTGACTATGGTTCCGGCACGAGCGACGAGGCTGCGGTGGCCGCTCGCGTCGCAAGGTGGAACCCCAACCTCGTGATCACCGTCGGTGACAACAACTACGCCCAGGCCACCTTTGACGATCTCGACAACAACATCGGACAGTACTACCACGACTTCATCTACCCCTACGCGGGCACATTTGGGCAGGGCTCCCCTGACGGCGTGAACCGTTTCTTCCCGTCGCCGGGAAACCACGATTGGAGCACCGGCAGCCTACAGGCGTACACCGACTACTTCGCGCTCCCCGGCAACGAACGCTACTACACCTTCACGCAGGGGCCGGTGCAGTTCTTCGCCATCGACGCCGACCCCAACGAGCCGGATCTCGGCTATGTGAACGCCACGACGTTCACGGCCCGCTCGCGCGAAGGTCGCTGGCTCAAGAGCGCCCTGGCCGGGTCGACGGCTCAGTGGAAGATCGTGTACTTCCATCAGGCTCCCTTCTCCTCCGGCAGGAATCACGGGTCCAGTCCCTACATGCAGTGGCCTTTTGAGGCCTGGGGCGCCGACGCCGTTTTCTCGGGGCACGATCACGACTACGAGCGGATCATCCACAAGGGCTTCGCGTATTTCGTGACCGGTCCCGGGGACGCGGACGAGCTTGCCGAGGCGGGTTTCCCGGCGACCGGAACGGCGACGCCCGGCACAACGGTGTGGACGTTGACGCGGTGCCAGAAGAGGATGCCCCAGATTCCGCAGACCTCGGCGGAATCGATCTGGACCCCGTCAGGCGAAGCCGTCCAAGAGCGGCGTTGGAAGGACGGAAGAACGAGAAGGGAGACGCGCGGTCGGAAACGGGAAAATGTGAACACGGCGCATCAGGTGTCGTTACGCAAGAAGATAGCGTCAAGCCGGCTGGCAGAGTGAATGCTTGTTGCATCACGGTTGTGTCCTGCGCATGAATGTGGCTCCTGAAGAGGGCCAATCTTTGTGCTAGACTCATGCCAGCCAAGGCATGGAGAGATACGCTTGGGTTGCTAGAACGGGAGGTGAACTCATGTCCAAGTACAGCCGGGCAATGGGACTGCACGTATCGGCCAGACCGCGTCGCGAAGTGCCGCGGGGCGTTAGGGTGCAGTTCATCGAGTCCCTCGAACAGCGGGTGCTGCTAAGCGCACCTTGCCAACCATCAGATTGCCTCGACACCTCTGGCGACAGGGTGGCCGATTTGGCGGTGCCGGCGGTGCATTCCAGGATGAATGCGGCCCTTCAGAGGCCCGTTCTGAGCCGGGAGCCAACTGCTCCGGGATCGCTTCGACTGGCTGTTCCCGCTGCTGCCGATCCGCTGACGTTGCCCGAGCGCAGGAGTCTGGTTGCTGCCGAAGGCTGGACGACAGAGTTTCTCGTGCCGTATACCTTCCGGTATACCTACGAGACTGGCCCGGCGCGGCGCGATCAGGGGGAGGTTCCCAAAGGTGCTCAGGCCGTGGTGAGTTTCGACATCCCCGAGTCTCACGCACAGTATCGGTATCTCGGGAAGTACAAGCGATCCATGCTGTACGACAATGCACTGGCCGTGGTGACGTTCAGCATGCGCCGCGAGTTCGGATTGGCATCGTCCGTCCTGAAGACACTGCAGCACCTGCAGAACGCAGACGGAAGCATCGGCTTCTCGTTCAACACGACCGGAGACAACTTCTACAACGAGAGCTACCTCAGGACAGGCGCAATCGCCTGGGCCGGGTACGCAGCGGTCCATGAAGCAATCCAATCAGGAGACAAGAGCTTCCTGGGGTTCGCCCGGAAGGTCGCTTCATGGGTCTTGCAGCAGCAGATCAAGGATCCGGCGGACCCTCGCCACGGGCTGGTGACCGCTGGGTCCGGCACATGGGTTGGCAATCGCGTGGAGCCCGGCCGGCTGGGTTTCTGTGTCACCGAACACCAGATCGACGCGTTCTTCTTCCTTCGCGATCTGGGGTGGTTGACGGGTCAGGCCAAGTACAAGAATGCCGCAGAACTGATCAGGATCTCGCTGCTCGGTCGGCTATGGTCAACGGCCGAGAAGCGGTTCAACGCGGCGACGTCCATCACCGGCAACGTAGATACGGCCGAGGCACTGGATGCGAACTCGTGGGGTGCGATATTCTGTACAGCGATTCGCGACAAGGTCAAGGCCCAGCAGTGCCTGGATTTCGTCGAGCAACACGTCCGGTCCGTCGACCGAAAGGTGTCCGGATACCGCCCGTATGACGGCTACATTCCAGACTATCCTGAGATACTGGACTGGGGAAAGGCGGGAATGGTCTGGAGCGAAGGGTCTTTGGGCGTGGCACTGGCCTATCTGAAGCGCGGGAATTTGCAGAAGAGCCGTTCGATCGTTGGCGGGATCCTCAAGATGCAAAGAAAGGACGGGGGGGTTCTCTACTCGACGCGGGAACGGAGGGACTTCCTCGCTGTCCCCAGCGCGGCTGGGACCCATTGGCTCACGATGGTCTTGCGGTCGATGGCGTCGAAGAAAGCCTTCAAGAGCTTCTGGGGATGAGCCGTTGAGAAGCGGACGGCCGCGACGCAAACGGGGCGTCGCGGCTAGGTCGGTCGGACGATGGTGTTGTCGATCAGGCGGGTGTTGCCGGCGCGGGCGGCGATGGCCAGGAGCGTGGGGGCGGTCACTTCCTGGACATTTTTGAGCGTGACGGGGTCGACGGCGGCGACATAGTCGATGAGCAGGCGCTGCTCGAGGAGCGTGTTCTGCATGGTGGTGAGGAGGCGGTTGGTGGCGCGGTAGCCGGCTTGGACCTGCTCCTTGGCCAGGCGGAGGGCGCGGGAGATAGCGAGGGCGCGCTGGCGCTCTTCGGGGGAGAGATAGGCGTTGCGGCTGGACATGGCCAGGCCATCAGGCTCGCGGACGGTGGGGCAGGGGACGATCTGTATGGGCCAGTCGAGGGCGTCGGCCATGGCGGTGATGATGCGAAGTTGCTGGTAATCTTTCTGGCCGAAGCAGGCGACGTCGGGGGTGAGGATGTTGAAGAGCTTGGCGACGACCTGGCAGACGCCTTTGAAATGGCCTGGGCGTCTGGCGCCTTCGAGGGCGCCGGTGAGGGAGGGGATGTCGATGGCGATGTCGTGCAGGCCGGGGCGGTACATGTGTTCGGCGGGGGGGTTGAAGACCAGGTCGACGCCGGCCTGCTGGCACATCTGGAGGTCGGCCTCGATGGGTCGGGGGTACTTGGAGTAGTCATCGCGCGGGCCGAACTGGGCGGGGTTGACGAAGATGCTGACGGCGAGGCAGGGGGCGTGCTGCCTGGCGATCTGGATGAGGGAGAGGTGGCCGGCGTGGAGCGCGCCCATGGTGGGGACGAGGGCGAGCTTGCCGAGTTTGGGGCGTTCGGCGTGGATTTCGGCGATGGTGCGGAGGACTTTCATAGGGTCAGCGGGGTGGTGAATGTCGTTGAAGCGGGTCAGAGTTTGGGTGCGGGGTTCTTGGCGGGGAGGCGAGCGAGGAGGTCGGAGATGGAGGACTGTAGGACGGGGTGGACGGCGTTGGGGGCGATTTCCGCGAGGGGTTCGAGGACAAAGCGGCGTTCGTGCATGAGGGGGTGGGGGACGATGAGGTTGTCGGAGCTGACGATGTTGGCGCCAAAAAGGAGGAGGTCGAGGTCGATGACGCGGGGTTCCCACTTGACGTGGCGTGCGCGGCCGATGGCCTGTTCGATTTCGAGGAGCCGTCGCATGAGGGCGTGTGCGCCGAGGGAGGTGTGGATTTCGACGGCGGCGTTGAGGTAGTTGGGGGCATCCTCGGGGCCGCCGACAGCGGGGTTATCGAGAAAGGAGGAGATGCGGCGGACCTCGAGATGGGGCGTTTCGATGAGCATGGCGAGGGCGCGGCGGATGTGAGCTTCGCGGTCGTCGAGGTTGGAGCCGACACCCAGGTAAGCGACGGTGTGATTGCTGTTTCGCATATGCCTCCCAACCTTGGGGCCTTGTCCTGATGCACGGAGATACAACAAACCGGTTCAGAATTCAAATTGACAGGGGGCGAGGCGAGTGGCGAGTTCATTGAGGACGCGTTGTTCCTCGGTCTGGTTCGGGGCGTTGAAGGTGACGCTGAGTCGGACGTAGTGGCCGGCGTCGTCCCAGGGGACGGTGCTGATGAGGCGGTCGGTGATCATCCACTGGCTGAAGGCCTCGGCGTTGGGGAAGGCGATGCGCTGGCCGTCTTTGGCGAGGGCGGATCTGGGTGAGCGGACGTAGAGGAAGAAGGAGCCTTGCGGTTTTCTGGCGTTGAAGCCGAGGTTGTTGAGGAGGGCGACGAGGCCGTCCATGCGACGGGAGTACTTGTCGGCGATCTGGCGAGTGATTTCGGGGTGGTCGAGGGAGGCGGCGCCGGCTTCCTGGATGGCGAGGAACTGGCCGGAGTCGGTGTTGTCCTTGACGTCGGCGTAGGCGCGGAGGACGAGGGGGTTTCCGGCGACGAAGCCGAGTCGCCAGCCGGTCATGTT
>Ga0315284_10001779_pt1 | contig 30678 bp, 50 predicted proteins | sample YL17G09_16_MG_FD_203696 | JGI IMG/M metagenome (GOLD analysis project Ga0315284, IMG submission 203696) | Sediment microbial communities from Yellowstone Lake, YNP, Wyoming, USA - YL17G09_16 | ecosystem: Environmental > Aquatic > Freshwater > Lake > Sediment | place: USA: Wyoming | collected...
CCTTACAGATTTGTCGATTGTGTTTCTGAAACGTGTCCAGAGTTTGTTGACGGATTTCCTACACTAACTGTGAATGGTCAAGTGAAGAGTGGGTATACTGAGATCTGAGTCCGGGGTCTGAAAGACCTGTCCAAGTCCGAAGGACTTGTCCGTTTACAGCTTGAACAGAGCAATACCGATGGAGAGCAGGAAGGTGTTCGTCAGGGTGTCCACTGGGCGCAGAATGGTGATGTGTTTGGCCATCACACCGTTCCACAGGAAGCGCATGATGAAAGTCATGAGGATGACCCAAACGAAAAACACAAGCAGGTTGTACAGAAACTCCTGGCGGTTACGGGAATACAGAATGCCCTGCATATTGTACTTTATACTGGGAAAAAAAATCAAGTCCAGCTCCGAAGGAGCTACCTATTTGCGTTCGCGCCTGTACGGGCAACCCCCTTCCGGACTGCCCATGCGGAGCAAAACTTGCTGTAATGAAATCCTGGATGATAATTCAGGTTCGCCTTTCGAGGATCGACAATCGTCTTGCCTGAAGCGTCAATCAAAAGAGGACCACCTGCCCAGCCCTGCTTGTGACCCCACAGATTGACTGGAAACTCGATGATTCTCCCTGGGCGAAGCCGGGTTGTGTTACTGTGGGTCACGTTCAGTTTGTCAAGTCTGAACAATTCGTCATTCGAATTGACGACGTCACCGTCGTTCGGTGACAAAGGTGCCTTTGAAACTCGAGCTGCACTCAGAATAACATGTGGTTTTACGCGGAAAAAGGCGGCGATACCCTTCACGGTGTCACCTGGGCGGATGCGATACCGGACAGATCCCACCTGTTTCAGGAAATGGAAATCACCGGTCGAGTTGAAAAAGTCGTTGTGAGGAGCTACGAAGCACATCACCTTGTAATAGCCGGGAGGACACCGCGCCCCGGGGTTGATCAGCTTGGCAGCGCCCCGGGGATTGTCACTCAGAATACGTTCGGTGATACCCTTGCACGTCGTGAATGTAAGACCGTTTGAACCCATGCCTGACGTGTTTCCTGGGACGCTCCTCCGTGTACGCTTGCTCGAAAAGCTTCCAAATGCATAGTCGTAGCAGTTGTCGTGGACCCGGCCAGCTGATCCCCACGGCTCCCATGAAAACTTTGGCTCAGAGCCTGACATGGGGAGTGGCTTGATTTTCCGCGTGTTGACGGCACGTTTTGACGCAGCGACGTTATTTACGTGATGACGCGTCTTTGGTGCTGGAGCCTTTTTTGACTTGACTCCAAGACGACGTAGACCCGTCTTGGCCTTTGGCTTGGGGACGGCCATGTTTACTATAATTCTATATTTAAAATACCCAGTTCCCGTAAAACTTCTCGCAAGTCCTCACCCTCGTCTATATCGAAGTGTATATCTGTGAAGAATCTCCCCGGGCCATCTGATACGAGTGTTCTGAAATCAAGCCCAAAACCTTCGACGATTGATATTATATTCGAGGTTTCAAAGTTGTGTGTCGAAACATTCGAATCAGAGACACGTTCGATTGTTAACCTACATCTGTACGTAGGGAGATCAAAAGGGGTTCGACACATTGGACAGGTGGGATCTCCCGGTGAGCATGTTCTCTTCCAACGATCAACACATTTTGTGTGAAATTCGTGATTACACGGGAGTGAACGAGTGTTTCTTGATGTGAGGGGGGTGAAACACACTGCACATTGAGGGCCCCGGTGTAGCCAGCAGCGTTCTTCCGTCCCGTGGACTTTGTGCTTACATTCGGCACCTGATGCCGTCTGGGCCCCACATCGACTCATTAGTATATACGCCACATAAGTATTACTTAACGCCTACGCGCACGGGCCACTTCAGCCTCGAGGGACCTGATTGCGTCACGGTACTTGAGACGCATATTCTCCTCGATGTTACGACGAAATACCACCATCGGGTCGTCGTCCTGTTCCATGCGACACGTCGGACACTCGATTGATTCCTCGAACCACTTGATGATGCACTTGGAATGAAAGACGTGCTTACACTTGAGTTTCTTGTCGTTACGTTTCGTCTCCTCAAGACAGACGGCACATGTGTTGGAAAGGTGTGCACTGCACTTCCCGTCCTGGATTGCTGGCCTCTTGCATTTCTTCCCCGCAAGAGTAACTGAAGAGCAATGATTCATTCTCTGATAGGATCTGACAAATTTCGGCATGGATTTTTTCGGGCTCCCTGTTGGCATTCACCACTCGTACCCGACACGGAATCTTCATGACGAGATTTTTGTACTCTTTGTCCAGCTCATGGAGGTATTCGAGAGTCACCCCCGTGTCGCCCGCCTGACCTCGCGTCTGGATGTGCTTGAAAGCCAGCTCTGGATCTTTGGACAGGTAGATTAAGAGACTTGGCTTCCAGCTGAAGCGATTCCAGAAATACTCGTACAAGTCCTCTTCCTTCTGGGTAACCACCCCCTTTTTCAGTAAGACGGGCCAAAATACATACCTTGAACTGAAGAGAGACCGCTCGTAAATCACGCCTCGTCCTGGCTTATTCTGAGTCTTGAGCAAGGTCATGTGAAAAAAGAATGCCCACCTGGCGGGGTCTTTGTAAAACTCTTCGAGTGGCCATTGATCGATTGGTTCCCGCCTCACTTTAAATCCCTTCTTTTCAAGCAAATCAAGTTGAGTTGTTTTGCCTGAACCGATATTCCCATCGATTACTATCATTTTCTGTTTATTAAAAGACGGTATTGTTTAAGTAAATACCAGTCTGTGCTTCAGCGAAGCGGACTTCAAGCTTCGCTAAAAACAGTCCTTCGGTCTGGCAGTAAACTCACTGATCCGCTGCCAGTGGAGAATACAGCACCTTGCCCTCACACGGGCCGCGGCACGCAGCGTTGCAGATGGGCAGACCAACCACCTCCTCACCCTTCTCCTGGAGAACCATGCGGAACTTGTTATTGTCCTCCATGGCGATACCCTGCTTCGCCTTGAGGTAGTCAAACTGGATGCGACTGCCGACAAAGTCGGTGATGCAGCGACCATCGGCCATGCCAATGCGCTGAGACATTTATATTACGCCAGATTATTTTTCCAATCTTCAAACTTCACCCCCATAAAGACGTCGAAGCTCTCCTTCTTCTCTGACACCGCCACCCGCTCATTCACCGTAATCATCCGGTTGATTGTGTCGTACGCCCCCACAATCTCGTCAAGTGTCCTTGCACCCGTCACAATCACCTTGCCCGTGCTAAAAATGCTCGCAGTGACTCGCTTCATGCCTGGCTGCGGCTCAAACTTAATCTTGACCGCACTGTACTTGTCCGGGTCGAACGTCACGTCAAAATCCTTGCTCGTCTCGAATTTGGCAATCACCTTTTTCAGGTTGACCGAGCAGTTGAGCGAAAAGTTCGTGTTGATCATCTGAATGGTGGGCTGTGCGAGAACTGGCAGGTTTTCGAGCTCGAGGACCGTCTTGATGACGTAGCTAATCTGATTCGCGACGCGCTCACAGTCAACCAGGTTTGAACACCCCGCCACCTGCACGCTGCCGTTCGGGAAAAGCTTGACACTCTTGGTCGAGTAGTGATCTTTGTAGTTGATCGTCACCTGGTTGTAAAATGACGTATCCTTCATTTTCCACTCAAACCCCGAAAAGCTCGAGTGCTTGTTGCGAATTCGAATCATCCCACCGCGTTTCTTAAGATTGGCTTTGAAAGTCGGTATGTCGATGTCACTGCCAATCTTAGAAGTCATTGTGATGGTGGTTATCCGAACCCATGATGGCTCGGGGTACAAACTGTCGGACCGCTCCAAAAGACTTGTTCTCGATTTGGCAAGTTCTCGGATGTAACGCGAAGTGGCGTCCATTTTTTGATTTACTTCTTAGTCTTTTTCTTACTGTACTCGGGAACAGAACCCTTTTTTCCTTGAAAAACGGGGCCCGCCTTTTTCTTGGGCTGACGTCTCATAAACTTGGTGAAATTCTTCACGAGCGAATTCTTCGTCTTGTTATTCTTGCTTCCGAGCGCATTCTCACCCGCAATTCTCACCAGCTCATTCTTGGTAAACTTCTTCACCATCGCCTTCAAGAGACGAGCTCGGATCGGGGGAGACTCTGGTGCTGCCTTGGCCTTTGGCTTGGCCTTTGGCTTGGCCTTTGGCTTGGCCTTTGGCTTGGCCTTGCGTCGCTTCACCGCCGCCCGGTTGGCAATCACCTTTTGGTTCATCGCCGCAACAATCTTGTTTGTGATTGCAGCTGCAGTCACTGCATTCATGGGGCCACCCAGCTTGTTCACTGCATTTGCTGCGATATTGGTCGTCAGACCCATCCGAACTGCGTTGTTCTTGGAGTACGTCTGAAGAGCCACCGCAGCCTGTTTCACCTTGTTTGCGCCACCCGCCTTGGCGACGATATTTGCAACGAGCTGTGCGCCACCCGCCGTATTCACAACTCGCTTTTGGTTCGGCGTGAGATTCTTGGTCGCTTGAGCCGCTATCGCCGCCTTCTGCTCGATGGGGAGAGAAGAAAATGTGGGTCCTGCCGGGGACGTGAGAGCTGCACCCGTAAAAGATGGAGCCCGACGGGTGTTGGATAAAGGGGAGGGGCTACCGAACCCTCTCCCTCGGTTGAAGTACTCGCGCTCCTGCCGATTCGAGTAATTGATGGCGTTGCCAATATTGTTTCCACGGCCAACGAATAGTGATGGGAATGAAAGTGTCGTCTTTGCTACCGGTGTAGACCCCTGGCGGTGCTGATCGACATACGCTTTCGCAATCTTTTTAGCTTCTTCGTCTGTGAGGTTCGTGAAGTAATAAGTCAAGCGATTTACTACGTTGTTATTTTTCAAATTAGAAATTGATTTTAGATGATCTTTCAATCTCATGATCACTTTCCCGATGAGTTCGACAGATTTGTTCTTGTTCTTTTCACTCTTGACAATGTAATCGAGTAGACCATTGTAGAACGTAACTACATCCTTATTCGAGTAAAGATATGAGGCGTGTTTTTGATTGTAAAAATCAGCGAAAATGGTATCCAAATCCAGAGTTCCGTTGGCCTTGGTCTTAATGTAATTTGCGGCGGTCTTTCCACTTGGCGGACCTCCACCCGGGTTGCCACCAGGTGTCACCGGTGGTTTTTCGCTGCCAGGTGTCACCGGTGGTTTTTCGCTGCCAGGAGTTGTACGTCTGCCCTTGAATGCATTCCGAAGTGCATTGGCGATCGAGGACAACTTACGAACGGGGACTGCGCCAGAGGCTGCGCCAGAGGCTGCGCCAGAGGCTGCGCCAGAGGCTGCGCCAGAGGCTGCGCCAGAGGCTGTGAGTGCATTCCGAATTGCATTGGCGACGCGAGCATTTGAACGCACGGACCGAACGGCTGAAGGAGATGCGCCTCTGGAAAACAGGCGAGCAAAGAAACTAGCACGACTCGCGGGCATTGTCACCGCACCGGCGACGGCAGGTGTACGAATTGCCGCCTCTGCAATTGCGCGTGCAATCTTGTCCGACTTTACATGAATCTTACCACCGGTCCATACGAGATCATCACCGACAATCTTCCATCCCTTGTACGTGTAGATATGGTCATCAGTACCCTTGATACGAACGTACTTCTGCGTGGTGGTGCCATTTTCCTTCTGGTAAAGAGGAACCCCGGTGGATTGGCCGAGCCACGTGAGCGTACCGGCAGCTTTCCACCCCGGACTCGGTCCTTTCTTTTTGTCCAAATTCTTAGGAAAACCTTCGGCGATAGCAGCTGCAAGTGATGCAGCTCGGCGCGCGCTAGGTGAAGGTCCTTTCTTTTTGTCCAAATTCTTAGGAAAACCTTCGGCGATAGCAGCTGCAAGTGATGCAGCTCGGCGCGCGCTAGGTGAAGGTCCGGGCTTTTTTCCAGGAGTGAACACGGTTCCATTATATGTCAAATAATAAATCCTCGTACGCCCATTCTGACGATTCGACAAATTTGCCATCTCGGCACCAGACCCATCGAGAACGACAATGTTACCATCTACTAATTCAGCCAACACTTGGATTCTTCCAAGAAGTGTAGTTGCTCTAGGATCTGCATTCACATGCAGCTTAAGGGCAGCAGATGTTGCACTCACTCTCGCGCCAGTAACTGTTTTTATAGAATTATAGAGACCTGTGTTAGCGGCCATCTCCCTAATTCAGGCTGAGAAAAAATTTGGTTCTGTTCTCGACTACCACCCAAATTTTACTCAATTAGGTATCCAAAAAAAATGCTTCGAACTCGCCTGATTGCCCCTTACCAACACGTCGGCGTTCGCTGGTTGGCCGAGCGCGAGACGGGTGACCACGCGGGTGGTTTCTTGTGCGACGAGATGGGGCTCGGTAAGACTGTTCAAATTCTGGCAGCCATGTGCATCAACCAGCGCCAAAAGACTCTGGTGATTGCACCCAAGTCGGTCGTGTCCCAGTGGCGCCAGGAGATTCGCCGCTTCGTGCCCACCTTCAACGTTCACGTGTACGACGGCCCCAAGCGCGAGCTGCCAGTCTTTACGCAGGAGCCCTGGGTCGTGGTGGCACCCTACTCTGTACTTGTCCAGCGCAAGGGCAAGCCGGCAAGCCCTCTTCTCGGCGTCAACTGGGATCGTGTGGTTCTGGATGAGGCGCACGAAATTCGCAACCGCGCGAGCGGTGTCCACAAGGCTTGCGTGAGCCTGAAGGCGCGCATCCGGTGGTGCCTCTCCGGTACTCCCATCTTCAACTCTATGAAGGATTTTGTGGCGATGGGTGCTTTCCTGGGCTTTACCCGCCTGGAAATTCAGGGCTTTACGGATGAGATTCGCAGCAAGTACGTGCTGCGCCGCACGAAGCAGGATGTGTGCGAGTTCAACAAGCGTCTGGAGCTGCCGCCGTGCGACTTTCAAAATGTGGACCTCGAGATGCACCCCGAGGAGCGAGAGCTCTACGCCCGTGCATTCGAGAATGGGCGCGAAGTGGTCAGGAGTGTGGCGGCGTCTAGCAATCAGCACATGTATCAGATGCAGCTGCTCGAGGCGCTTCTGCGCGTGCGCCAGGTGATGGCATGGCCTCAGATGTACCTGGATGGAGTGGCCAAGAAACAGGAGACTGAGCCGGAGACCTGGTGTGGCCGCTCCCGCAAAATGGATGCGCTCATGGAGATGATCCAGACGCACCCGAAGGAGAAGGCGCTAGTATTCTGTCAGTTTATTGGTGAGATGGACCGGATCCAGGAGCTTCTGCACGCCGCGAAAATTCCCACCTTCCGGATAGACGGGGGGGTGGACAAGGAGCAACGCGAGATTCGCATCGAGGCATTCAAGGCGCACACGTATGGGCACCAGCCAGTCTTCCTCATCCAAATCAAGTCTGGTGGTGTGGGCCTGAATTTGCAGCAGGCGACCCGCGTCTACATCACCAGTCCTGCATGGAACCCCGCGACTGAGCTGCAGGCGATTGCACGCGCTCACCGCACGGGCCAGACCCAAAAGGTGACGGTTCGCAAGCTCATCTACACTGGAGAGGAGGAAGGGACATTTGGTCCCGACGGGCGGGTGCGACCCGCCCTCCCCAGTGTGGAGGAGAGTATCCTGGGGATCCAAGAGACCAAGACCAAGGTGTGCGCCGAGGTGCTGAACGACTCGAGGGTTCTGGCGCAGCTGCCCGCTGCAAACGCAAAGGTGACGATTCACGCGCTCAAGAAGATTTTCCGTGTGTAAATAAATGAGCAATACTCCCGCTCCCGCACCCAAAGTCAACGTCAACGCCCCGAAACCAGGGTCGTCTCTTATGGGGTGGGCTATTGCAATTGGTGTAACTGTCGTAATTGCACTCATCATTTACCTTATCGTTCGAGGTGTGAACAAGTGTAACGCAAAGAATGACGAAGCGACCAAGAAGGGACCCGGTGCTCTCAAGTGTGAACAAGGCGACACGGGGCCGTCTCCAAGGTGCGGAGATTGGATGTGTACAAAGACGTGTGCCAAGTCGTACCCTTTGAATCCCACTTACACGGAATCTCCACTGAACAAGGATTTCTGCCAGGGTATGAATGTTTTCACACAAAAACTTGAAACTATGCCAAAGGTATCTTACCCTGCAAAGTAATTTTAGTTTTGTTCTCGACTTTTAATTTAGAATTGAAATTAAAATAAAAATGGTAAACACCTTCGTACCTTCGACATGTGTCAAGGAGTGTGCCCGACTTTTGGATTGGCGTCGCCTAGGAAAACAGCGTGTCGAGGCTTTTCAGATTTGGAAGGCGATCACTGGGCAGACGAAGGGTTGGAAGAACCACCCGGCTGCCAAGGCGTGGGAAGGACACCAGTGTGCACTTGCATTTTACCACAACACCATGATTCAGGAATGGATTGATCGAGGCTACAACAACACCATGAAATTTCTCCCCCACTGCAAGACACCTCGGTTTCCTTGGTGGTGGGGTTGGGATCCAATTCACAAGTCTCACCAAGCGGCACTGAACCGCAAACTCAGTTCACACTACAAGTTTGACGTCGGGGAGTATGCCAAGTGGGGGTATTGCTGGCCGTCCAAGGTGCCGAGGGAGCTGCGCCTCAAGGACAATGTACCGCTCGAAAAAATAACAGCGCGTGTAATCTAAGTCCAGCTCCGAAGGAGCGAAGCGTAATACAGTCCTCCGGACTGGTAGAATTTTTAATCTCCGTATATCTCAAAATGACCCATACCCAGGCTGTCGGCTCCCGCGCCCAGGTTATGCACGGTAACGCTCACCACACCGCAGGTGGCCTCGTGAAGAAGGACCTGAAAAAGAGCCGCAAGACTGGTGAGATTGTCAGCAAGGACAAGGCCAAGTCCGAGAAGAAGAACCCATGGATCGTGGCCGTGGCCAAGGCGAAGAAGGAGCTGAAGATCAAGGGCTTTGCGCTCGTTCAGGGGCCACTTCTGCGCAAGGCTCACGAGATTTACGGCAAGTAAGCCTCCAGAGGACTGAACTTTTTCTTGGCATGTATTAATGGGAAACTCCGAGCTTAATAAAATCATGAGGCTCGCGCTTCTTGGCGGTTTCGGAAACAGGAACAAGGAGAAGAAAAAGACGAACAACAAACCGAAAACGACCCCCTTTCTCAACAGGGGACTCAGACGTATATTTATAGATTCGAATGGAGTTTTTATTGTTACTCCTAGTAAAAATGGCAAGACTCCCAAGAAGCAATATCTAGAAGGCGCCGCCTTTGCTTTCAAGAACGTAGGCTACCGCATCATCCGGTGGAAGCCTACTCGATAAACGAACATCCCTTCAGTAGCGGCCCAGGTGCATCCGCCTCCAGCTCAAGCTGTGGAATCTTCGCAACAGGTGCGTAAAACTTAATCTGGTGCGCCCGACATGACAGACCCCACACCCCCTTCCAAAGGTACGCCCCCTCGATATCCACAATGCACGATATGTCCAGGTCTCTAAGATAGCCCTCGACATGCTCGTCTGGTGCAAATACACCCTCACTGTTAAATATCAGCGTCGAATCATCCACTTTGACGCGAAGACCGTACTCGGACAGTGCAGACTTGAATGGTTCCGCGTTGCGACTCGCCATCTTCTCAATCTTCTCAAACCACTCATTGAATTTTGGATCTAAATTTGAAACTGAAAGAGTCTTGTACTGTGACATGCCATACTTGAGGTATCCACGTGGAATCTGAAACCTGAGGGGGCCGGATGAGTACACGGTTTTAGTGCGAGTATTTCCGGAGGGCTTCACCTCTATGAGCGAAAGGTCGATGTCTGTCCAGAGTGGCATTCTCTTTTAGAATTGGCAAACTTTTATCTACCTCTGTAAACCGAAAACACTCCCACAAGTGAGTGTTCGGTTTTGACAACTTGGAAAACTGGTCAATCGTGTACTCATGCCCCATCGACTTGTTACATTTTCCACATATTGGTCGGAGATTGGAGATGTCAGTTGCACCGCCTTTGCTTTCGGGGACATTGTGACCCACCTCGAAATTAAAGGGGGTCATGATGTTTTCGCACCACACCACGAGACACTTGTGCTTGAACCACTTGTCACCACAAAAGGCGAGCCAGACCTGCTCACGAAGAGCTCCCGGAATCTTCACTTTCATCTCGGGAATTAACAATTTTAATCTTTAATTCGGTACACCATGGAGTATCCATAGGTTCGATATATACCGACCCATCTTCACCTATGATTTCATATGACCAATTTTCACATGAAATATTAAACATAGACAAGTCTTCGTCATCCAGGTAGTCAAGAGTAAGTGGTCTAAGAATTCTCACGGATTTTAGATTAAAATTGAAAAGTGTTTTTGTAGATGGTAGGTATACCAGTGTTGGTCTTGGGAATTTTGTTTCTAAATTCGAAATAATTTCAGAAGGTAATCTTCTTGGAGTAAGACTCAATTTTATTCTTAAATCAAGATCGAAATGTTGACCTACTTTTTGAAATATATTTTCCATATGAATTTAAGATGTAATTTTTTTATCAGTACATATAATGTCGCGAAAGAGTCTGCGACTCTTTTCAATGAAGGTGACATCATGCGAGGACTAGATAAAAGTCGGTTTGTCGTCAAGAAAACCGCACAGGGTGTAAAACGATGGATGCCATACACATCTACGACACTACATGGTTTTCACCCTGCCAAGACGACTGATATTTCTAAATCTAAACCGACTGTACTTTACGAGAGGGGGTATATGGACACTTGGCCTAAATCGACAAGGAGATTGACCAAGGTGATCTTTCGTCCTACCGGTAAAATCACCAAAATGTACATCGAGGGATATTTCAAGTATCCTAGAGGGTCAGAGTTCTTTGGTGCACTCGTATTTAACAACAAGACAAAACTCGTGTCGTCGAATTTACTAAATACGGAAGCATTTATTAAATTGTAATGAATGCACGGCCAGTTGGCTCCCACGGCCCCTCTGTCGTCTCCTTGAATCTCGGGTCATGCTCGAAGATTGTCGATGCAAATTCATTCGTGTCGACCCACACCGGTTTCTTGACAATCTGCATAACTCGGCGAACAATCTCCGCCCCGTGACCACATCCTCGCGTCGCAACACAGAGATCACCCAAGATCCAATAGTCCTTGGTCCATTGCAGCGTGCACACCGCAAGTGGATCGGTCGAATCGTTCTCCGTCAGACTAAATAGCTCGTCAAAATGTCTAGGATTCCAGATATCTTCATGAGGACCAAAGTTCTGACGGATGAGTTTGTCCACCTTGTTGTTTCGCCGTTCGACGAGTCGGAGTTTCATACTGAATTACTCCTGTTCAACTTTAAGCCGACGAATACAACCCCAAACAAGCTTAGAAATTGAAACCAGTTCACCGGCTCGAGGCGCGCAGCCACCATCCCCGCCGACGACATGACGTGAGTTGTCGCGTGCCAATAGTCTCCACGAGGCGGTGGTAAATGACTCAAACCAAACACTTTGTATACGCCGATCGTCCACGCACAGCTCATCCAGTACACTACCAAATTGTGTCGCGTTTTCAGCATACTCCATATGCAAATCGTATGCGCGAGAGGTTCGTCAATGACGAACAACCACTTGTGACCCATGTGATTTAGTGTCGATACCACCCATAAGATGTACAGAGGGGGTTGACGACTTGCAATTGCTGCTCCTAAAAAGGACAGTGATGAAATTGCACAAATCTTCATATTAATTAGAGTCATCCAAGGTTTAATTAGAGTCATCCAAGGTAGGCCACCACTTTGGGGGCCACCCCCCTATCAACATAACATCCACGACTGCAAGTACAAGCAGGGTTACCGTCGCAATCTCACATGCAGCTGTCGTCTCACTTTCGGGTTTGTACAAATCTCGGTACAGGAACGCATTGGCTATGTTTCCGCATATATGCATTCCGGAATGTGCGTACTTGCTCAACACGCGAAACATAGCCGCACCATTGTATAACTTTAGCGAAAGAATGTAACATCCCACGCCAGTTGACGCGAATACAAAAAAGTAGATATTGGTCGTCTCGAGTGCGCGCCAAGAGTGATATAGTGTGCATGAGATGATATTGGCAATGTCGAGATTTCGGCGCCACCCATACACGGGTCGTCTCCAATAATTTAGCGAACAAACTAATGTGGCACTTGATGTCACCAAACAATCATAGAGACCATAATACAATGCACCCGCACAGCTTGTAAGGATGGTGAGTGAACTATATAGTAAAAATCTGGCATTACTTGACGACACCACCTCCATTGGAGTACAAAGCTTTTGAAGCTTTAAGCGCTATCTTTCGCAACCACATCCACTGTAATGCGTAAACTGTTCCTGTCATGGGTATGATCAGGGTCTCGGACCCTTTTACCGGAAGTTTTGCGACGCCCTTCATGATCCATGTACCGTAAATGATCCGATATACAACGAATGACATGGCAAACGAAATCTTCGTCACGTTGTTGGGGTGTTTCTGCGTGATGGCCAAAAAGCAGTTGGATATACTTGCAAAGTAGAATGCAGTCGACAGAGCAGTCTTGAATGGCCACCCAAAATACAGGTAGCCTAGACACATCAGGTGGTGAACAAGCTTGTCCTTCTTTTTCAAATCTAGACCGGTCCTCCAGATGTAGTACAGAATTTCATATTTTAATTGGAGATTGTTCCACGTATTAATCTCTTGACTGTTAAAATCTTTGTACTGGCGCCAAGACATGTATCCTAAGAACGTTGCCATCATATCCATCACCAAGTCCCTGTACTCGTACACGACCAACATCCCAGCAATCATCGCTTTTTCAGCCTCTGGGCCACGGTACAATGTCATTCTTCCTCACCAGGAGTCCAGTCTTTTATTTAAAAATCCTTTGGAAGAGCGATTTGCCACAATTTTCTTCATGGTAATCACACTTGTACTTGGTCAGAAACTCTTTGCCACATTTCTCACACGACCATACAAATTCTGTGGCGGGGTCCGTGAGAGCCACCGGCCATTCACATCGGCACATAGGACACTTATCTGTCGCAGATTCGAAAAGACATTCAATATGGAAATTATTGTCGCACTGTTGACATGACGCCGTGAGGCTTGGCCGACGGCCCTTGATCTTGATGTTTTCTAAACACACCGGACACTCCATAGATTACAGGGTGACTGAATCTTTAAAAGGCGAGAGCGCGGCGAGTGTTGCCGCGGTTGTTGTTGCGTGGGCGCTTCGCTTTCTTTGGGGCGCGGTGAACCTTGTTGTACTGCTGCTTTTTGTAGATTGCATCTAAAATACGCGCCTGAATTTCGCGATTGCGTGTCATCAATAGCAAAGCACGAAGGGACCCGATATTCATTGCGTTCAGAACAAAGGGGTGATGTATCATTTAGTAATTGTCAACATTATTCTACCCCGAACACATCAGACACCCCTCGGGATTGTCACGCCGGCACGCTAGCGCCTCGGCGCTCTCCACGGGCACAGTCACCTGTTGCGCCTTGGCCTTGGCGCGGGTCCGCAGATAGTACATACCCGTCTTGAGTCCCTTCTTCCACCCGTAAAAGTGCATCGAGCTCAACTTGGCCAGTGAAGGATTCTCCATGAAGATGTTCAGAGACTGGGACTGGTCGATGTACGCACCACGATCAGCACTCATGTCAATCAGACTCTTCTGTGGAATCTCCCACACCGTCCGGTAAATCTCCTTGAGACGCAGAGGAATCTCCAGATTCTGGACGGACCCCCCGTTCCGCACAATATCCGTCTTGATCTGCGGGTTCCACTTGTTGATCTTCTGCAGGTCCTTGACGAGGTGCTTGTTGATCATGACAAACTCACCTGCTAGGGTTCGGCGGAGGTAGATGTTGGTCGTGTACGGCTCGAACGCCTCGTTGTTGCCCATGATCTGAGCCGTCGACGCGGTTGGCATTGGCGCCACGAGCAGGGAGTTGCGTAGGCCCCACAAGTGAATGTCATGCTTCAACTTGTCAAACATGGGGTCAGACTTGCCCCATAGATCGAACTGGAGAAGTCCCTTGTCAGCTGGCGAATCACGGAACGTCTCGTAGGTCCCCTCGCTCATAGCCAGATGACACGACTCCTCGAGCGCTGCAAAGTAGATGCGACTGAAGATGTCCTGGTTAATTTCTCGAGCAGGTTCCGAGTCGAAGGGCAATCCGAGCATCATGAAGATGTCGGCCAAGCCCTGTACACCGATGGCGATGGGCCGGTGCCGGAGGTTGGACTTGCGCGCCGCTTCAGTCGGGTAGTAATTCTTGTCGATGACCCGGTTCAGGTTCCGAGTCACAACACGCGTCACTTCGTGAAGCTTGTCAAAGTCAAATAAGAATGGATGGCCACCATTAGGATTCAAGGACTTCAGAAACGTCGGCAGGCACAGAGATGCCAAATTGCATACAGCCGTCTCGTCCGCCTCGGAAACCTCGACGATTTCAGTGCAGTTTCCGGTAATCACTCCGTTGAAGATGCCCATGTGACGCTTCGGCTCATTGAAGCAATAAGTTGCATCCATGCGCCCATTATCTTCAACTGAAACGACCCGAACATACTGTCGAACATCCCGTGTGACTGGTGTAAAATCGCTGAGATCTAGGCGGTGCGTCACGAAACCCGCATTGATGAGAGTCTCCACGCCAAGTGCAGATACAACGAGACGCCAACACGTTTGCGTCTCAAACATCTTCTTACCACCCTTGCCGTCCGGAAGTTCCCTCTCACCCGCCTCATGTAAGAGACCAATTACCGAGCTCACTCCGAGTGTATGAAGCATGAGCTGGATGTCCCGAAGGAAGTTCATATGAATCGATCCAACCGAGATGCTTTTCTGACTAGGATTTCCAGGGCACCCCTGCGTGTGACCGTCTGCATCACAGAGCCCGGCGAACCAGTCGAGCCGGGTTTTCACCGTGCCCCGTAGCGGAACTTTGAATTTGTTGGGGAGGTCGTAGGGAAGCTGAACGTTCAGACGACCAGATGCATCTTCTTCACCCGACATCGTTCGAACCTCCAAGTGCTCTACGAGTTTCTTCTTTTCACCGTACAGTGAGACTGCTGGAATCGTTTTGAATCCGGAGTACGTCGAGTGGTATGTGCCGTCCCCACAGAAAAACCCGTGAGTATACGGATAACTGAAATCTTCTGGATCCGTGAATTCAACTGGATTTGGGGGAGTCCATTTGATCAGGCGGTCACCTGGAACAAGATTCGTGGTTGGCTTGATTTCCGTCGTTGAACCATATCCGATCTGAAGATGAAACTTGTGATATTCGGTGCACTCGAGGAAAGTGCCGTCACTGAAATTGACCCGAACCAAACGACTCTTGTTACTCGTATTCGAGATGGTGACGGCGGACCACTCTTCACCGTTCCATACGTCCACTACTTGCCCGACAAGATCTGATATTTTTTGGTATCCATTTTTGGTGAGAATCATCGTCTCGGGTGCTACACATAAGTTGCTCGATTTGATGACGCCGATGTTCTTCTGGTTGCTCTTCTCGTTGACCGAATCCTTGTAGCACATGTACGGCGTTCCCGTCTCCACCTGGCTCTTGAGGATTGCATCCCATACCTCACGCGCCTTGACCTTCTTCTTGTAGCGGCCCTGAACTGCGTACGTCCGATACATCTCGTTAAACTCCTCACCGTAGACACCCTGGAGGCCGGGGCACTCGTTCGGGCACATCAGGTACCACTCCTCGTCCTTCTCCACCTTTTGCATGAAGAGGTCCGGAATCCACAGAGCTGTAAACAGGTCACGGCAGCGCATCTCTTCGTCACCCTGATTCAGACGCAGCTCGAGAAACTCCATAATGTCGGCGTGCCACGGCTCGAGGTAGATGGCGAACGACCCCTTGCGCTTCCCACCACCCTGGTTGACGTACCGGGCCGTGTTGTTGAAGACGCGGAGCATAGGCACGATTCCATCGGCGACGCCGTTCGTCCCCTTGATTGGTGTGCCGTTCGCACGGACGTTCGAGCAGTGGATACCGATACCACCCGACCACTTGGAGATGTGGGCACACTCCTTGAGCGTCTCGTAGATGCCGTCGATCGAGTCATCCTTCATCGCCACCAGGAAGCAGCTCGACATCTGAGGGTGATTCGTACCAGCGTTGAACAGGGTTGGCGTGGCGTGCGTAAAGTACTTTTGGCTCATTAAGTCGTACGTCTCACGGACACGCGTGTAGTCGTCACCGTGGATACCCAAGGCGACGCGCATGAAAAGATACTGAGGCGTCTCACCATGGTTGAGATACCCCTTCTGGAGCGTCTTGATACCGAAATATCCAAAGAGAAAGTCACGGGAGTGATCGATCCACGAGTCCATCTCGAGACTCAGGCACTTCATGAAGTAATCGCTCACAACACCCTTGGAGTGAAGGGCGAGCATTGCATCCGAGAAACACTTGGGGCAGGTCTTCTGCATGTTTGAAACAGTGACGCGCATCGCCAGCGTCTCATAGTCGGGATCCTCCGTAATCATACCGATCGCCACCTCGGACGTGAGGTTATCAATTTCAGCCGTGGAGATTCCATCGTACATGCTTGTGAAAACCTTCTGAGCCACCTTGTCAGGCTGAACACTGAGACCATTAATCAATTTTGAAATCCGCTTCGTCACCTTGTCAAAGAGCATCTCCTCTGGCTCACCATTCCGCTTGACGACCTTCATTGTGAAGTAGAGCCTTGTTTTTTTTATCCAGTTATTACAACATGGCTACACGTCAGTGGAACAATCCGCTCAGTGACGCATTTTTCTCCGAGTTTAACCGTGAGACGATTCATCAAGGAATCATTCGTGCCATCAACCAAAGGACGGGGTACACGATCGACAAGCAGAGCGACGCGGACCTCCAGGCCCTCATGAAGCGCGTCTATGTCAACCTGATGACTGACCCGTACGTCGATGTTCGTGGTCAGGTGGGGCGCATGAATGACGCGGTGATCGAGGAGGCGACCGGTACAGTCAGCACTGGTATGCTTCAGCAGCTGCTCTTCATGCGTGACATCTCATCCAACCCAGTTCCTCTTCAGGCTCCAGTGAGCACGTCAACCTACGGCAACAAACTGGGTTCTCGTCCACCAATTGGATTTTAGGAGAACCGAAGGTTCAGTCCTTCGGACTGGTATTTTAAAATTGGTTTTAATTAATAGATGAGAGCCCTCGACGACATTCTGGTGGGTTTTCTAATCTTTTTTGCATTGGATAGGCTGATCCGGCTCGTTAGCAGCTCGTTCGTTGAACCATGGGCAATGAAGCGCACCGGTGACACTCGCACGGTGGAAAACTGGAAGCTCTTTTCCGAGTTTTTGCTTCTCGTCGCGTCTCTTGTAGTTGTATTCAGGTTTCAGACACAACTACGTAAATTAAACACTGCTTAAAAGAACCAGTGCCTAAACTCACAAGATGAATCAGTTTCGTGATGAAACCGCTCGACTTTGCAAACAGAAGGGATGGGACAAGGCTCCCGTAAGTATAGTATGGATGCTCCTCAATGAAGAAATGGGGGAGCTTGCGTCAAGTATTCGTCAGGCCCATCGGATTTACCGCAAGACGGGCCTGAAGAAGGACAGGGGAACAGATGTCGTGATGGAGATGGGTGACGTATTTAGTTACCTGTTTCAGTTGGCACACATGTTGAACATTGACATGGACCAAATGTGGGAATTGCACAGGGCAAAAGTCCAGACCAAATTCTACAAGGAAAATAATGTGGGTGTTTATTAATGGCGAGTGTTGCGCATCTCGACGATCGTGTCCACTTGAACAAATTTGATATGTACACCTGGACCGACACCTTTGGTGTCAATACGGACGGGTTCCCAAAGGATCTTCACCTGGACGGCAGCTACACGACGCAGATGGATGAGACTCCCACACAGTACCCTTCGATGATTGATTCTGATGACGTGGACCACTTCAACCCACAGCGCCTCAACATGTCAGGGCCAATGTACCTCAAGGAGTGCAGCGTGAAGCCAGCACCTACGCGTATGTTCCCGGCGCGGAAGTTTGAGTATGCAGACGGTACCGTGACGTGGGACAGACCAGGACGCCCACGCATGACGCGTGTAATTGAAGGTGGCAGTAACGAGAAACTTATCTGGATTATCATCATTGCAGTCATTATTCTGTTTCTGTTTCGGTCCAGACTCCGGCCACTTCTGAAGCGCTAAATCTTCTGAACCTTAGGTGCAACCACCTTGACTAATTTTGATTCTAAATTCGAAATCAACGCTTGCTTTCGGGCACTCATCTCGGGACAAGCATGAATCTCGAGCTGAATGCATCCACTACAAAACATCACACTGCACTCTTTGCATTTTAGCAGGCCTGGTTTCCTCCTGCACGTAGGACACTTGGTCATCTGATACTTCACAAAGAGGATCTTTCCGCTCTAAGCCCTCCTGATCAATGACTTCGCACGTAAATCCCACCTTGCGGCCTTCAATCACTCGATCCCAAAACGTCTTCATGATGGGGAGGTAATGGGCAAACCACTCACAGTCGCGTTTCACGTTGGTCACCACAAACTCCTCCTTGACGTCACCTTCAGCAGGCCTGAACTGAATGAAATCACATTCGGGCAAATCGAGAATCTCCATCAAGAGTTGAATTTGTGCAACGTAGTGCTTTGGCACCTTGTCTTCAATCTTGCGCGTCAGAGGACACTTGATTTCAATCAGACGACCACACTCGGTGACACCGTCAGGTGAACCACCGAGCCATAGGTGCTCGTGGTGTTGAACGAGGCCAATTTCGTGGCTCTTCCTGTTGTACTTGGCGTCGTACATGTCACGGGCGATTGGCTCGAGAAGGGTTCCGCGCTCAGTGGCGGCATTCCCTCCAAACTTCCGACCACCCACCTTTTTCACGTACAGACCGTCGGGGGTCTCGTAAGGGTTGCATCCAATGGCAGTTGCAGCGTCACTCGCTGTGAGCATCGTCCCCCGGAGCGCCAACCATTCGGCGCTTCTCTGGTCGAAGTACTCCGCACTCAGGAGCTTTTCGATTTTTGGGTCCATTGACGGGGATCTCCTTACCCTTAAATCTACTGTCCGTCTTAAGTACTATTTGGGCGGCGTTTTGCTCCGCCTCCTTTTTCGTAGTTGCAAATCCGCATCCGCAATCGAGACCGTCCACCACAACCTGTATGCAAAACGTACCGTTCGTATGACTCATCACATTGTATTCTGGCAGGGGCATTTTCATCACCTGACACCAACGCATCAGTTGGTCTTTGTAGTTGTCATCGTCGAGAGACGTTTTAAAGTTGGCAAACACGCCGAGCACGAAATTCTTGGCGTGAACCATGCCGAGATCGAGGTAGATGGCCCCGACGAGCGCCTCAAACACATCCTCCATGATGTTGTCATTCGTGACCCATCCATTCCGCTCCCCCTTTTCATCCATCAAAATCATTTTGTCGAGTCCAAGACTCTTTGAAATCTCACACAGCGTCTTGCCCCGGACCATCTTCGTTCGCGCCTTGGTCAGAAAGCCCTCCTGTTTAATCTCGTACAGATCAAACAGGTACTTTGTGATGATAAACCCCAATACGGAATCCCCCATGAATTCGAGAGTTTCGTACGACCCAGTCAGACCTGAGTATCTTTTCAGGGCTGACTTGTGCGTAAAAGCTCGCCTGTACAACGCGATATCCTTGATTTTAGTTCCTACGAGTGTATTTACGAAATGAAGAGACAATTCGGGTGTAGGAACTAACTCCATACAATTACATTCACTTTAATTTTTAAGCCATTCACGCAGCCACCACAGGCTTTGGCTTCTTCGCCACCTTGGGGCGCTCCGCCTTGGGGGCGTCAGCCTCCTCCACCTTGCGCTTCTCTGGCTTTGGCTTCTCCTCCTTGGGCTCCTTCACAAAGTGAGGATTGATGTACTTCTGGATGTTCAGGAAGGTAATCTGAATGTCCGGAGGAGGCTGTAGAAGAGCCTTCAGTGTGTCATCCAGAGAAATCAGCTGACCCGCCTTCAGACCGTGCTCCTCGCAGTACTTGTTCACCTTCTTGGTCACCTCCGCGCGAGAGATGCGCTCCTCCGGCTCCAGCTTCAGGAAAGCACGCAGCTCCGGGGAAACCTGGAGAGGCTTCTTGAAACCATTGTTCTCGGAACGAGCCTTGGCCTTCTCACCGGAAGGATCCTCAATGTGCTGCTTGATGGTATTCACCGCCTTGCGCAGAGCACGCTGATCCTTGGCCAGAGCTTCGATCGCCTTGGTGATGGTCTCCAGAGTAGCTGCCATTGTACTACTTACGGATCTCAGATCTTTAAGCCTATTATTGCGGCAAAAATCAGGATGGCTAAAATCGCCCATCCAAGTTTGGACAATCGGTCTCCGACCGTATTTGACTGGGGTGCGACTGGAGTAAATGGCGCTTCCCGGCCGGTGGTTCCTTGGTCACTTGTTGCCAAATTCTCGTTAAACCCAGCTGGGAGGGTTCCACCGAACGTCTGACGAAATTCGACATCCATTCTAGGGAGGTGGCCCATTTTTGTGCCGCAACTCGGTTTGCAGCACCCCGGATCACATGGGTACACCAGGCCATTGTCTCTTGACACGTACGCACAGATTGGATTGGTTGGGTCCATGGGATCAGAAAGACACTGACAACCTTTGATAACATACTCGAGACCACAACCTCTGGGTGCGCTCATCTGATATTAAAGAAGAAATTAATGTACAGTATAGAATGGAGTACTCGAAGCCCCAGAAGCTGCCAGACGGTCGTTACTTCCTGAAGATTAGTGGTCAGCGCAAGCAGCTCAACAGTGTCACGCTGCAGGACGACCTCACGAACAAGAACCTGAGTCTCAAGATTCAGGAGGATCAGTCTGAGTTTTTCACAAAGGTGGATGAGGACATTCTTACTCAGGCCAAGCAGTCCAAGGTGGATTGGTTTGGAAAGGAGCTTTCGGACGAGACTATCCAGGGTGCGTACCAGGAGAGCCTCACTGACGGCCTCGTTGGCGCTTCACTGGCAACCATCAAGGGTGAGTTTGTGACTCGGGCATTCGACCGTCAGCGCAGCCCAATCGACCTGGTCAATGTCAAGAAGGACACGGAGTGTGACGTGGTTCTAGAGCTGTCAGGACTATGGTTCCTGAAAAAGTCGTTCGGGCCAATCTGGCGTGTTCTCCAGGTGCGGATCCGTGGTGCCCCCAAGGCACCCGAGTTTGCCAAGGAATATCTTTTCGACGACGACCCGGCCGAGGAGGATGACCCAGCGGACTACCTCGACTAGGGCTGCAGAAAAATATTCGCCGTTTAATATAAATGGACCGCAAGAATCTGATCATCCTAGTTCTGGCGGCACTGGTCCTTTTCCTCATTCTGTCCCCCCGCACCAGCGGCTATGGACACACCACTTCCGTCCAGGGCTCCAACATGGGCATGGGACCCGCTGATGCCACGGTGAACCAGGGCGGCGCAGACCTGAGCATGTCCGCCATGTCCCCGGACTACAACGCAGCTGACGGCGTCAGCTCGGCAAGCCTGATCCCCCGTGAGGTGGTTCAGACCGAGGATTTCGGCCAGTTCAGCCCAGACAAGATTCTGACCAACCAGAACTACCTGGACCCCCGTAGCCAGATTGGCTACCCCGAGACGATCGGTGGTGTGCTCCGCAACGCCAATCGCGACTTCCGCAGCGAGCCCATCAACCCCCGCACCCCAGTGTCCATCTTCAACCTCAGCACCATCCCCCCAGACACCATGCGCCCCAAGTTTGAGATTGGTTCCGAGTTTTAGGGAGGGAAACCGGTGGCCGCGCCGTAAGCGCTTTTAAAATTTCAGATGAATTATAAATGGCTGATGAACGCTTTAAACAGGCGATGACCGAGTGGGTCGGCATCAAGGCCCAGCTCGTATCAGTTCGCAAAGATATCACCGTGCTGAATAAGCGCGAGAAGGAGCTTCGCGAATTTGTTACTGTCCAGATGAAGACGCTCGAAATTGACACGGTCAATGTTCGGGACAAGGTGAAGGTGAACCTCAAGACGAAAAAGTCAAAGGGTTCCATCACCAAGGATGTCATCCTCAAGGGGCTCAGAACCTACTTCTCAGGGGATGAGGTTCGCGTCGAGGGTGCATTCAAGGCGATCCAGGACTCGGTCGACGTCAAGGAGAAGAGTACTGTGACTGTGTCAGGGCTTAAGGACCTCAGCTCTTCGTAGAAGAGCGCCGCCGCAGGCGAAAGTCCTTCGGACTTGACTGGGTTAAAGACCTGACAACCTGAATAGAAAAAGTCCTTCGGACTCAACAGGATGGGTATCAACGACGAGTACTCGCGTGACGCCTACAACTACGAACAGGCGTACGACTCGGATGATTCAGTTGATTCACCCGACCCTATTCATCCAGAAGATTGGCAGGATTGGTATTCTGAGCAGCTTCTGGATGCATGGATGACGATACGGCAATTGGCCGAGGAGGATTACACACAAGTGCGTGTGGGGTTTCCTCAGTTTGTGGAGTTTGTGATGAATCCCGGAGATTTATATACGGAAAACGCGATGTCTCAGCGAGTCATGGCCATGTGGAACGGGATCAAGGACATTCAGGTGATTCGGGAGAATCTTACGGTCGAGAACTTTGCTGCGTGGGCAAATATTAATATAGGATAATTGTAAATGAAGATTGACATTACCGGTCAGAAAGTTCTCGTCCCAGCCCTCCTGTTTGCCGCGCTCAGTCCAGGCATTCTACTGTCCCTCCCATCCCTGAAGCTGATGAGCGGCCAGACGAGCTTCATGTCTGTTCTGATCCACGCCGTCGTGCTCAGCCTGCTGTACTTTGTGATTGCCAAGTACGTGGTCAAGGTGACCCTGACCAAGGCGGACCTGATGGTGCCAGCTGTGCTGTTCGTTCTATTGAGCCCAGGCATGCTGGTGACCATCCCACCAGGCAGCTTCCGTAGCGGCGTGACTGGCCCTCTGCCCGTCGCAGTGCACACCTTTGTGTTTGCAGTGCTGTTCGCCACTCTGCGCACCACCTTCCCACAGTACTATTAAAAAGTCTGCGCTTCGCTAAGAACAGCGGCATCGCCGCCGGGCCGAAGGCCCTCCTTCGGACTGGTATTGAGCTTTTTTCTTCAATTTCAATTCAAAATTAAAAATAGATGAAGTACCTTGCCATAGGACCAGGGGCCATGGGCTTTTTTGTGTTTATGGGGGCACTCTACAAGCTCCAGGAAACTGGTAAGCTTGACGACCTCGAGGAGATTTCAGGCTCAAGTGCTGGAAGTCTCCTCGGGTTCCTTTACTTGCTCACGAAGCGGGACATTATAAAGACGTTTGACTTTGCTTTGGATGCTCCCATCAAGCAATCCATGAAACCCAACATCAAAACACTCTTCAAGGACTATGGCCTTGTCCCAATCTCTCGCATCAGGAAAGTCCTTTCAGATTGTTGTTTCAAATTTACAAACAAAATTGATATTAATTTTCAAGAACTGTATGAGTTGTGTCCTATAAAACTCCACGTGGCGGCATTTTGTGTAGATCTCAAAAGGACCGACTACTTTAGTGTAGACAAGACCCCCCGAATGAGTGTCCTTGACGCAGTCTGCATGTCAGTCGCCGTCCCTTTTTTGTTTTCTGCATCAAAATTTAACGACTGGCACTACGTGGATGGGGGGGCGGCAGAGACACTCCCGTGTGCGCCTTTCATAGGGTACCCACCCGAAGACATTCTTGCAATTCAGCTCGAATTTTCAACCAAAAAGAAGGATATAAAGGACCTCAAGTCGTATGGTCTCGAGGTGATGTACGCTGTCCTCCACATGAGGTCCACCTATGACGTTCCAATTTTGAATATAAATTTGCAAGACATGGACATGTTTGATTTTGGTATGGGAAGTGAATCTAAGATTCGAATGTTCATGACTGGTCAGAAATTCAGGTTAGGTCCGTAGGAGGACCTCCGGTTCCCTTGACCTAACCAACGCGAAGCGTAAATTCAAGCTTCGCTTCGAACAGTCCTTCGGACTATTATAATTTTTTCTCTACCAATTTCAAATTAAAATGCGTTCAATTCTGAGATCCGGATATACCCAGCACAGGACCCGTAAGGTGATTACTGTCAAGCGTGACGGCAAGACGTACCGGTACGTGCGTAAAGCAGGGACGACCCGTGTCGCGTCTCGACCAGCACCAGATGTGGGTGCGCTCGGCAAGGGCCCCAAGGTGATTGGCACGCTCAAGGGTGGCATGCTCACTCGTTACGGTTACCACCCAGTCGAGTCGATGACTGCTCGTCGGCGCGCACTGTCCAAGGCGATCAATGTGGGTCGTGAGAAGGTGCTGGCTGTGTTTCACCGTCTGCACGCCATCGGTACCCTGACGAAGCGGACTCTGCCAACCGCATCGCGCATTTACCGCCGTGATCGCGACTGGGTTCGTGACACGTTCTTCAAGAAGTAGATACTTAAAAATTCAAAGTTCGTGTAAGTTAGGATGGCTGACTTGGTTCGAGATGTGACGCAGGCTGTCTGGACTGCACTTGGGCCGGGATACTCTGAGAGCGTATACCATAACGCCATGGAGGTGGCTCTGCGTAAGCGGGGCGTCCCTTACGAGACGGAGCGAATCATACCAGTTACCTATGATGGTCACAACGTGGGCAATGTCCGTGCCGATATCATCATAGATAACAAGATTGTGATTGAGATCAAGTCAGTCTCCCGTATGACTGAGCAATTTAGAATTCAAATTCAAAAATATATGGAGCTGACGGGGTGTAAGGAGGGATACCTGGTCAACTTTCCGACGACTGATTCAGTGGTTCACGTAGAGTATATTAATTAAATTAAACTCTTTTTTTCATCGTCTTGTACTGATCATTTACTGCAACCTCTGGAAACTCATGTGAGCAGTTTGCTATCGCTCTACACCTCCTAAGAAATGATTGTGGGTCATAGCACCCTTTCATCATGTTGCAGTGTGCGCAACAGGGTACACAATTATCCAAAATATAGATCCCGTTAAAATCAAGTCTATCTATACCATTATGGGAATATCACACAGTTTTGATATATTGCCAACTTAGCTCGTCGCAAATCTTCTTCCAGATTTCATCCTGTGCATAGAGCTTTTCTTTCGACTTGAGCAGGGGGAAGCAAGGCAGGTAGTCGTCCTCACCAAGGAGCTCGCAGAATTTGTACAAGACGTACGCATACGACAGAAAGTTCTTGCGGTTCAGCGGCTTGTGTTTCTCAAATGGTTTTTGAATGTGATAAAACATCAATCTGAGTTTGTCTTCAAGCGCTTGAGGCATCGTCGGGGGTTGAACCCCGTTGAGAATTGTCGTAATGTAAGGGACGTGTTCATAGTACTTTGATTTGTCGAGCTTCTTGAGGAGGGTTTTGACTTTTTCGTGTGTAATCTCTGCGAGATCTTTCAATTTTTGCTTTTTGAACTCGTTGCGCAAGAGAGCAATCACCTCTTCAGGCACATTGGTAGATTCTTTTGCTTGAAATTGTGAAACCCACTCATTAAAATGATTCTCGCGTTTGTACGAATACACAACATTCTTCTCCATCTCCTGTTCCTCCTTATACCCCACCTCTTCACTGAGGTAATACTCCGCGTAGCCACATTTGGTGCATATTCTGTCACTATGAATTTCGTCAACCATCCATGAAAACTCTGCGTGACATTGACTGCATGGTCTGCAGTTGATATCTGTAGGCTTTGGTGCATCGACGTGTTCATGTTCAACCTCGACGAGATATTTCTTGTAAATGTCATTTCGTTGAACCCCCTTGCGAGAAGCCACTTTTATACCAAGAACACTCTTCGTTTGGACATTTGGTTCGGACGTAGACTCTTGTGAGTACTCACGGATGACACCCATGCAATCCAAAAGGTAATCACACAATTCAGTCTCTGATTTACACTCTTTCATTCGAGTATTATACCGGTCCTCCATGTACTAACATCTCTAATTACTTTTAATTACTTGTCATCGAGTTTGGGTGCGAGGTAAAACTTGAGATCTCCGAGGTTTGCAATTGTATACCTGAAGATGACTGGCATATCCTCTGACGATGAATCCTGAAGAATCTGGACACTCGAACACATTCCAGTCGCCTTGGTGTACATGTTGATGTACTTGAGGCTAAACACATTTCCGGTTCTTGGAACCGTCTCTGGATACTCGATCCGTGTCAGCTGATCTGCAAAGTCCCCCTTGCAGCTGAGCTCGAGGATGTTGCCCTCGCGGATGATGCTCATTTCATTCGACAAGTTCCCCATGTCGCGCGCAATCTTCTGAAAGTCGATCGAGGGCATGGTTGTCACCACATTCATGGGAATGTCAGGTACCTCGAGGATATCCTCGTTAATGTCGAGCAATTTAAGTTTGAAATTAGTTGCGGATTTCTTAGTTGAATTCTCAATCTGAATCTCCATGACGTCACGGCCGTGGATGTCGATTGTGAGGGTATCCTGACCAGAGACTGACTTGAGGAGCTTGTACATGTTTGCCATGTTGAGACCGGCAATGATATCCATGTCGCAATCGTACTCTTCAAAGTTTTCAGCTGCGAGATTCATGTGCACGAGCGTAACATGGGCGGTATCAATCGTGAGAATGCGAACTCCTTCTTTCGAAAAGTAAACATTCACATCATTGATGATGTCTTTCAAGACTTCAAAAATTGCTTTAAATGCTGACGCCTGAATTGTCTTCAAATGCATCGTTAACCAGTAAGCTATTGTCGACTTTAAGTGCCAGATCTCTTTTGATATGCAGTTGACGGGTTTTCGTTAATTCGCGCCTCCAGTTCTGGTGTCATACGGGGTTGGAGTTGTGCCCCGTATTTTTCAATGTCAAATATGGAGTCATTCGTGTCTGTGCCATCGAGGTTGTACGCAAAGTCGACAGCGTCAAACGAGTCAAATTCACAGGGGACCATCGATTCGATCCAGGCGCGGACTTCAGACCCAACCATCATCTTGCCCTCGTTTGTGACAAGGGTCGGTACGCGTTTGATTCGATCATGTGGGACCCCCTGGGTCGTAATGTTCCAAAACCGGATAATAGGCTGAAGAGCCGGCTCGGACTGGATATATTTGAGCACATCCTGGCAGTAGTGGCATCTGTCTGAGAACACAAGCAGTGCCATCTATAATTTACCAAGGGCAAAGTTTTCACCGAATCTTTCGCGCGAGGTAGTATTTTCTTTTCGCGGGGTACAGTATATGGAGACGTGGATTTGGATAGTCCTGATCCTGGTTCTCTTTGCATTCTTTTTCTGGAAACCCACCGCCACGTTTGACGTCACTGCTGACCAGAAGCAGGGTATCTCACCTGACATCATTCAGGTGATTATCGAGGCGATCCAGAAGGAGCACCCAGATGAGGTTCCCCTCGAGACGCTCTTCATCAACAAGGTTGGGAATGACACCTACTCGGCTCGGTTCATGTTCCTGAACACACAGGGCTATTTCGGTACTCAGTACGATGTTCAGGCGAAGGTGTCGTCTGAGGGATCAGTCGTCGTCACGAGTATGAGCACATCTGCACAGGTTGAAAAGTACGATTCAGGGTTTACTCCGTACAAGCCAGACACGTACGGCGATTACTCTGACATTACAAAGAACCTGAGTGCACGGCTGCAGTCTGAGCTTACAAATTCCCGCCAGAATTACGAGAAGGATCAGAAGGCGCGTGACACGATGCTGACGACTGAGAGCATGACGTCCAAGTACAATCAGAACATCCAGAACAACGCGGCAATGGCCAAGTTTATGGCAACCACATCTACTAATTCATTCACCCCAGGATCTGGCTCGACCGTCCCAGGGCCCTCCCCCGCCCGGTCCGGCAACATGGTTGCGTCTGGTGCGTCAGTTTTTAATTCAATGTAAAATTAGATGCTATCCGTTCAGGACCTAGCCAAGATGGAGAAGGTTCGGCAGGATATCAAAAAGGAAATTTACAAGAGTATCCTCGGGCAATTTTCGCGGAAAATTAAGGCTCGATTTGATCTCGGCGACAAGTCGACGGTTTTGACCGTCCCACCGTTTGTCGTCGGGTTCCCTAGATATGATTTACCGACTGCCGTGCGGTACATTGGGCGTCAGCTCGGGCGCCTAGGCTACAAGGTGACAATGGTGACACCTACGAGCTACGAGGTTTCATGGGACAAGGTGAAACCAGCCGAAGAGGCGGAGACGATCGAACCTGAATTTGAGTTTCCCAGTTTGATGAACCTTAAAAAGACGGCGGACCGTTATAAGAAATGAGTGAACCTGCGGTTCGTCTCGACTGCAACGATGAGATTATCCAGCTCATCAAGACGCGAATGGACAAGGGTCGTAAGGAGTACGGTCACGGTCTTCTCCAGAATGCGGGCTATGATTGGCTCCAAGAAGCTCTGGAGGAGGCTCTCGACTTGTCAGTATATCTTTCCGCGAAATTGATCGAATTGAAAAATCTAACTAGTAGTAATGGATGTTCTCGAGGGATCGGAGCGCCGCTTCACCAAGAAACTTTGTGATTCCATGATTCCGTCGATGATTGAAACCTATTGGGAAATTTGGCTCGAGGCGAAGAAGGAGTCCAAGGGGAAGAACATGACCCTCGTGTTCCAGGAGCTTCTCAAAGGTATCAAGGTGTGGAATAGCTCAATCAGCCTCAAACACGCCGACAAGATTAAGAATTCACACCCACTCTTCCAGAACTTTCTAGCCGCCGTCTTTATTTGCCACGTCAAGATTCTGATGAATGGCATCCGGATGGACAAAAAGCCCAAGAAGGTGGGTCTGAAGCTTCCTTCTCATGACGTGTTTGTTCAGCGTTGTTACGAGGCGTGTGGCGAGGATCTCTACTACCGTCCAACCATCATCACCGACCCCGCCAAGACTGACGAGGAACGTAAGAGTGAACTCACTTCCAGATTTACATGTAAAATTCAAAATGTAATTGAGGAACTCATCCCATGGGATGCCATCGTGGGTGACCTCAAGAATGAGTCGGCTGATTTCGACGAGGCTGAAGAAGAGGCGGAAGGCGAGGAGGAACCCGCCGCAGAGCCAATCGAGGAGCCAGACAATTCCGAGCCACCCCAAGACTCTGGGAACCTCGAGGATATTGCAAATGACTCGTCAGGAACCTCTACAAACCCAGTCGCGGAGAGCCCAGGAGGATCCCAGACGTTCGCCGTCACCCCATCACTCAATCCACCGACCGTGACAAAGCTGAATGAACAGGGAGAGTCACTGTTTGATGACGCGAGGGAGAAATAATTCCAGGCTCGCTGCTACTGCCCAGGGAAAAGTAGAGAAAATTAACTATAAACAGAGTAATAATGGACAAGTACTTCCGTGAACCTCTCAGTGCAGCAGCCATTGCAGGCGGGGTCACAGCCGCTTACGTGTACGGCAAGAATCGCATGAATGGTGAGGGGAAGCTCAAGAATTCGGACATGATGAAGCCCGCCTTTTTGGTTGGTCTGCTCGTCTATTTCATCGTGTCTCAGGGAGTTGGACAGGGTGATGCAGTGTCCAAGGATCCTTACTAGAGTTCCTACGGACTTAAAGACAAAAAACATATAAAATCTAATGTCCGCCACTGCATTTAACAACATGCTCGGCAGCTTTTTTGATGACCTTCTCTCGGAGTTTCCAGACAACAAGGTGATCAAGGAGGCGAGTGAAAAGCCCAGGACGCGTGAGACGATGGATCGCTTCATGAAGTACACGGGTCCGCGGGTCCAGTATCTTTCAGAGAAAAACTCGGCATTCTTCTCTGAGAAGAACAAGTTTATGCAGGAGATTGGTGTCTGTGATGTTTGGAAGGGCAAGCAATTGTCTCAGCAAAGCCGTCTGGCGATTTGGGGTCACATCCAGAACCTGCACATGATTGGCACGTCGATTGCCATGCTCCCACCTCATATGCTCGCGATGGTTGAGGCGACGGCGGAGAAGTTTGCAAAGGAGACTGCTGACGGGGGTGAGATGACCGAGGCGAAGCTCATGTCGAGCATGCAGAAGATGATGGCTGACGTGATGAAGAATATGGGCAACTCTTCAATGCCCGAACTTGACTGAAGTGTTTTTTTCCCAGTACATAGTAATATGGATCCCAGTGAGATTTTCCGCACGGACCAGTTGCTCAACTTCTGGCCCACGGGGACACAGTCGGCAAAGGAGAGAACAGCCTCTACAGTCCGCTTTGTCCTCTACGCAAGTGTGATTGTATATCTTATTAATCGTGACAATCGCGTTTTCGCCCTCGCCGGTCTTGTCCTCGCAATTCTGTATTACCTGTACACGTCAAACATGATGACTGACGGTAAGATTCGTGCGACACTCGGGAACGGTCGTGTTGCTGGCCCAATTCGTGACAGTGTGACTATGCCTTCGCTCGACAATCCCATGGGGAATGTTCTGATGACTGATTACGTTGATCAGCCCGACCGCCCGTCTGCCGCGTGGTATCCGAGCGTGCGCACTGAGGTTCAGAATGAGTGGAGCAAGATTCATCCATTTGAGCGCAAGCGTGATGCCGAGCGCAACTTTTACACCATGCCAGTGACGACGATTCCCAACGACCAGGCTGGGTTTGCACAGGCATCTTTCGGCAAGCCATTTTCCCCGATGTGCAAGGACCAGGGTGGTGCCTCATGTGACATTGACAACGATCGTTTCCACTTCCCCGAGCGTACCCAGATGCGTGCCGGTAACGGGAGGTAGACTAAATAAAATCCT
>Ga0315284_10001780_pt1 | contig 30665 bp, 19 predicted proteins | sample YL17G09_16_MG_FD_203696 | JGI IMG/M metagenome (GOLD analysis project Ga0315284, IMG submission 203696) | Sediment microbial communities from Yellowstone Lake, YNP, Wyoming, USA - YL17G09_16 | ecosystem: Environmental > Aquatic > Freshwater > Lake > Sediment | place: USA: Wyoming | collected...
GCATAACTAGACAGAAATCATGAGGGTTACAGCTGGAACTGGTCGAGCATAACTAGACAGAAATCATGAGGGTTACAGCTGGAACTGGTCGAGCATAACTAGACAGAAATCATGAGGGTTACAGCTGAAGCTGGTTGAGCATAAATCATGAGGGTTACAGCTGAAGCTGGTTGAGCATAAATCATGAGGGTTACAGCTGAAGCTGGTCGAGCATGTTTGACAGAAATCATGATGATCAACGTTAGAAATCTTGAGGCATGTCTGACATAAATCCTGACGATCTACATCTGAAAACCTTGAGACATGTTTCAACTGTGACATGCTCTGAAACCCGCAAATATTTTATCGATAATCCTGACGTAATACAGCTGAAATTTTATCAAATCCGATTATGTTTTACGATCTGACTCAGCTGGAAACATTATCGGAATATTTTTCATTTCATGAAGCGTTATGAAGTGAAACCTGACAAAATCCCGTCGGAAACTCATGATGTAATGCTCTAATTTTTTGATCAAATATAACGAGGTTCTTGAGACCGCGATTATAAGTATGCTAAACCTATATCGGGGCTATAATCATCGAGTTTGTATGGAATTTACATAAAATATCTTGCACAACCCTCAGGCCTGGAGATAAAATACCTGACTGACCGGAGACCTAGAGGACTTTGTGTTTGGACCGTGACCCTTGTGGGGTCAATCATGTTTGTGGATAGCTCTAAGACCGTTTTGGCTTGACGATCATGACTATTGAATTTAGTAAGACGGTTTCGGCAGGCAGATCGTTGAGTTTGACAGAAATTCCAATGGTCACAGCTGAAGCTGGTCGTACACAAATCATGAGGGTTACAGATGAAGCTGGTTGAGCATGATTTACAGAAATCATGAGGGTTACAGCTGTGACTGGTCGAGCACAAATCATGAGGGTTACAGCTGAAACTAGTCGAGCATGACTTGACAGAAATCATGAGGATTACAGCTGTGACTGGTCGAGCATGACTTGACAGAAATCATGAGGATTACAGCTGTAACTGGTTGAGCATGACTAGACAGAAATTCTGATGGTCACGGCTTGAACTGGTTGAACACAAATCATGAGGGTTACAGCTGTAACTGGTCGAACATAAAATCTGATGGTCACAGATGAAGCTGGTCGAGCATGATTTACAGAAATTCTGATGATCATCATCGGAATTATGAAAAATATTCTAATCGTACATGCCACAGGGCTAGAGCTTGAACCGTTCGATAACCATGATACACACTATAGTTATGCGGTCATAATATCACGATTATAATTCCCGTTATAGCTCTCTGTTGTACGTTTTCCATTATAACGCAACGGTTATAACACCGCCGTTATAATTCCTGTTATAACACCGCCGTTATAATTCCTGTTATAACGCCGCCGTTATAGCTCTCTGTCATACCATTCCCGTCACAGCATCGCGGTTATAACACCACCGTTATAGCTCACCATCATGCTATTCCCGTTATAACACCCCTGTTATAACACTCCGATTATAACGCCGCCGTTATAGCTCACCATCACACCATTCCCGTTATAACGCCGCCGTTATAGCTCACCATCGTACGATCCCCGTTATTATAGCATCGTACGCGCCAAATTATTGAATAACTAAATAAATACGTACGCATACAATAACACTACACAACCCCGATGTCTATCCGGCAGTTCTTGGTAGACTACAAGACCAATAAGATAGACAAGATCGAGTGTTCCGATTTCAAGACAATCAACTCATCGACGCAAGAGATCCATGTCTACAACCCGAAGGTCAGCGCGCCTCTGCACAAGTTTTGGTACATGATTGAGAACGCGAAGCTTGAGCGTAAGCTGATAAGTCAGAACAGCGCATGCCGTCTAGCCCGGATCGTGTTGTCTAGCCACGACTCTAATCTCATAGACTCTATGTCTAGCCTAGATTCGAAGATTAACGACGTTCTGAAGAAGCTGATCACGATCAAAAAGAAGAACGTGTACTACGACTTTACCAGCATGAGCGTATCGAGCCTCATAGCGCTAGACGAGTTCTATCCACCGACCATAGATGTCAATTACGATTCGGGATCCACGAGCATAGACTCTAGTAGCTCTACCATAGACTTCATGAATATCAGCAACGGATCGAAAGTCATGATACTGATCGAGCTAGACAGTGTTATACTCAAAAAGGATTCTGTACAAAAAATATGGCGCTTTATCCAGATCAAGAAGGTAGATGAGCTGAATACGAAGATTGATCTCTTTGCATCGATAACTATGCCGATGCATATGCCGAGCCTAACGGGGCAGACTCAGATAGATCCGAGTGAAATTACGCGACATCCTGTTCCACCACCCATGCCACATATTATACAGCGGCCTAGGATCGATCCAGATATGCTAAAAATCAAATCGGATCTCACGCCTATCATACCTTTCACACCTCTCTCATCGGATACGCTATTAGCCTCAGACTCCAAGTCCCGCGGTTTCAAAGCTCCGACATCGAATGAGCTACAATTCATGCTAGGTCGGCTCAAAACTGTGAACAATCCTAAGCCTGATGATAAGATCGATGATAAAATCGATGATAAGTCAGACGACAAGTCAGATGCCCGGCTTACGGATGCTGTTCATGCTGATACGGGTTCCGACAAATCCAACGAGGCTGATGAGGCTGATGAGTATAATAAGGCCGATGATGATAGTGAGGCTGATGAGGCTGATGATAGTGAGGCTGATGAGGCTGATGATAGTGAGGCTGATGAGGCTGATGATAGTGAGGCTGATGAGGCTGATGATACAGATGAATCGGATGACCCTTTCAGTCAAAACCGTTCAACATCGCCCAAGCCCATGGCCAAGACTACGACAAAGCCAAAGCCTGTTGTCAAACCCGCTCCAGCTAAGTCAACGGCTAAGTCTACGGTTAAGTCTACGGTTAAGTCTACGGTTAAGTCTACGGTTAAGCCAACCCAGATCACGAAGCAACGCATCAATAAAAGCCAAGCCGACTAAGCATTATACAAAAAAGTGATCGTCTTATTCATCGTTTTGGGTAGCCGGTGTATCTGCTTCAGTTTTGATTTGCTCCAGCGTAAGATTATTATCTTCGACGCCGATCTTCGAGTACACGCTACAAGACCCGGGGTAATGGATCTTGACAACACCGTCTGAATAGAACACGATCCGGCAGCTGTTGTACGTACATTGATTCTGAACACAAGATGTGACGATTTTGGATGATGTGCCGCCCTTAATCATCAGCGTATCGTAGTGCGCCATACAATCGTTCAGCATGTCTGAGAACACAATGTACGGCCATAGTCTGATCCCTGTTTCTGTATCTGTCTGTTCGGTTTGTGCTTGTCTATCTTGTCTATCTTGCATATCTTGCAAATCGCAAAATATGTACCGATCGTCCATATCATCAGAATCTAAATCTGAATCGTAATCTGAATCGTAATCTGAATCGGCATCGGTGTTTGGTATTTTTTGAATGCGGTAGTACTCTTCTTCGATAAACGAGCTAACAGACGTGAAGTTATTAGACTCAGCGTGTTCGGTATATTCATCTTGATCCATGTTTTTCAACACCTTCGACACCCGGCCCTTGAGAGTTATGTCCGACAAGATCACGTTCCCTATCTTGGTATGCGTCTTAAGATGCGGATGGTCTAACATAATCGAACGTAAAGCGTTCCGAGCATCCGGGGTCAACGGGGCCAGAGTCAGGTTAGACGCATCGAGAAGTACGTTATACACCTGATCTTCGAACCTCAGATATATATTCCCGTTGTAATCCGCTTCGATATAGACATACGGCATCTGATCGGATGGTTTGATATACTATGCATGTAATCTGATGTAGATCATATGCAAAAAAATAATCAATTTTTACAGGCCTCATATCGAATATTATTAAAAGATCTCAGGTACGCGGATCTTAAGATGTTTGAACTTCGACATGATGAGCGTGATTATGGCCAGAGTTTGGATATGGTTCCCCGCCCCGTTACATAGCATCCGTTCGACATTCGCGATGAACAGTACGATTTCAGACTTATCTATATCCGACAGATCCGAATCGATCACCTTGTCTTTGAAGAACTTCAGAACGTAGTCCATCGGATACCCCTCTATCACGATAGACCGCGTAATATCGTTCAGTGATTCTACGCTATCCGCTTTTGTGACAGAGCGCCAGTACTTCGAAAAGTACGCATAGTCTATGGATGATGTTATGTCATCTACGTCAGACGCTACGATCGTATGCTTGTTAGTCTTGCCAGTCTTAGTCTTGCCAGTTTTGCCAGTCTTAGTCTTGCCAGTCTTGCCAGACTTGTCAGCTTCGCCAGTTTTGTTAGACATATCAGACATGCGATCTATGACTTCTTTTTTAATACGGTTCGGCAGAGTGCTCTTTTCGACGTATTCGACGTATCTGATGTGAGATGCATCGAGCGTACTATCTTTCGGGATGTACTTCAGATTTTGCAGAGTGTTGATACTGCGCCTAGCATCCCCTTCACAGATCTCAGTGATCTTGGAATACACATCATCGGCCATACTCATGTTCTCTGATTTTGCGATCTCCTTTAATTTCACGATCATTTTATCATTCGAGATCGGGTTGAACCGAAAACTAGCGCACCTAGATCTGATGGCGTCTATGATTTTGTTTTCGTAGTTACAGATGATTACGAACCGCGTGATCTTGCAAGTCTTCTCCATGGCCTTCTTTAGAGCCGTCTGAGCCTCAGATGTCATGGAATCCGCCTCATCCAAGATGATGATTTTGAAATCGGGATCAGAGTCTGAACGCTTACTTGTTTCGAGGCTTGCGAATCTGATAATCTTATCGCGTACGACATTAATACCGTTCTCATCAGACGCGTTGAGCTCCAAAACATTCGGCCCGATATTCGAACCGTACAGTTCGCGTATCATGGTGTGCGTTATAGACGTCTTGCCTGTACCGGGCATCCCGTAAAAAAGCAAGTGCGGTAAGTCACCGGTCTTGATGGCGTTCTTAATCACGTTCTTGATGTCATCGTGCCCAATTACATCGTCAAGCCTACGCGGCCTGTATTTGTCTACCCATATAGACGGATTCACCTTGAGGATCGACGACTCTGTTTTGTCTGTTGTGTACGTCAAAATCTCCGTGTCTTCGAACAGCCTCTTGAAATCGCCCATCAACGGAACGTACGGTTCGGGCTTGTTCGGTTTTGCAGATTTCGATTTGGTTGATTTGGCTGATTTTGCGGATTTAGACTGAACGGCCTTAGACTGACCGGCCTTAGACTGACCGGCCTTAGACTGTACGGGTTTAGACTGAACGGCCTTAGACTGAACAGCCTTAGACTGAACAGGTTTCACAGACTTTGATTGACCAGCCTTAGACTGTACGGTCTTACCAGTCTTACCTGATCCGCCGGCAGCTTTAGCCCCTATTACACGCTTATCTTTTGGGGCCATACTTGATGTACGGCTGTATAATTTTAGTTAGATGCTGAACCCGTTTTGGCTGTTTTATTTTCAATTTTATCATCTATTCGCGCCCCAAAAATAAAAAGTTTCATCATTATATATAGAGCTTGATGAGTTCGAGCAGTAATAACGACGGTAATCGTAATACGGATATTAGTAACGAGCTACAGCGGCGGCAAGAGTTGTTTGCAAAACTAGTAGCCGAGCAGAAGAAGCAGATGCTAGGCATGGAAAAAGAGAAGCTGATAGACATAATTTTCAACCAGAACACCATTCTGACGCAGCAATCGAATCAGATGATAGACCTTGTGAATCTTATAAACGACATGGATGTAGATGGTACACCAGGATCAGGACAGATATCGGGCGACCCGTCAGACATACAGCGCAGTATAGACGTGCTGAGAAAGCGCAATGATCTGTGTGTAAAGGCGAATAATCTGCGCAAGAAATCGGCCGTACTGTTTTCGAGCTCTGTCAAAATCCAGTTCGTTCTGTTCGTGCTATTCATTATGGTGCTGTTATGGCTGTTTTATCATTTTTCAACGTTCAAAGCCGACTGAGCTTGATTTGTGTGTACGTTTACCCTCATTGTAACCGTACGAAAAAATATCGAAAAATAGTATGCGATTATATAGTATATCACCGGATGACGGATAGGATCGTGTTTATCGTAATGCCGACCTATAATCGGCCGCTACAATGCAAAACCGTTGTAAGCCAGCTGATTAGTCAGACATATACAAAATGGAAGCTGTTGATAATCGACGACGGATCGGATGCCTTAAACTACACCGTACTCAGACAGCACGTAGATTCGGTACGAGACCCGAGGATTACGTTGATTCAAAATCCTATAAATCTGAAGCTACCAGCGACTCTGAACGTAGGGCTGAAGAATTTTTTGACAGACAAGGATAGTACGCACTTCACATGGGTGTCTGACGACAATGTGCTGTACGAAAATTTTATACAGACCCTAGTATCGAACTGTACAGGTTTCTGTTTTACGGCGATGGAGTTTGAGGATACGACGAGCGTAGGTGCCAAAGCTTATAAATGTGGTAGGTCTTACACATCGATCCAGGATATTATGTCAAACTTCGCGGGTATGGCGGCTTTTATGTGGGATAGGTACGCGATAAAACGGATAGGGTTCTACAACGAGGATCTGTTTAAATGCGAGGACTACGACTACCTGATAAGGACGTATGCCGCTTTGGATCTGTCTAACATAAAGTACGTAGACACCATAACGATGCGATACATTCTACATCCGGGCTCTCTGTACAGTACGTACGAGCAAGAGATCCGCACTATGACGACACAGATAAATGCGGCATATTTAGATGAGTCAAGCGAGTATGCAAAACGTACGTCTAACCTGATTGTGTACTATTCAAAAACACCGTACACCAAGCTATTCCAAAGGCCGCATCAGATTATGCGATTTTTTGACAAAAGCTATCGGAAGATCTTTATAACATGCGAATCAACACCAGACGTCAATTATAGATACGAGAATAAGTATGGTTTGACGATCGTGCCGTACACCGATCCAGATATCCGGTCTATCATACAGTCTTACAAGTCTGTTACGATCTACTACACGGATTCTAGATTGTGCGATGAGGTGCAGGCTATTAAGAACGGCCGTGATCAATCTACGAGTGCGGTTTTGCTATTTGATCTGATAGACGCCCCGATCGATGAGTTTACAGTGTGGAAGCCGAGGCTAGCTGATGCGGTAAATGGGGCTACGTTTGTGATATACTCTCATCCAAATCTAATAAAGTATCTGAACGAAATCAATCCGAACAGGGTGTATCACTATATTAGTAACGGATGCGATTACGAGCTATTCAGCCAAGCACAAGAGCGGATACACCCTAGGCCAGATGATATACCGCAGTCTGATAAACCGATTTTAGGATACTATGGGGCTTTTGCAGAATGGTTAGATCATGGTCTCATAAAACGGTATGCAGATAGCGGATTGTATCACATATTGATGATAGGTGGTATACCTAATTGTAAAGAATACAATATTAGATTCGAACATCCGAACATAACGTGGTTAGATCATAAGCCGTACTCAGACATACCGAGATACTTAAGCTGGTTCGATGCATGTTTCACCCCGTTTAAATCATGTGAGTTGAATCTGTACACAAATCCGTGCAAGCTATGGGAGTATATGGCGAGTGGGAAGTACATATACACGGAGTGTAATTTTAAATCGGTATATTCATATTGTAGTACGGATATTTACGATACGTGTGAAAAAAACATATCATTTAGCGAATACAATGCGAATTCTGCAAAAATGTTCGATTATAAAGTGTTATGCTTAGTAATAAAATCGATAGTTGATCCGAAACGGATATACCTTGGAGATGCGTATCAACAAGAGGTTATTAAAAATTATAACATCCATAAGGAGTTTAACATTTATAATCATATCAGTTTTGTTAATGGGGATAAAATGAAGATATTAAATGAAAAATATCTATTTGATGACAGCATCGACAAGATCCCTATAACTGTGATTTTTATGATAGCAAATGAAACGATAGATGAAATCAGCAACATATTAAAAATCAAAAATATGGAGAAAGTTGATGAGATATTAATATACGTGTGCAAAAATAAAAACAATACTGAAAACAGGATAGGAGAATACGGATTCAAAAATATTCAGATATTTTATTATAACGACATACAGAACTATAGCGATGGCAGGAACCTACTACTACGAAATGCAAAAAACGATCTGATTTTATCGATGGATGTGGGGAATATCTATCCCGATACGTATCTCAATGATATGTATGCGACGTATCTTGCTCATAATAGCGATATGGTTTGTTCAATGTGTAAAAATAGATGGGAAATAACTAACGAAAATAAAAATATTTTTAACGTATCGAGTGCAAATATTCTAATAAAAAGAAATATAGTCGAAAAAATAAACTACTATCCGTCAAAGGTGTGTAAATTCGGCGAAGACACGTTATTCGATTGTTATTATTACAAAGAATGTAATGAGATAATATTCAATAAGGCGATAGATGTTAAATGGATAGCAACCGATAAACAACAAACGAACCTGAACTATAGATTCGGTAATATAAATATCGGCGCAAACATCGATCAGAATAACGATATTATTTATTATCAGGCGATACATCACAAAATATCACAGTATAAAAAATACAACACAAACCTTAATAAAATCGTAATAATCAATTCGCTAGTATCGATAGACGACATGGATGGCAGTAAAAGGTGCACAAAATTAGCGCAAATATTAAATAAGCTCGGGATATATGTCGTGTTCAACACACTATTTCCGAACCTGGATAAGATCAAAAATAACAAAAACAACAAAAACAACAAAACTTTTATAGATGTTGATCCTTTTATTTTCTCATACTACTATCTCAACAATCTTGATTACTCAATCATAGATCAGTATATAGATAGTGATCTGGACGTGTATGTCATAAATGAAGCACCGTACCCCGCGCTAATGGAAGTATGCAGATACATAAAATCCAAAAACAACAGCACTAAAATTATATACGATATCATAGAAAAATGGGATTCGGAATTAGGATGGTTTTGGTACGATAGTAAAATTGAAAACAAATTCATCGAACAGGCCGACAAAATAATTTCACCATCAAAAACAATCATTGAAAAATACCCAAAGAAATATATTAGTTACATCCCTGATGATAAAATATCTGATATATTTGGCACATCTGTAATCCCGTCTGAAACAATAAGATCAGTACGTGATAAAATTCTGACATTTATCATCAATATGGCCGGTGAAAGTGAGAGGTATGAAAACACCGTTAAAAACATAAGTTCAATGAATTTGAATATTGTGAGGTATCCGGCGATAATAGGGAAGAAAATCATTAATCGAAAAGATTATATCAACTATACCGATGATATTTATAAATACAACGATGGGCAAATTGGATGTTTATTATCGCATTTAGATTTAATACTACAGTTTTACTTTAGATACGACGAAGAGTATTGTTTAGTATGCGAGGATGATTGTGAAATATTTAATCCCCATAATATCGACATATATCGGATTATCGACGATGCGCCATGCAACTGGGAAAAAATTAGATTAATATATTCATTAGATCCTCATATTTACGATAAAATGCTAGAACAACCAACCGATTACGTCACGGAATACAATGAATGGGTTTTTAGTACAGGTTGTTATTTACTTAGTAAAAAGGGGGCAAAGAGAATAGTTGATAATTTTTATAAAAATAATAAATGGGATATTCTTAATCAAATTAAACAACTGGAATCTAATATGGGAGGAGATGACAGATTTCCAATAGACAAATGGCTGTTTTTGTTTGACAATAATTATAATTATAAATATCCCATATTCACCTATACAGATATAGTTATTAGCAGCACAACAGATAAACCGGAGAATATCGCTTGGAGTAATACATCTAAAAATTACATTTGTGAAAAAATAAAAAATCTCACTATTTAGAAATTTTATAGAGTGTGTTTTAATCGATATTGACATGCCTTTTATTTTATATAAAAGTCATAAACATTCCCCTGAAAGGGAAAATGTGTAATCGAAGGCCAACCGATTCCGAGTTATATGAAAAGGGCAAAAATACAATGATAGTACGGGGAAGGTCCGTAACATCGCGAACTGTTAGGCCTGTTTCAAAAAAATGATTTCGTCAAGGCATGCGGATATACAAAAAACAGTCCTAACAAAATTAAAAGTTAAATCTGAAGCTGCTCAAGAGCATGATTAAGCGGAATAACGGTCTTCCCCGACGCACATCATGACGTTTCGCAGTTCGAATCGAAACACGAGCGTTATAAATCAATTTTGAAGAATGCTGACTACGATTATTTGACGAATTTTGTTTAATAATTTTGTCAAGCTGTTATATCTAAATGAAGGCGCTACTAGGGATTGTCGGTCAATACAGAACATTCGAAAGCACATATTCGAATATTTTGGATAATCTAATTTCGAATAACGAGGGGTTCGATTTCGATATTATAATAAATACGGACGATAAGAACGAAGATGTAATAGATTATTGTAACAAAGCGAAAAAGCGGTACCACTATAACAAAGCAACATTAGAGACCAAGCTTAACGAATGCTACGGCAAATATCTGAAACACATCATCTACTACAACGTAGATGCTGAAGATAAAAAGAACGGCGCATTCGAAATATTCAAGAAGCGAAATAGGATGATACTTGAGTACATTAATAACAACGATCTGACATACGATATCTATATCTTCTTGCGGTTCGATGTTATTTTTACAGCCAAGATAGATCTGTGCATGTATCTAACAGATCAGTTCACGTTTATATGTAACGTTCTAGGACCTGACAAACGAGAAGATCATGTGAGAGACTGGGATCTATGCTGGATAGCGTCGAACAAAAAGTATCTGGATTACTATTTGAACGGTAATTTTGGATCAGAACAGAATACGGTCGATTCTATAGATCTAGATACTCTGACAGATTTCAGCAAGCGTCTTAATTTCAAGACGGGATACGTTGATGATACGATAATAAAGCGCGATGTTTATCCGCACTGGGTACGGGGATTTTGGATACTGTTCTACAACATGCATCGGAACGGATGTAACGTACAATTTGAAGAGGGTGTGTTTTGCCAGATTATTAGATAATTTTCTAAAGCTTTTTATACTGAGTACATGAATCCAAAATTTATAATCGCGTTCATTTGTCTAGCCGATTAAATTATCAAGTTCTTTTAGATCGACGATGTGAGGCTTATTCACTTGATCACCTGGTGACACAATACCGTTATCGTAGATATCGCACAAAAGCACCTCTATTTTGTTTGGGCTGACGCCTGTTAAGCTTGATAACTGTTCCTTATTAAATTTAAGATAACCATGATACCGTTCATTTGGGCATATCAATATGATTTTTTCGACTTGACTTATATCGCCGATACATAAGTTAATTATATTAGCTCCAACAGGCGTGATTATGATTTTGGCATTTATCGTACTCGTGAATTTTTCTTTCAATGACATGGCTTCAAATGTTATAGTTTCAAACCCTTTGTTTGTCAGATGTTCGATGACTTGATCGTTATTCACGATATAACGATTGAACCCCGCTAGATTATTTAGTCGGTTGATGTATATCAAACGCGATGGTTTGGTATTAATATTAGTCAAATAAATATCCTGCAAAAAATATTTTCTAATAGCATCAATTATCATCGTATGGTAGATAGATATTTTGCCACACCCGTTATAATATTCCGTACAGAATGTTGAGTAATATAACTTTTTGACAACCATATTATCTATCGATACGATGGATGTTTCATCTATATCGAAGATTTTGAATAGATCCTTGTATAGATCTGTAAAATTGCGCTGCACATCTATTAACAGATCTGGTATGGTTTTTTTGAGCTTCATATAGAACAGTATATTTGGGACAGCCTGTATAAAGTTAATGTGATAGTTCCAACACCAACTAAACTTTATGGTGAATACGGGGGTTGAGAAAATGGGAAGATCATAACTTGTAATATTTTTTTTAAGCTCACGTGCAGTGTCTGCGAAGTCTGGAGAATAATTTATGATTATATTATTATCTTTGATAAGCAATGTGTTCGCAATGACTACATCTTCCGAATAATGACAATACTTTTCAATGTCGCTATTCGGTACATCATATAAGTTCGTCATGTATTATATATATTCGCTTTATAAAATTATAATAAATGCGCTACTAGGGATTGTCGGCCAATACAGAACATTCGAAAGCACTTATTCGAATGTTTTGGAAAATCTAATTTCGCACAACAAAGAGTTCGATTTCGATATTATAATAAACACAGACGATAAGAACGAAGACGTCATCGATTACTATAATAAGGAAAAAAAAGAGGTATCACTACGATAGAGACATATTAGAATGCAAGTTCGGTACATTCTACTGCAAGTATCTGACGCATATCATGTACTACAACGTCAACGATGAGGATAAAAAGAACAGCGCATTCGAAATATTCAAGAAGCGAAATAGAGCGTCGAACAAAAGTATCTGGATTACTATTTGAACGGCAATTTTGGATCAGAACAGAATACGGTCGATTCTATAGATCTAGATACTCTGACAGATGTCAGCAAGCGTCTTAATTTCAAGACGGGATACGTCGATGATACGATAATAAAGCGCGATGTTTATCCGCACTGGGTACGGGGATTTTGGATACTGTTCTTACAACATGTATCGGAACGGATGCAGCATATATTTCGGGGATAGTGTGTTTTGCCCAAATTGTCAAGTAGTCATATAGTCTAATGATTTTCTTATTCTTTTGTATAGATGCAAAAGTTCATAATTGTGTTTGATGGACACGAAGGATCTAGCGCCCTAATATCGTACTTATCGAATTTTATCTACGTATACGGCTTCGAACCGTTTGAAAACGATTATTTTTCCAACTATGCTGATGATGATTTCGCTGTGTTATTAGATTATCTGTTCGCAGATAATCATGAAAAATTCGACGAAGTGTATCTATCGATGGGGCCGAAACTATCCCAAAAACCGTTCCCGCCCTCTAGCTTCTGTTTTAAAATAAGAGTAGGGTACGTCACAGATCTGGTGGCGTCTGTTTTAAAAGAGCATGGTGTAACGGTGTTCATTCTATTTAGACGGGATACGTTGAAGCATACTCTTAGCTGTATGGATCCTCAGTTGCAATTCGTCGGGGAAACGATTTCCGACAAAAATATATACGATGTAGGTGTATTCAGGGGAAAATATAACCATATACTAGCCATCAACAAACTAAAGGAATCGGCTTATGCAAATCTTAACGCGAAAGGTATTAGCGTGTCAAAGATATACTACGAAGACATGCTAGCAGACAAAACTTCATTCATTAAAAATATACTGATAAAGGCAGGCATGCATATAGATCAGATCGACCCAAACATCTTAAGCACTTGCGCTTTTAAGAAAGTACACCCCGATAATGTTACAGAGTTCGTACAGAACTACGATGACATAATGCAGGCGTACGATGAGGTGTCTAATGCCGATCATTCCTGAATTACCGCCATTCCCATCACCCCCACAACTCTCTTCCAACTAGCCCCATCGCCGTACGGGCACACTGTATTCTCATCCACGAAATAATCCGCATACACCGCATCCACAACCTCCTCCAACTTATTCGGCCACTCACACATCACGCTATGGATCCCAATACTCTCCGGTCTCTCCGTCGTACGTCTACACACTACGATGCGCTTATTGAGGTACGACGCTTCTTCCTGTAGCCCCCCGCTATCCGATATAACGAACCGACACTGTTTCAGCAGGTCTATCAACTCTCCATGCGTCATCGGCTCGATCACTTTCACCATTTTCAACAAACCCCGGTGTTTTTGCACGTTCGGATTAGGATGTAGAGGCAGCACGAACTCTAGATCAGCATATTTGGCAGCTAATTTCTCTAACTCGATAAACCACTCGCCCATCATATGATGGTTATCCCGCCGATGCAGAGTAATTAGCACTTTATTTGAATAGGTACAGCCCTCTTTCGTTATGTTGTCCAAACCCGTATTACCCACAACGTATATCGAACCGCTTACATTCTCATTCAGCAGATTAGCTTTATTGAACTCAGTCGGGCACAGATGTATATCGGCCAACCGCGATATGACTTGGCGGTTTGCCTCTTCTGGGTACGGGTCTTTCAAATTATTACTCCGTAAACCGGCCTCCAAATGTATGATCGAACGCTGGTTGTTGAAAGCCGATAGCGCCATAGCCAACGCTGATGTCGTGTCTCCTTGAACTAGTACGTATTCTATGTTTTCCAATACTTCAAATACATCGTACGTCAGAATATTACAGATCACGTTATTCAACCTGTTCGCAGACAGTATGCGCCCCATATCCAACTTATAATCCACAGCCACGTCCTTCAACAGATCAGCATGCTGGCCCATAAAACACGTCCGAACATTCGGCATATGCTCGATCAGAGACTTCACTTTGATGTACTCCGGCCTCGTACCGAAACAGATTAGGATAGACATATAACCAAAGTATTTAGAAAAAGTTGATCTTTCTAGACGTGTTATGCCTAAATTTATACAGATATCACACCTCAATAAAATAGTTCTATGGAACACACGCCATCTAATGCATCTGATTTGACTAATATCACTGTCATCGGCATCGCAGGTCGTAAGTGGGCCGGTAAAGACACGGCGGGCAGCCGCCTTATTTCAGATCACGGGTTTGTCCGCATAGCGTTCGCCGATGCTCTGAAAGAAGCGTGTATGAGTATATTCGGCCTATCGTACGATCAGGTGTACGGCGATTTGAAAGAAGTAGAAGATGAGTACTGGAAATACGCACCTCGTGAGATCTTGCAAAAAGTAGGTACAGAGCTCTTTAGAGACGCGATATCCCAAACCAACGTCTTGCCAAAGATCGGCCAAGACATCTGGATCCGCGCCGTACACCGAAAGATTTTGAATCTCAAACAGGCCGGGCATACTAAGTTCGTCATTACAGATGTCCGGTTTGAGAACGAACTAAACTTCATCAGAGACCTCAAAACACCGGAATGTTACGCGTACTCGATCAAAGTAGTACGGCCGTCTATCATGCCCGATATAGATACGGTAAGCCATTCATCTGAAGATATGGTAGACGCGCTAAAATGCGACTACGAGATACTGAACGACGGAACAATCGAAGATCTGCATCGAATGGTAGATCGGTTTGCGAAGAACGACCCGACTGTTACGTTTAACATCGGATCGATCGTAGCGGCAGCCCATCTATTCCCGCCTCTTAAGTACAGCTCTTAGATCTATACGACTAATTTTTGCGTCTTTGCTGTGAATACAGATCCCACAGCACCTTTTTTGTCTATACGAACATTCCGTATCTCCGTGTAGATCACTGTGACCGCCTTAAAATTCGCACGCTTCGATCCGGCCTTGCACAGAGCCGCACAGTACTTCAACACAGCTACATGTATTTTCGACAACAGCATACCATCAGCTTCTAAGACTACATGACACGATGGTATGTCATTCACATGGAACCATATGTCTGAATTATCCGCCGCCTCTATGATATCCCAATTATCTTGCGCCGATTCGCCGACCTTGATCGCATAGATCTTGTTCGATTGTGTACATTCAAATTCGTATTCGATCATATAGAGCTGAATATATATAGAGCTCTATTTTTAGTCTATGGTAGTACGCCCAAACGCCCCTTACCATAATCCGCCACTGAATATATAGAACAGATGGATGGTTTGAATGACGCGTTTGTTAATTTCAGCGATTCGGATATTATAAACAATATCGATATACGGCATCCGGTGTCTAACGATCTCGACGTCGGGTTCAATCTGAATAGTATACTCAGTAATACATCAGATAGCCTCGATACGCCGAACCTCCCAATCAAACAGGCTCCTCATCTGGCTCATCCGGCTCATCCGGCTCATCCGGCTCATCCGGCTCATCCGGCTCCTACTCAGTCTGTACAGCATCATCCGGTTCCGACTCAGGCTATGAATTCTGAACAAAACGTACGGCAGCAGTACGCACAGCATCAGCAGCAAGTTGCGCACCAACAGCATCAACTGGCTCAGCAGATCTTAGCACAACAACAAGCTCAGCAAGCTCATCAGGCTCAGCAAGCTCATCAGGCTCAGCAAGCTCATCAGGCTCAGCAAGCTCAGCACGTACAACACGTACAGCCGAAGATGATGCCGAAGATGATGCCGAAGATGATGCCGAAGATGCAGCAGAAGGTAATGCCACATGTACAACAAATCGCGCCGAAGGTTGTACCCAAGCTACAGCCGAAAGTACACTTTCACGACACGAATCAGGATGAGAGCGGTATTATTAATACACGAACGAATCCCAATCCGCCGGTCATGATCAAGCACGATTCACCGGTTCAGGTAGCGGCAGGACAGGCCGTAGGACAGGCCCAAGATACACAGACACAGATGCCACAAACCATAGATGCAGTAGATGCAAATGCAGCAGATGTAGGTCTAGATGCCCTGCCTGTTCCGGATCACATGACATCGCTCATGGGTTACAGCATACCGACTGCGACGCTGTATTTTATATTCGTTATGCTACTCATCGCGTTCGGCATATACTATCTGACATCGCCGGCTAAAAAGCCCGAACCGAAGAAGAAAGAGCATAAGAATGAACACGATCAGGATAAAGAGCAAGGGCAAGAGTAGTTGTACGCGTATCATTTTATCTTCTGATTTATCAATCACAAGAATAATATTCAAATTCAATCGGATGCGGAATCTGTTTCAGACTCCGATTTAGCTTCTGATTTAGATTCCGATTCTGATTCTGATCCCATAACATCCCGGATATAATTATCCAAGAACATGTACACAGCGGGCGATTCCATATGCAGCGTATTTTGGTACGATGTGTTAGACAGGATTTGCCACAGTTTGCGTTTGATCGATCTGTCTAAGACGGGCCGTTTTACTTCGAACCGAATCAATAGATCACCGAACTCTGTGTCTAGAGACTTTGCTTTCCGATTCGGTTTCTCATCCTCCAAGACCGGCATACCTCGCTGCTGTACGATGATTATATCCCCATTCACAACCGCGTCATCTACCTTCAGCTCTATTATCGTTCCGTCTAGATGTCTGATCTTTTTACTAATGCCACAGATCGATTCAACGAAGCTCAAACTAATTACAATCATCAGATCGGCCCGATCGGCCCGCTTCAGCTCTTTTATCACGATACCGCGCCTGTAAGACGGGACAATTATATCCGTATCCGTATCAATATTATCGTCAGCCATATCGCTCGGCTCATACGGTTCATACGACACGTCTGCCACAACGCACAGTACGTCGGATCTGTTTTGCTTATTAATCCGATTCTCTTTCGGTATGTAATTCCCTTCGGCTTCGATTTTAACAAAGTAATTCTCGTACGCGCCTTTCGGTATATTTATATCGCACTCTGCGTCTTCACGGATATACTTATCCCCGTTGCACTTTGTACAGCGTTTGACGTCGGGTGATATTGTAGAGCCTCTGCACGTATCGCACATACTTTCTTTGTAAGAGAACCCCATCTCCCCGCCTTCGATCCGTGTTAGCAGTATACCGCGCCCGGTACAGGTTTCGCAGTTAGACAGCTTTTTGCTCTTGGTACCTGTCGCCTTACACTTTGAACATGCGCTGATCCTTGTAAATTCTACGGTCTGCGTATACCCATCGTAGAGCTGTTTGAGCGTACAGCTGATCGGTACTATGACATCCGGTACACCTGTCGTATTCTTCTCTTCCATCATCCTCATCATGGCCTGTAGCGGGTCTACGATCGTAGCACCCTTTTCAACGGCCATACCAGACTTATCGTAAGACTGTTTAGAATTCGGATCGCTCAAAACCTCGTACGCTTTATGGATCAGCATGTACTTCGACCTAATCTCATCGGCGTTCGAACTACCTCTATTCTTATCCGGATGGTACAGCTTGGCCAACCGTCGAAATGCGTCTTTTATCTCGGCCTGACTAGCCGTACGATCAACCTCCAAAATATCGTAGTAGCTCTCAGCCATTAGCGTGTATTTTATAGCTATACGCGTATTATGTTTATTAACAACCGAACACGATTATCGATTAACGATTATCGATTAACGATTATCGATTATCGATTAACGATCATCAATCATCGATTAATAAAAAAATCAGCATCCGCAGATCCTAGCCAGATCCAACTGATCAGATCGGTCTAACTGTTCTACGTATCGCGGTTGCAAACTCAGATCAATATCGGGTCTATACGGCCGGGGCTTTGTACAACTATCTACACTCTGATCATTTTTCTGACTTATGCTCTTATCAAAATTCACACAGTACCCGTGATTTTTGCAAAAACATTCGTACGCCTCTTGGGACAGCTGTACGACTTTATCAATAGATTCGCGGTTCAAAAAGGAAGACAGAAAGCCTGTCAGCTGTACGACATCCGGCCTATCTAGCCTGAACACGGTTTCCGGTAAGTCTAGCACTTTTTCCTTGTTGTACTGATTGAACGCCTCTAGCATCTGTGAGATGTAAGAGTCTGTGATTCTGTATGCACTGTCACTGTCTCTGCTGTCTCTGTTATTAGAGCTAGAACTAGATCTGTACAGCTTAAGTTTACGAAGCCCGCTACTAGGATGCAAACCCAGCTTAATCATCTGTCTAATTCTGCTATCCCGATGATCCCGAAGATCTAGCAGAACTTTCAGAAGGTCTTGGCCGTTCGTATAGTACAACCACAGTATCGAATCTATGCTCAGCTTATTTTGGTCTATGCGGATTCCCGCACAATAGTCTGTACCCATCAAACAGCACACGGATCTAAGATCTACTAGGCCGAACGTTATAACGGGATCCGATAAAATTGCAGTATCCAGCTTCAGAATCCGTGACACCCGGTTTGACATATCGCGCAGAACGGATTCCAGATCATACGCTTCGAGATTTAGTTGCCGCGCACTACTGAGCTTGTAGATGGTAGAACATCCGAGCAGCATGACATCCATATCGCCCGTAATCGTACCGATCCGATACTTGGCGCTGAGAGCCGCACACTGAGCATCTCCCTCTGTCGGCGCTTCAACGAACGGTACGCCAAGCAGGCCGAGCATCAGTTTGACGTAGCTGACTTCGTTCGTCGGGTTGTAGCTGTCTCTCATGTTCCGTAGATACAGATCCTTGTACCGTAGATTCTTATCGAACCCGTGAGCAGATTCGAGGTGTTTGCGCTTAATATCCAACGTGTTTTCGATGCACCTGTTCGAATGATCCGATAGGTCTAGCATATTTGTTTTGGAAAAATTACCGATCCGTGTCTTGAAAATAGACTCCAGCGTATTCACTGCGGACTGTTGACGGTCTTTCCGTTTTTTGATGGTTTTCTTTTTAGCGCCAGATGAGTACCCGTCGAACACGAAGACCGGTACGATACAGTTTGATCTACCTTTGTCACGCACGTACGGTTGTATGACATACCTGACGTACCACGCCATTATGAATTCCAGAATCTTGTAGCATGATGTCATGGATTCTGACGATCTGTTCAAAATCGCGTTAGATGCGGCTAGATGGCCTTTGCTCAGTTGAAAAATAATATGCATCGCGTCTATGACGATGCCCGGCCTATTCAGATCCGTCAGATCAGATGGTACACCATCCCCTAGTAGTTTTGTCGCGCCTACGACGCCCATTGTAATTTACTTCAGTTGTGTTATGGCATTACACAGGATTCAAATATCAATTTTTTCAATGTGTTCTGCGATATTATAATTATAATATGCGAATATTTGTCAAACATAGACTCATAAAATGGAAACCTATCGATCGAACTCCATCATTAATTTATTAAATAAATTCATCATAAAAATTTAAAACGTAATATTATAAAGGACATGCAAAATGTAATTGAAACAAAAGATGCTTTATTGTGTTATTACGATAAAATAATTGAAGGATCGTATTGCATCTTCAATATGCCGTGCAAATTTTGTGCTATCGATAGAAAAACAAAAAAATATATCGAATATAGTTCTTTCAACTATTCTAATTTTACAATAAATTATGAAATAATAGACGAATACATCAAGGAAAATATAATAAACGATACGTATAAATCCGTACAGGGGTTTGTTCTAATGAACAATCCGTGGATGCACAATTTTTCGCACATGTTAAATGAAACTCTACCGCGTATTATGGTGTATCTTGATATCAAAAAAAACACAGATGTCAAAATGATTATACATACTGAATATTATTACGGTTATGTGAAAGAGATACTCAAATTATTTGGTATATATGACAACGACATAGTTTTTATACCTCAAAAGAATGATATATATCAATTTGATAAACTATTCACAACAAATATATGCTATGGTTTATCTATTCCGAAGGAAGAGGTTAAAATAGTATTCTTTACCAAATTGAGACAGTTGATATATGATAAAATAAAAGATAATCTCCTCAACAATACAGATGTGAATAGGATACTGTACATAAAGAGAAACGATAAAATAATGATTGGAAAAGCCAGAGAATTAATAAATGAAAACGAGATTATTAACGAACTCAAAAGATTTAATTGTAATATTGTTGATAATTTTTCAGAAAAAAACATATTCGAGAAAGCAAAATTATTGTACAATGCAAAAATAATAATAACACCCTTAGGGGCAAACTTAATGAATATTGCATTCTCAAACAATCCCAAAAAAATGATAGTATTGACAAACGATATATTTAGAACAACATATCACAATGATCTATTCAATAATATCGGTGAAAAAATGGAAACATACTATGTAAAGGGGATAGTGTCTGATCAAAATTGTAAAACAGACAATTGCCCGTACACGATAAATGTTACAGACCTTGTTGATACGATATGCAAAGCATTAAATAATTGAATGATTGAATGATTGAGCACATATTGAATACATGAAGATGTTTGATAGCACCCTATAAAAAATTGATATTTCAAAACTCAATATACATTGCTCCATACATAAACACTTAAACACACTAGCCTAGAAGGTTTCAAATGGCCAAGAAAGAGATTCTAATTAGACACGCGTTCGATGACATCATGGGGTGTTACGAGGATAACAAGTTCCGTAATCCTTCGTTACAAGCGTACTACATGGACGACAGAGACCGTAATACGCTAATCAACCCGGTTCTTTTGGAAGAGATGAAGATAGTCATCAAATCTAGATCGGACAACATAGACCCGAACGATTCGTCTCTAATGACGTACATCCGAGAGTATCTGAATAAGGTCTGTGCATCGAATGTGAACGACATAATCGACAAGCTGAAAGTACTCAACTACTCTACGCAAAAGCACTTCGAACTCTTAGCGAAAGAGCTGATCACGAAAGCGATGAACGATGCGATGGCGTACAAAAATCTAGAATCGAATACGAACGATCTTACGACATCCGAGATCTGTGTCAAGATTTCACAGTTCTTCTACCCGTTCTGTTTGGCGAAGGATGTAGATCCAGCTGATAAAGCTGATAAAGCCGATAAAGCCGATTCGGTGAAGGCTGATAAGAGCATCGGCGTAACATTCGGATCGATCCTAGGTCAAGAGTGTAGTCAGCACTTCAAAATCCTGACCCAGATCACGAAAGACAACAACGGGCTGTATACGGCGTTCATGAACAAGAACAATCAGCAGCGTATTAATAACTATCGGGCTTTTATGAATCTAGTAGGCCTGCTGTACGTTGCGAATCTGTTCCCGGCTAAAATCGTACTGTCTTGTCTGACAACGATAAAAAAACTAGTTCTGCAGTCAAATCTGTCTCAAGAAGAGTGTGACAACTACTACGCCGGCTACGATAGGCTGATGATGCACATTACGATAAAATTCGGATCGGATAAGCACCGCACCGGTACTAGTTTGGCCGAAGAATTTAGATCCGTCATAGACCCGATTACCAAACTCAACGCCGAAATCAATACAGCGATCGACAGCATGTCAGAGTCTCAGACTATCGAAAAGAATAACACGATCCGCAAGTACTCCATCGGGATCCACAAGCTGCATTGTAAGAAGATCCAAGAGCTACGGGCGAAGTACGAAAGGGTTTAGCAAACTGAGCATTTTATTATAATAATTTGACCTATTCGAATAGATTAAATTATAAAAAATTAATACTGCGTTACGCCACCATATCGGCTTTAATCGCTGGGTGGTGAAGGTAATTGATGACCCGGATATCAGAGCTAGTAAGTTCAGACAGCTGTTCGACAGACTCGATATTTTTGTCTATGATGATCTGTGGAAATGGGTACGTCTTATCGCTTCTCTTTTGCTGTAGTTGAACAGCTTTTACGGTTTCAGAGCTTATATATACTTCACCCATAACGATGGATACCATACCGGTCTTGTATCGCGTATCTTTACCTTCAGATGCCAGTCTGGTATTTATAAGCTTTGTAATTATGCACAACATCACGCTGTACAACATGATGATGGACGGCAGACCCAGAAAATAATCCACAGATCCTTGATAAGTCTGTAGCATGATGTTTTCATTTGTAACGTAGAGCTGTATTACTACGCTACGACAAAGATACAACATGCCTTCGTTCGGTGTGTCAGGGTTGCGTGTTATAATATTATTTAGTGTTATAACATTACACCCCGAATGCGGATCCGATATTAGCAGATTAATGGCGTTCGCCAGCTGATCTATTCCGATTATATCGTCATTCGGCTCCCATGTCTTGATGCCTTTCAAGACCGAAGAGTTAGTTTGACAAATCAAAAAGAACAGCAGCTCTTCTATAACACCCTCTGTGGGTACGGGGTTTGTTGTTAAGATCGGCACAGTATAGATACAGCTACCTGGCGTATCTTCATTTATATCAAACTTTAGAACTTCGCCGAACACATTTCCGCGCATTCTGGTCGACAAAATTTGTCTCCCAAGTTCCAGGTATCTAGTCTCCATGTAATTACGATACACATAATGTGTAATTATTCTGTCATCATCGCCAGGTGCCTCACAGACCGTGTTCCAGCCCCGTGGATCGGCAGTATTATTTAAATGAACATCCTCTTTGGCGCGACCCACAAATCGGTACTCTTTGGTTCCTGTGAAAAATATCTCACGACATAGTTTAGATCTGATCGCCGTATCGCACATCTTAGATCCGCCTATCACTAATATTCGCCCTATGTTTGGCATCTTGCCTAGGCTCTGTAGAGCGTTATCTAGAGATCCGTAACTCAAGAATCCGTCGGCCTCCCTGTACTTATCGACAGATGTAATGACGACCATCAATTGACCCGGCTGACCCTTCGGTAACGGTAAAACATCCGCAAGCCGTCGGCCCATGATAAGCGCATTCTTTTTTGATGGATCGATTTGTCTCGTTTTAGGTTCATTAGAAAACTGTGCCAGCTTATGAATACTACCCCTTATAAGTTCCTTGACAAACCGTGACTCTCTTTTATACGCAGATGTCCATGGATAATTGAATTTGGGTCCTATACCATTATCGCAGTCGACTGCGATAATCATCGAGAATTCCATATATTTGTGTTAAGCGACTATATTCTCAATATTATACAATTTTCGCATTCCATTAAAAAATCAATTTTTTCGCAATCAAGTACGAAAATATCCAAGAGATACGGGCGAAGTACGCAAGCGTTTAGAAAACTGAGAATTTTATTATAATAATTTGACCTAGTCGAATAGATGAAATCATTAAAAATTACTATATTAGTACGTTACTACATTACTGCGTTACTGCATTACGCCACCATTTCGGCTTTAATCGCCGGATGATGAGCATAGTTGACGACCTGTATGTCAGAGCTGGACAGATCGTCCATAGACTCTATGTTTTTGTCTATAACAATCTGGGGGAACCTAAATGGCTTGTCATAGAACTTGAGCTGCTTATCGACGGCCTGAATATGGTCGATCCCGCTATCGGTATCCGAATAGATATGCACATCTCCTAGCACTATAATGATACGGCCTGTCGTGTAGGTAGCTTTTCCCATCTTTTCCAATCTGGTATTTGCCATTTTGACAATGATGCATAACAGTACAGCATACGATGCGATATTGAACGGCATACCAAGAAAGTAGTCTGCTGATCTCTGATACGTCTGCAGAACAACCTTGTTATTTGTAACATAGAGCTGCGTCACTATGCCGTGGCAAGGGTGTAGAACTCCTTGGCTCACCTGGGCCGGATTGAACGTTGTGAAAATATTCCGTCGCGAATTAGGATCCGATACCAGAAGCTTAATAGCATCTTCCAGCTGGTCTACTCCGACATCGGCTGGATTTTGCTTATAATCGTAGTGTGCTCCCTTGTAAGGGGCTCCAAAATGCCTCCACTGATAGCCGTACATTGGACCCATCTCACCCTCTTTGAGATGCGACAATTTGTACGCGTCCAAAAATTTCTGGTTTGTATTCGCATCCCATATCTTGACGCCCTTCTCCGACAAGATATTAGCGTCTGTCTCTCCTCTCAAGAAGAAAAGCAGCTCTTCGATCACCCCTCTCATAAAAATCGTCTTAGTTGTCAAGATCGGTACGGTGTAGACCCCAGGTTTTTCCGGATCCTCTGTGATGTCAAACTCGAGTTTTTCGCCGAATAGAGAGTATGTTGTGGCATTTCGCGTCTGTCTAAAGTTCCCTTTTTGTTTGATCTTTATACCGAGATCCAGATACGCCTGCTCTTCACGATTACAGTACGTGTGCTGCACGAATGTCGCGCCATCTGTATCACATCGATCAACATCATCGTTCCAGCCATCGGATTCAATTTGTTTGACAAAATAGTCAGACAAACATACATCATGGCTATACGACTCGTTGAACCGCGTGAAAAAGATAGTACGACACCAGTTAGATCGTATCGCTTCATCGTACAGCATAGACCCGCCGATAACATACACTCGCCCGATGTTCGGTGTTTTGCTCAGGCTTTGTAAAGCGTTATCCAGAGACTTGTAACATACAAATCCTTCGGCCTCCCTGTACTTATCGGCAGACGTAATGACGACATTCAATCTAGACGGCAGAGCAGTTTTAAACGAATCAGCAGTACGCCGACCCATTATAATAATATTTTTCCCGACTCCTGCAGATTTCACATCCTTACCCGGCCCCTCTGTCTTGACAGACATGTAAAACTTATGTTCTGTTTTGTCTGATAATGCACAGAAGAACTCGCTCAACCCATCGACCTGACCAGATGTCAGGGCTTTGAAGAATCGCATGTCTAGATTATGCACGCTATTTGTACTATTCGTACTATTCGTACTATTCGTACTATTCGTACTATTCGTACTATTCGTACTATTCGACCACGGCAGTCTGCCTTCAAACCCTATACCGTTCGATGCATCTGCTGCGACGACGATTGAAAATTCCATATTTGTATGTTAAGTGGCTATATTCTTAACATCGTAATATAGCAGTATTCTACAAAAACAAAAAAATCAACTTTTTTACAGCTTTTCGCCGTTCGCTGCCAAGTACGTAATCAGAGGATCGGCCAGTTTGAACATGCCTCGAACGCCTTTATCTTCTTTGCGCATGACCGGCTTGTACGACACACCGTCTTTCATTAGGATAACAGCCCGGCCATTTTCCTTGTTAGATCTACTCTTACATCCTTTGGCGTACGTAATATCGTAGAAGTTGTTACAATCCCGCTCTACGATATACAGATCCAAACCGTTCATCACGTTTGATATTACGCCTTCGACATCGTGATCGACTTTCATTTTGGCTGCGACGTCTTTGATGTACCGCGATTTGACATCTATGTCTTTTGCAAGTTCCATCCCCTGATCCTCGACAAAATCTTGTACAGGTACGGCCTTCGGTATGATAGAGTGAGACACCAGGATCTTGTGTATAGCGTTTGCAAAAGACGTCTTCGAATCGTAGTTCATCATGTCCGGGATCTTGTATCGCTGAACGTCTGAGAAATCGTACTCTGCTGATTCGGCTGATTTTGTCTTACTAGAACCACCTTTCGCCGGTTTTGTAGATTTGGTCTTAGTCTGAATAGACTTAGACTGAGCAGTCTTTGCGGTCTTAGCGGTCTGAACATCCTTATCGTTCGGATCTCTTTTGCGGAAGACGTAGTACCGGTTGAGATTTGTGTACGCCCTAGACTTGATATTGATATCTGTGTCTTCGTAGTACCGCCTAGTTTTCCGCAGATAGTTTTTGGTGTCCTCAGTCGATTCAAAGTCTACAGCATCTGTTAAAAATCTCTCGTGCATCGCCATCTGATCTTGGAACAGACCAGTATCGACTAGAACCATATCACAATCGCGGTCTAGCTCGGCTCGTACAAAATTCACATCGACCAGATACTCCGTATGGTACACCCCTTCGTTGAACATCCAAGCGGCGTGCAGGTCTATCGGATGCCCGACGCCGATCGGTCCAGACCTAATATCGTCTGCCACTTTATCGGAATATTTTTTAACGACTTCGAAGTACAGCTTTTTATTTCCGTCATCATCGTCCAAATGCATCGCGTACGATATGCCGTCACCGATTGCCTTTACAACTTGCAGCGCGTCAAAAGTTGTAGCGATGAAGTACCCTCCGCCTCTGAGGTGAGATTTTATGTTGGTCTTGAAGTTAGACCACGACTGTTCGTTCTCCAGAAAGTAGTGCATCGCGAACTGACAGTTTATCCGATCGTACAAGATTTTCGGCCCAGCATTTGACGGGAAAAACCGCTCTAGTAGCTTCTTATTCCGATCGTCCATCCCAGACAGAGCTTTGAGCTGAGTATCGTACTCCAGTAGAGCTCTCGCATCTGCCTGTATGAAGTACATGTCCGGGAAGTTCGGCTTCTTTTTTCGCAGCCGGTTGTATCGGCTAACAGCTCCATTAGTTGGGCTCCGTATACCTTCGGCGTCTATATCTATACCGACGTAATTTGCGACAGCCGTGTAGTAGAACTTATTGATATCACCACCTTGACCACAAGCGATATCCAGAACAGACAGCTGTATATTTGAGTTGTACATCTTATTGCAGTACGTGTAGATCAGATTCGACTTGATGAAGTTATGGTAGTCTCTCATGGTCGACGCTAGTTTCGTCTGTTTCTGATAGTACTTGTTCTCCTTATTGACCTCGACGATCAGAGCGTGATCGATCGTCTTATTCATGGCCGCTATCTTCAGATCGTAGAAATCCCGCTGAGGCGTATTACCTTTTGCCAGCTCCATCATGTCCGTAATGAGAACAGGGTTGATAATAGACCGCCAGATCCGATCGGCCGTACTGTAAAAGTTACCGTATCGCCGACCGTACCTCTCTACAGACTCCGTTTTATCGTACCGCGTCTTCATAGGTACCCACCTCTGCTGAGGTATGATAGTCGGATCGTCGTTGTAGTAGAACTCCACAACGGTCTTATCTGCTATCGCCTCGCCGCTAGCATCTCTAGCCTCGCCGTCTACAACGTAGATGAAACAGTCAGACACGCCGTTCTTAGTAAAAGGCACAGGATACTCTTTGCCCTTCAGCATCTGACCGACATGCAGCTTACAGATCCTGTACGTTTTGTTCCGCACTAGATCGTCGTTCGAATTATCGTACACGTCTAAGATGCGATGAGTCACCTTATCTTTTACAAATTCGATGTAGAAGTCCATAGAGTTCTGAACAGGCGGCTTCCATTTGTAATCGGCGAACTTGGATTCAGTTGAGCTTGTGATGTACTGCTGTTCCAAAGGCTGATAGATCAGACCGTCTAGTGTGTACGGGAATTTTGTATCGGGATCTGTCGTGTAGACGTTCCAGTATTCTACAGAGTATCGAAACACCTCCCAGTTCTTGCCACCCAGCACGGGCATGAAAAACTTCCGCCGAACCAGCACATAAGACTTTGATTTTGTTATGTCGGAATTCAGAGCATTGTAGTACCGTTTCAGTTCACGTTTGTAGAAGTCAGCCACCTTATTTATGTCAAACATCCCGTCAGACGGTGTGTCCTTGAACTTGAAGCCAGACTGATCCTTGAAGACGAAACAATCGTCTATAATCTTGTCCGCAGCCTGTAGTCTTGTCATCAGTTTAATCTCGCCCCTCATGTCTGTCTTGCCGATCTTCAGACAGTCGAATACCATTAGTACATGCCGCCGTTCAGATTGGATATAAATTAGCTCCGCGTCTAAAATCGTACCGTTGTACTTTGTACCTAGATCATCCGATAGCACGATGCCTGTATCCCGCACGTTCAGATTTGATGATACAAGATACAGGTTGCTGTCCATAATTATACCGAAGTACCGATCACCGTCCGCCTTGTCTGTTATGGCGTACCGGTTTGGTAGAAGTTCCGTCGTATGCTGCACTTCTAGGGATACGGGCTGCCTAGCTACTAGACCGAACGTGTCTTCCGATACGCCTGTCGCGTCTCTGTAGAATCGTATGACTTCCTGAGCATGCTTATTGCCGACGATGAAAGCAGATTGCTGTAATAGCTTGAGCAGACTCTCGGTCATGGAATATACGGATTTCAAATGAGATACATCGGGCTTCGAATCGGATCCGTACTCTATCTCCAGCTCATAGTTCGAATAGATCGATCCCAGTTTCTTGATGTCCGATACCGTTTTTGTATTCGTCAGATCGACACGCATAAAACTGCTACCCGCTCCGCCCGTTTTGTCTGATTTTTTTACAGCCTTATCAGCCTTGTCTGATTTATCAGCCTTGTCTGATTTATCAGCCTTGTCAGTCTTATCAGCCTTATTGTCCTCATTGAAATACAAGCTAGTCCGTTCTTTCAGCCGGAAGACGATGGATGAGTTGACTTTGATCCCTTGCTCCAGTCCGATTTTATCACCGCTCATGAGGGCAGATATAACGGGATCTGCGTACTCTGATGGTAGGCGGCCCTTTTTAACATATTCCGTCAGATCTATCTCATCAGAAAGCCGCGCCCTTATATTCAGATCATCGATGTCAACATTATCTGTATCTTCACGGCTCTTCAGGATGAATTGTATCTTATCCCCTTTGCCGTCTGCTATCATATGCAGCAAGAATTTGAATATAACGTAGTTCCGGTTCTGTATGTTGGATATCCGGTTGAGCTGTAAACTAATCTCGTCCGCCCCGTCAACAGTTATACGGTAAGCCTTGCCATGCTCCGATGTGTACGATATATCCAGAGTCTGATGCGGATTCTCGATCCTGTACCCGGGTCTGCTCCTCATAGCGCGCATGAACTTGAGTAGCATGATATACTTTTCGCGGTTCATCTCATCCCGCTTTTTACTAAAGAAGATAAACTCGAACTCCTTACCCTTTTCGACCCTCTTGAATAGGGTCTCTATGGCTTGCTGCTCTTCTTTAGATATATGAGAGAGTACTTGCTCGTAACTCATAGCGTTAATACTTATAGGTCATAAATTAATATTAGGCGTGAACGTTTCAATCTTTTGCCGCTCTATCTGTATCGGTATCGCGCCATTATTTTGCGGATCCTATTTATAACTATGAGCAAAAACACATCGATCTTTATCTTCCATCGAAGTCTGCGGCTAGACGATAATCGCGGGCTGATAGAGGCTCTGCGCGTATCGAAAGTGTTGCCGATCTTTATATTCAGCCCTGATCAGATAACAGATAACGCATTTCGCTCTGTACCGGCCATCCGATTTATGATTAGCGCTCTGATGGATCTAGATGCGCATCTTAGACGGCACGGCTCGAAGATGAGATTCTATTATGGCCAGCCAGATGCCGTGCTAAATTCTGTACTCAGAGATCCGAAACTAACAAAGCTAGGCATATCGTCTGTGTATCTTAACAAAGACTACACACCGTACGCTAAACAGAGAGAGGCCGATCTGCAAACAATTTGTGACGCAAATGATGTAGAGCTGCATAGTATCGAAGACTATCTGCTGCTGCCGATCAACAGCGTTACAAACGTATCCGGATCTTACTACTCCGTCTTCACACCTTTCTACAATAACGCCGTCAAGCACAAAGTCGATAAACCTGTACCGAACAAGAAATCGAACTACGTCTCAAAGACTGCGATTGTAGGAAAGATGAAGTATGAAATAGAGCTATCGGCCATCCTTCCAAAGATCAAATTTAAAGGCGGTCTATCGAAGGTCGGTCTGCCGAACTATAAGAGTACTCGGGCCGAAGGGCTGAAGCGTATTGAGCTAATTAAGAACCATCGGCTCTATGAAAAGAATCGGAACAATATCGCGATGTCAAACAGCACGACTCTATTATCGCCGTACATCAAGTTCGGCATCGTATCTGTTAGAGAAGTGTACCATCGGATACTGAGCCTGTTTGGAAGAAAGCACACTCTGATCAGCCAGCTGTTTTGGCGTGAGTTCTATTATAATATCGCGTACAACCGGCCAGACGTACTAAAGGGCAAATCTTTCAGGCCGTCGTACGACAAGATTAGGTGGAAGAGGTCGGCTATCCTACTCAA
>Ga0315284_10001781_pt1 | contig 30661 bp, 39 predicted proteins | sample YL17G09_16_MG_FD_203696 | JGI IMG/M metagenome (GOLD analysis project Ga0315284, IMG submission 203696) | Sediment microbial communities from Yellowstone Lake, YNP, Wyoming, USA - YL17G09_16 | ecosystem: Environmental > Aquatic > Freshwater > Lake > Sediment | place: USA: Wyoming | collected...
TTCTGTTGTATTGTTGTCCATGGTGGCACCGAAACACGTAATTTCAAGTTCTCTCACCTCACTTGGAACATTCAAGGAATCAAAGAGAGAAGTTATATATAAGGAAAAGGCAGCGACTGGGGAGGTGCAGAGGAAAATCCTCAACGCAGTCTTCGAAGAGCCTTTTTCCACTGTAGAAGAACTTTCCGAAATGGAAGAGTTTAAGCCATATCATAAAGTTGGTGGTATACAATATGCAGTCTTCGGCTTGGTGAAAAGAGGTCTCCTTGAACAACAAAAGGGAGAATCTTTTAAGATTACCAAGTTAGGAGAAGATCTACTTAAATCGTAAATTTATTGGTTAATTCCGTACCCTATGCATCGCGTAAGTATGTGGCCCTACAAAAATTAAAAATAAGCGCCAAGAGCACCAAAAAATCTAAACCGTGGCAGCTTGTTCCAGGTTGGAAGAAAGCGGCCAATAAACTGCGTAGAAGATTAGGTTGGATTCGCGATAAGGAACACTTCTGATGAAAACTAAATTCCGAATCAAACTTGACTATGTCATATCCATAGAAACTGGAGGGAGACTCCCTCAAAAATTTGATAGGGTGAATGATATTATCTGTAACGGCTTGGCGAGTCTTGAGCTTGACGAAGACATTGATGTGGAGCCTGGTGCCAAAATGTCTATCAATATTGTCAAGAAATAGGATGTTCTAGGCTGGACCTGAACCGGCAGCGAAGCTGTATCGAGTTTTTGGGGCATCGACGCAACTTCAGATTCAGGTCCAGCCTAGAACATCTCATTTCCCCCATGTACCGGTCTTATGACTGAACTTCCGAATCTTGAGTTCGTCTCCGGTGCATCTCAGTGCATCTCTATGTGTGCGGAAATACAAAAGAGGGACGAATTGTCCGCCGTCTAACAGTTCTCCAACTGCCCACTTGCCATTCAAACTGAACGAATGTTTACTATTCGACAGTGGTTCAAAATTTCCGAGAACTCCCTCACAGTTCCCAGCCTCTTGTGTTTGAGGTTCGGGCTTCTCTTCAAGACGATTCGTATATTTCTCCGGCCTCTCCTTGTATTCAGGAGCGACTTCAGCGTTTTGGAAGTGTGAAACAACGGGCATGTCCTGTTCACGGTTCTCGCATGCTGCGGAAAGCACGAAAAACATAATGGTCTGGATTCTCATACTTGGGTATACATAAATAAAAGAATGATTTACGCGTATCGTGAAAAATGGAGAAACTTACTAGAGTTTACGTATCTGGTGGAAAAAGCAACATAAGAAAAGTGAAGAAATTCGCTGAATTAATTAAAGAAAAATTTAAAGATGATATAAAGATAGTCAACGAGCCCTCGGTTTTCATTAGTTCTAAGAGCCTATCTGAAGAACTCAACGATTCTGATATTGCGATTTTTTTCATGACAGAATCCAAGCCCATGATTTCGTCTTGGACGTGGTTTGAACTTGGAATAATCACTGAATCCGTAAAAGCGAGAAGAACCAATAAATACTGTGTTGATAAAGGACGAGTTCGTGCTCAGGCCTGGATTCTGAACGCTCCTATCGGACTCCGTGGTATTGACGGATTTCGAAGCTTCGAAGAAGAAGCAGACGTACTTATATCTATTGCAGAAGAGGTAGAAGAAAACAGATCGCGTGGAACGCGCATAATGTATCCGACTTTTGAACTTTCTCAAAATCTCAGTGGCGTTGTTATTGAAGACGATGATGGCGATTATGCGTAAGTTTCGATGAATCGAATGTACGAATTCGTACTATGGATCAGGTCTCCATCCACCACGAATTCATTTCCTCTTCCGATTTGAGAAAAATCCGATCCTTGCTTCCATCTCTCTCTTGGGAAGAAGGAAGGCAACAAACAGGGTACTTCAAGTCTTCGGTTCATGGGAACGAGCAGATTTCGGAAATTATCCTCCGATGTTTGGTATATATAGGTGCAAGTCCAAAATCGGGATATGACTGCTACTTGATTCGATATCCTGAAGGTTCACACATCCCACCACATGTGGACGATGCCCCATTTGGGGCAAGGCACAGTAGACTGAATATACTTGTGAAATCCGCTGATTTTGGTGGCATTTTGAAAGTTTGTGACGAGGAAATTGAAATTTTCGATGGGGATGCATACTATTTTCGTCCTGACCTATATGAGCATTCGGTGACTACAATTGAGAAAGGTGAACGAGTCATCCTTAGTGTCGGCACGCTCAATTCATAACTAAACGCTTCGTTTCGAAAATTTCGTGTGTTATTCTAAGTTCGGGGGCGGGAACGCGAATTTTGGGATCCCCGCCACTCTTCTCGAAGTTCGAGAACCCGTCCCCACTATCGTAATTGTACGGTTCGTTATATCTATTTTCCGGGGGATGTTGAGTGACGATTTCAGGGGTGCGGCGTCTCTATACTTGCGAATCGAAACTTTTGGGCCTGAACGGGGTATATACAGGCCTAATTATAAAATCTGACATTTTTGCTAGAAATAGACCGGAAGCTAAAGCTTCTTTCGTTCAAAATTGTAGAGCCAACGGCATTAAAACAGCGGAACAAGATGTTGCTGTTCGATCTGCCGACGATATTGCTGGAAGATATTCCACATCAGGTCGGACCTGAGTGTAATTTCCATTCTCGTTGACTAACGTTGGGGCGGCGGATGAACGATGAAAGACTTAGATCTATATTTTCTGGATTTGACACCAGAGAAATATCGGAAATGAATCGCCTTATCATATACGGGGCCGCCAAAAGGCTGCTTCGAACAAAGAAGGTTGAAGCCCAATGGATGGTATCACAAAAAGACATTAAGAAATTCATAAGATTCAATCTTCTTAGTGGTAAAAATAGGGTCATTTTATTTTCCAACCATAAAATGTTGTCACAGATAATTGATAATCATACTGCATCTTCTCCATGGTTCAGTGAAGTTCAGTCCAGATTCAATATAGAATACTCAGAAGAAATGAAGGAATTAAATATAAAAATGGACGTAGCAGAGATAAATCTGATTTCTAACGTTGAAGCTTTGAGTTTGGCAGATAAAACTTTAAATAAGATTAGGGAATCCGAAGAATCGAAATTCAAGAATTCCCTGCACGAGATATTTAAAAATGCGATCGAGAGAGGCACATCTTTCGATCAGATACTGGAAATTTGGAATAACCTTTGTGTTGAATCAATTCATTCAAACTAATCTTAAAAGTTTCCTTCTTTTAAGATCAAAATCCTCTATGATTTCATCATTCATTATACCCGAAAGTTTTTTAACCACAATAATAGTTTGCTGGAATTCTTTTGGCATTTTAGGAGCTTCAGCTGCCGCTCGTAACAACCATCTTGCAGCTATAACGGCTGATAGTCTCCAATTATCGAGATATATATGATGAGCGACGACGTCCGTTTCGATCGCTATCTTCAATAGTTTTTCTCTAAGTTCTTCGTTTGGTGGCGATTTTTTGGGCCTAGGTTTATCGTTCATGAATATCCTCGACTTCGATAACGATGAAAATGTCGTATTGTTGCCACCCGCAACTAGAACACTACTCAAGAATCCATTATTTAAAGAAGTACTGGATGAATATCAGAAGGTGATTGATGATTTTAAAATCAATAGATATGATATTCAAAAGAAAAGTACTGTTTATATCATCAGATTTAGCTTTATAGTTGAAAACAAACATGGCGAAATAGCCATGAATACTTTGGAAACTAAGATAGGTAGTAATTATAAACTATCACCACCACTCAGACAAGACATGGATAGTTTATCAACCAAATCTATCATTTCGACTGCTCTATCGCAATTTTTGTCCAATAGATATGATTTTGATCCTTACGATTTTCCACTTCATATAGTGGAACAACATCTTCACATGATCTACGCTTCTAAAATAGAATATAAAGCAAGTTCCCTTAAAAAAGATATGGAAGATCTTATTGAGAAACTTTTAAAAAATCATGATGATACTGTTTACTCTATTGAAAAAGACAACCTCAAAAACTTCGTTAAAGCTGCTTCCAAAATACCATCCGCTCTTTTAAAGAGAGCAGAGAATGAACTGGCCATTGAATATCTTCATGATCGATAGATCGGTATCGAGTGTAAATTAATTGCTGCGATTCGTATGGACTGATATACACAATCAAATCGGAGGATATCGTGCTTGGTGGAATTTACTCAATTAACCCTGCAGTTTATATGGATCTGATCCATTTCAACGTTCAGACTGGTCGTAATCTGCTCGTTTTTGGAGCCGCTGGCATCGGAAAGACGGAAATCCCGATCGCTTATGCGAACAAGCATAAGATCCCCTTTGTTTACTGGAATCTTTCAACGCAGGAAGCCCCCGATCTGGTCGGTCTTCCAATGATCGATCCGGAAACCAAGGGCGTTGTCTATGCACCGCCTTCTTACATGCCAGTCACGGACCGGACGAAAGAGCCGGTTATTGTCATCATCGACGAACTCGACAAGGCAAAACCTGAACTGCAAAACCCTCTGTTGGAGGTTCTACAGTTCAAGTCCATTAATGGTCGTCCCTTGAATATCAAGGCCGTCTTCGCTACTGGAAATCTTCCTGAAGAGCATGCTTTTTCACGTCCGGTTTCCCATGCTCTCACCAACCGGTGCCGAGTTTTCAAACTCGAAGCCGAACTCGGGCCTTGGGCCAACTGGGCAGTTGAAAACAGGTTGAACTCGCTAATTCTCGGGTTCATCAGCAAGAATCCGGAGTATCTCTCCGGAGCACCTTCAACAGATCCCACAGAATACTGCCGCAAGTCCCCCCGTTCGTGGTCGAATGCCGCAAAAGACCTCGATTTCATGATGGAAGACAAGACGGTGACTGTGGATCAACAAGCCTTGTGTGTTGCAGGGTGGGTGGGTATGGAGCCCGCAACGAAGTTCAAGGTTTGGTTGGAGCATTATAGGGAGATCGAACCCCTCATTTCCAGGGTTCTTGATGGGGATAGGGTTAATCCTGCGGATTTATCCCATGACAAAATGTTCATCCTTGCAATTTCAAGTTGCTCTCGGATCATCACCGAGACGGAGAAAATCAAGGAAGAGAAGACCAGGATTGATCGGGCAAAGAAGTTTGCAGGTAACGTGGCAAAATATCTCATCCAACTTCCGACTGAATATCAATATGCAGCTCTGAAGATGTCGTTGAATTCGGATTTCGTGATCAAGCACAAATTCCCGGAAGTTCCGAATTTCATGGAGATCTACCGAAAGATCAATTCAACGATCAAGAGCTAATCACTCAAAATCGTAGTCGTCGAAGCTCGGCTCCGACACGTCCTTGATATAATCTTCTATTCTCTCAGAATCCGCGTCTCGAATCGACTCATCGATGTGAATCTTTTTGAGACGATTCTTATTCTCTTCTGAGAGCTTTAAACCTGCAAAATTAATGAGTTCAATTTCATAACTGAATTCATCATCGTCGTCGAGGGACAACCTATCAACACTTTTCCTACCTGACTGAAAATTCCCATTCTCCACTCTATACACAACATAAACGTCTTCACCGAGTGACTCAGAAATATCTTTCTTGTACTGTTCTTTATCTTCCTCGTCTTTGTTTGAAAACATATCCTCAATCAAAGCACTTAGAAAGGGTTCTGCCACCCCATAAGGGATTGTCAAGTACGTCTCAAATATATTTCCCTTACGACCATTCTTAAAACCTGATGTTGGAACTTCAAAAGTATATGGACCAATAAGATCAATTTTTGAAGAGTCATCCCCAGCTATTCTGGAGGCAATCTTTAAGATTTCCATAACTATCCGTTATGATTAAAAATTAAGTCGTAAATCTCAATCTAGTCGGCGTATGTTTATGTGAGGTGGATCGTGGCAAAGTCAGATTTCAGTTTCAATTCCGGTCTTATGCGCCTTCAAGACCCGGTAGGTGTAGCAAAAGATAGAAACCAACTCCTTCTATGCCAGAAATTGGTTTCTGACGCCATGACTATGATGGCCAAGTTTTCAAAACACGGTGGAAATCCATTCCTTTTCACTTTCACAGCTACTAAACCTCATACTCTTGTCCGAGAGGTTCCGGATCATACATCAGATACGGGTAAGAGGGAAATAAACACAGCTTGCACGGATTCGATTACTTATAGTTGGAATCCTGAGTTCCTTGCATCACTTACTCCTAAGGAAGTTCAGACCATCATGGGTCATGAGACTTTCCATGTCGTCTTCTTCCATTGTATGGAAGATAGGAGGCAGGGTCGAGAAATAGGGCTCTGGGGGACAGTCATTGATTATCTGGCGAACGCCGCTTTGCTTGATGATCACGTGAAATCTGGGCGTGCAACATCTTCTGATTTTAGGGATCTATGGACCTGGTCTTTTCCGGATTCCAAGGATCCGAAGAAGATGGTTAAAATCACCCCTGTAACTCTTCAGATGTATTGGGATTATATCGACGGGAATCTTGATAAGATCCCGGAACCCCTTGTTTTTTCAGATCTCAAATCTCTCGAATACACTTGTGAATCTCTTTATGATGAATTTATTCGTCGTTTTGAGAATTCTCCTCGTCGATGCAAAGAAAAGAGCGGTGGGTGCGGATCATTATCTATCGATCCGAAGACCGGACAATCAAAAATTCCGAAGCCATGGGATAAAGATAGCTGTCCGAAATGCGGAGCTAAGAGAAGTGGGAATGGTGGAGGGCACGGCGGTCATGGTGCTGGTTTGAAGCTTCCTCAATCTTGCCAGGATTCCCATGTCAAGATTCAGAAAAATCGCCAGGAAATTATGTCTGAAGCCATGCGAGCATCTGACCAATGCCGAATGCTCGGACGTGGCGAAGTTCCTGGGTCTATTGAAGGACTTCTCCAACAGCTCAAAGAACCAGAACTTAGTCCTAGTGAACTCATGGTCCATGCTCTTTATCGCAAGATTGCAGATGAGGGTGAGAATAACGACTGGACGCGTTTCCGTCGTCGTCCCACGTTCATTATGCGGCAAAATGCGCTTACTGGCATCTACGAGCCAGGAGACCGCCTTTTCGTGCCGAGGAAGTATGAATTTGCCCCCAAGTGGGTCGGTCTTGTTGACACTTCTGGCTCGATGTCTGAGCGAGATATCGCCAACGGTGTCAAAGAGTATAAGATCGTTGCTCGCATCCAGGGAGCCGAGGGTTGGCTCGTTTCGGTTGATGCAGCACCCCATTGGGATTCGGCACAGAGAATCACACAATCCACCGAGCTTCAGCGTTTCAAGATCGTCGGTCGAGGTGGAACGGTATTTAGGCAATTCTTCGAGGAACTCCCCTCGAAGATGGGTCGAGACATCGACCTTGTTGCAATCGTCACTGATGGGATGATAGACGAGGTCCCTACAAATTTGGCTCCTCCTTGCGAGACTATCTGGATCATCACCAGCGATTGCGCATTCGTCCCTCCGTTTGGGCGAGTGGTAAAACTCAATCAAAAGAGACCTTTATGAGGGTAATCTTTAGTGTAATTTTCAGTCTTCGTACGGATATTTTATGGTGAGTCCCTCAGATCCGCAGAGGGTACAGGCCAGCAAAGTCGGACGCATTCACTGGTTCGAGTCCAGCATCATGTAAGTATTCGTACGAAGACTAATTTAGGAGCAGAACATGGATGATAAATTCAAATTCCGCAAATCTATCCGTCTCCATCTTCTCCCACTTAATCCTGATTCTCCTCATGTCATTAAGAAGATGTGGGTAGTTTTTGATCATCCTGAACTCGGGAGGGATAAGATTTATCTTGAACTTTTGGATGGAGAAGAAACAAGGATACACGCCATTCTTAATTCCATCCCCGAAACTGCCAAAGAAATGGCAGAGCTTTGTCTTCCTTTAATCTTTCAAGAATATAAATATCCGGACTCCCATGTCGTTGACCCTTTCTGGAGGGTTTTAGTTGGGGATCTTTCGGTATATCTATCTAAGAATCAATAAATTCCATTCCTTATAAATCCACCCCTTTAAGCACCAATTGTGCTCAAAAAGGGGTTGTAATGAAGAAAATTGTACTTGCATCATTCCTATATGTTTTTATGGTGATTGGTATCTGTACAATTTATGCCGCCAAAGCGGATGATTGTCAGGGCCCTCCAGAAATGTGTCAACAGATATCTGACCTACAGGGTCAGGTTGAAGAACTTAAATCTTCAAATACTACCATGTCGGCCAGTCCTACCGTCGATGTTTCTGATAAAATGGCAAAAGCTATTGCCGCAGCCGGTGCTCTGGCTATTCTTCTCAAGATGCTGATGAGCGTGCTCAAATCTTGGAAGGGTCGAGTCCATACGGATAGGGATAAAGCTATCATCCGTGCCGCTACTCTAGGCATTAGCGTCCTGACCTTCCTTGCCACCAACGTCGGCGCTGGTCTTCCATGGTGGCAAGCACTCGTCATTTCCGGCGGAGGACCCGGAGCAATAGCCGTCCACGAGATAATGAAGCTAATTCCGGTCATCCAAGGGAAAACTCGTCTACCGAAATCTGATCCTCCCCCTCCGGTCGAAGAAGCCTAATAAAACTCTCCGGATGTTGACTTGTGGATACTCTCCCGCAAGTCGGACATTTCGGAATTTCAAATATTTCTTTTTCTATTTCTGAAATTTCTTTTTCTATATTGGAGAGTTCTTTTAATTTAGTGAATACTTCATATTCACTAAATTTTAAGGAAGTATATGACCTATTGAGTTCCATTAATATGGTTAATCCACTAATTTCAACTTCACCTGGTAACCTTGATTCTTCAATAGTTTTAATTTGTGCGGATAGATTTACAACTGAATTTCTATATTTCTGCAGCCTATCAAGAATCTGGACTTTTTCATTAGATACTTCAGGAAGAGAAGCGTCGTTAGCTTTCTGTATTTCGTGGATTTGTTTCTTTAGAACAGAAATTCTGCTCATATGACTAAGAATTTTTGCAGATTCAATCACATCTTTTGATATCTCTGGTATAGATATGTCACGAACTCTTCTGAATGAAATTATTTGATCAGCACATGCCCTCATTTTTTTCCATATTTTAAATACATTTATGTTTATTTGTAGTTCCTCTATTAAAATCGCGTTCGATGATACTAATTCTATTTTATTTAAGTATCCAAGTTGGAGACTCAAATTGTTCATACTCCTATTGGAATTCTCTAATACTAACAGACGGGATTGGTATTCAATTATACTATCCCTCTGGGCTTCCAAATCCTTAAACAGTCTTAATAAATCGTCTACCCCGGATAGATTATCAATTTTTTCTTTAATCTGAACGGCTTCTGAAGCTTTATTTTTTGCTTCTTCAATCGCTTTCTTTCTTCCTCTTGAAGAGAGAACAATGGCGTCCTGAAGAACATTGAGTCCAGAAACTTCAGATACAAAATCTGTGATCTGAGGTCCGGATTTATTTAGAAGAAAAATTGGCTCCATTTGAGGAGCAAACCAGGGCTGTATATCATCTCCACCAAGTCTAATGGAAGAGAACCCAAATTCCTTCGTTTCTTCTATTTGAGTTTGGCCAGTTTTATCTAATATTCTATCGCCTATTTTATATCTATTTATTCCTTTTTCCCCTTTCTCCCATACGAGTCCCCATTCTTTAGATTCAATATCTACTGTGCTATGTGGGGTACCCTTACGAACCAGTCCAATGACAGGGTCATTCAAAATTGCTTTCGAAATTGCCCGCATTATTGCAGATTTCCCGATATTGGTTTTCCCTGTTATGCAGGTAAAGCCATTTATCTCAATATCCACATCTTCAATGGACTGGAAATTCTTAATTCTAACTCGGACTGGATTCGTCATAACTACCCCCATTAAAGATCAGTCGTCCATGTTTAAGATTGATTCTGAACCACTAAGGTCCAGTTCATTCGGATCAATATCCATATCCTCAAGTGGAACAACTGTTGGAGAAGAATAATCATCCTCATCATCATCTCCTCCTCCGGTGCGAGTAACAATGGCACTCTCTGCGAGTTTTGATATCTCCTTGTCGTCAATTACACTTTGACCCTGGAGCATTAACTCGATTGCTAGGTCTCTTACTTCACCGAAGATTTGTGGATTGTCGAGGAGTTTTTGTCTAAATTTCTCGTATCCAACTTCTTCAACAACCGTCCCATTTGAATGACTGAACTTATATACATCCGATTTCGCCTTATTTTTTTCTTTTTTCACGACATTGTATGCCAATGCAATATTCATAAGTGTTCGGAATTCATCAATTCCGATTCCATATCTAATTGTCACAAGACCTGAGTGTCCCTGTCTTGCATCGATCTTATTTTTAATATTCTTTACTTCAATATCGGTCGCGATCTGAACTTCATCCATCTCTTTTGTGACTGGATTGAAACGCTTCGCCTTGGACGTCATTTTTGGCTTCAGTAGAATACGAATGGCTGCGAAGTAGCGAAGTGCGTTTCCACCAGTCGTGGTTTTAAGCGCCTCCTCACTGAAACCCTTGGCACCGATCTTGTCTCTCTGCTGATTGATGAACATGACATGAGTGCCGGTCTTGGCAATGATGGACTGGAGTTTCGGCATCCAATCAGACATAAATCGAGGAGTTTCGGCAATCATCTTTTTGTCGTCGATGACGTCTCGATTTACCTCTCTCTTGCACTGGAGAGCGGCAACGGAATCGATGATTATGAGGTCTACTTTGGCGATGGCTGCAGCATTGACAGCAATTTCAACTTCTTCAGCAAAATTTGGGGCGATTCTGATGGCTGCTCCTGTTCCACCAAGTTCAGGCGACCTAAAGTCCGCTCCGAGTCGCATGGCGTAGTTGTCCACCACTGCGTGCTCAAGGTCCACGTACATACCACAGCCACCTGCAGCAACTACCTGGCCTAAAGCCATAAGTGCTATAGTTGATTTCCCTGAGCTTTCCCGACCGAAAACCTCAGAGATTCTTCCACGCGGCCAACCAGGGCAGATAAACTCCCCGCCATCAATTCTCGTGCCGCCAATTAATAGATTGATTACTGTAGAACCGGAATTGATATACTCCATCTTGAATGATGGCTTGACTATGGCTTCTTGAATTTCCTCGCGATCCTTCACCAAGGTAAAGAATTTTGCGAGTTTAGCATGATATTTAATAGGTGCAGCTGCAGCTTTGGCCATTGTGTCTCCCTAAAGAAGATTACAGTGGACAATATTTCTTGAAACTATTCAGTACTCACACATCTTCAAGATAACTTAGTATATTTGGATTTACAGCTGATTTTTCGGATAAATAAACATCCCCTTTAGGAATTTTGGAGAATTCGAAGAATCTATTATTTTCTCTGAAAGCATGTCCAGACCTTTTAATTTTCACCCCCTTTAGCGTTTTTACCTTTTTGATTTTCTCAATGAAAACTCTCTTCTCTGCCGGCGAGAGAGATTCTATTCCAATTTCACCTCTTAAAACACTAAATAATTTCGCTGCAAACATGGCAACTAGATAGGCATCGGCCTCGTTGTCGTCTATCATTTTCGGATTACGGGTGTCGAGCTGAACCACCCTTCCCATCTCCATCTTTCCCATAGTTCCCTTCTTCTTAGGGTCACCCTTGGCGAGAGATTTTAAGGTAGCGGGGTCAAACAAAGCGAAATCTTTTCTATGTTCGAATATTGGGATTTGACTGAAAGTCATAAGTCCAAAATGGATGGACTGGAATGGACCTGCATCATAGGCAGGACTTTCAATCCCGACTACGTCAGGATTGAACTCACTAATTAATTTTTTTACCATCGATTGAAAATGTATGAATCTGGCTACTGGAACCATCGAAACAGAAGTACCCTCGTGGCCGCTATCGACCCTCCTAGCCATACCAGTAGCTTTACTATTGAAAATTGCCCACCCGAAGGCACGAAGGCTCGGGTCTAAACCTAGGGATAACATTTAAGAATCCACCTTTTCTTTCCCAAATCCCAGATTCTTTGATATCCCTGAGAAGTTCTTAATTCAGTTTCTGTTACTATTGAGCCTTTAGGTTTCCTCATTTTGGATTTGTGGTATCTTTTATCACCTCTAGTCCAATAATAATCCTGGGAGACATTCCCATCGAACTCGAATCCCATTTTCTTATAGACATGGCCTGTAAATAATCGATTATCTGAATATGTTACTATTGATTTTGGTTTATACTGTTCAACGAATATTTTTAATGTTTTAGACCATATACCATGAACCCGAAATTTCGGGTTCATGGTCATTCTTGATATTTCATAATCAAAGTTAATATTTTGTCTTGATGGTTTTCTGAAGGAAATGCAGCCTATGAGTTCTTCTTTATGGAAAACACCATAGTTAACGTTAGAATTGCAACCTCCAATGTAATGATATTTTTCATATATTATAGAAGCCTCGGTCGAACTTATTTTCTTAACATTACATTCTTTCGGCCTTAAAGAATAGATTTCCTTTTTAATATTTAATCTATTAGATATAATATCACAAATAACTTTTCTCTTTTCTTTCCATTCATCTTCGAATATCATCATTAATTTCATATTATGATTTTCAGCTATTTTATATTTTTCTAAATCTGAATTTTTAGAATTTGGTTTCGAATGCCATCTAATCCCGTTTAATTCGATCAACAAATCATGTTTACATACAAATATATCAAATGCTTTATCATTAACTTTATGTTCAAGAACAGCTTCGATTCCGAAAGATTCTATAAACTCATGGATTTCTCTGTTTGGTGTTGATATCTTATTATTAGTACAACCACATGTTAAACATCCACCTCTTTTAATATCACTTAGCCTTGGCTTATATTCATATCCGCAGATTGGACATTCGGCTCTGAATGGAATGACTACACCATTTATTGATTCTAGTGGCTTCGGTCCTCCTGCGGGAAATTCATCTATACTAACTGTCCCTCTTAATCCTCTCAAAATATGTTCGTTTGATTTATACCAAGAAAAGACTTTTTCATAACAAGATCCGCAAGATGTTATATCACCATTGGTAATACCAAATATGGGAATATCCTTAGTATTACCACATTTACATCTAAATAGAAATCTTCTCTTACTCCAAAGTCCAGTTTTTGATTCAGAATCAACATATGTAAAGGATTTATACTTTTGACCAAATTTCATTAATTGAACCGAGCAATCACCGCAGTTCTTTTGTCCTCTTTTTAAGATACTGGATATTCTAATTTCCTTCAGATTACCACAGGAACATGAGAATTGAAGCTTTCTTTTAGATCCTGGACCAATATTAATGTCATCGCCAATATAAGTTAGCTCCGAAAATTTATCTCCATGTTTAATGTCTAAGTTGTTACATTCTCCGCATGATTTTGTATGACCAGTCGTTATTCCATTTATATAGAATAACTTCTTCTTACCGCATTTACAAATGAATGGTAGTTTCTTATCACTTCTGGGGCCAACTTCCATATTTTGACCAGCATATGTGAAACCTTTATAGTATTCTCCACTTACCAAAGAAAGCATAATTAACTTTACATACGATTATGCCCGATGATGCATGCATCATCGGGCATAATATCCGCTACTAAACTAGGATCAGATGAGTTCGTCGTAATTCGAATTCAGCTGCGGCTTGTCAGCTGTATCCTGACTCGAACCGCTGGAACTCGAACCCGAAGAAAGCTTCTCCGCCAACTTCTCTTTCGAGATCTCGTAACCCATCTGCTTATTCCCCTTCTCAAGCATCTTGAAGATCTTCAAGCCCTGAGCAAGGACGAAATTCTGAACCTCTTTCGGGACAGTCGAATGGGCCCACTTGCAACCCATGTGCGACAGCTTCTGATTCTGGAATTTCGGGTCCCCGTCAAGTTCACACCTGAGATCAAACACTGCTGGAAGCTTCTTCCCCGTGTTCTCTTCCATCTCTCTGAGCTGACGACGACCGTCGTTATAAGACACCTTTACGCTGGTGTACTTACTCGGATTCATCATCCAGGCGTTGAACTTCAGACCCTGCTTGAGACGGAGCACGTCCATGTTCGGGTCAAGATTCTCATCAAGACCCACGTAATGGGCGATGGCGCAACCAATCTTCTGCTTCGGCTCATCCATCCGATCGCAGCAGATTTCGTTGGTAACTCGCGATCCCTTTTCCCACTTACTGAGGCACTGAACCGAGCCAACGCCCTGCTTGTAGTGAACCATGGCCGAAGCGAAAGCAGGAACCTGAATGTTCAGGCGATCTACTTCGGTCAGTTCATCAACCGGCTTTTTAAGATGATCCGCGAGTTTCTCGTCGATCTTCTTACGCTGCTCGTTGATCTCGTCGGTGGACGGTAGTGCTTTATTCTCAGCGACGAACTTGTCGATCCAAACCTGGACGTGAGACTTGAAAGAAATTACCGAGATTCGGCTCTTTCTCTCTGACGCCGACTGAAGAAAAACGGGAAGCTCTGTATTGACTACTGCTTCCGCGTCGTCGAAACCAAACTGCATGACTCCCATGATATGTCCTTTTGTTATGTTCTGTTCGGGAGAATGTCCTCGTAAGGAGCATCTCGTAAGTAACTATACACTAAAGACCGACCAGTTTTTCAATCCATTAGGTCGTCGTATGAAACGAAATCTCTAGAAATTTCTTCAGGAACAAATTCAGCTTTAGCCGCTTTTGCTTTTGAATTATTATTCAAGAAATTTGCAATCATTTCAGCGTGGGCCGCATCAACGGGTTCCGGCAATTCTTCTGGTCTCTTATTCGGGTCAAGAAGATCCACAGGGTTTATGGTTGTACCATGGATAGCCGGGGGCAAACCCTCTGAAACTACCTTATTCCCGTTAGATGAAGGGGAAGTGTAACCACCTTCATGGGAACTTTGAAATTCCCTATCATCCTTGACTATTTGACGCTGTGTCTTAATGTCAGTTGAAGTCTGTTTAAGCTGGTCATATTTCATCTTGATCAGCTTCCCAGTTTCCTCAAGATCCATTTTCAGGGTCTTCAATGAATATAGGACTTTATGTTCCTCCGACAACTTCGTCATCGAGAGTGCTTGGCGATCAGTTATCGAGGATTGCTGACGTACAACGACGTCGTCGGATAATAACTCCGCCGTTTTTAGCTGAATATCTGCCTCAACCATCTGTATTTCGAGGCGAACTCTTTTCAAATTGGCACGAACTATTTGTAAATAATATTGAACTCTATTTTGATATTTCCTACAATCGGCCAAGACTCTTTGTAAATACTTTGAACCGAGATGAGGAAGAGTTGGGTCCGGTTCAATCTCAACAGAGTAAATAGCAATTTCTTCGAGAATTTTATTTAGGTAATCTTTATCTAGATCCATCCAAAATATTACGTTTGGTCAGGCGACTCTTTCTTAGAAAGAAGTCTATCCTTCATTTTCTTCGTATTGGTCTCGATTTGAAGCAATTTCGCATTTGCTTCCTCAACACTGAAAGCTCCACGAGCTAAAGCGTCATATATGCAAGCTCTTGTAACTTGATCTGCCGCGTCAAGCTGAATGATTGGGAAATCCTCAACAGAACAAGGTTCATCCATGGTTAAATTCATGGAAACGAACGTTGATGTTTTGTCTCCTGCTCTGAATATATCATATGAGCAAGAAACGGTGAACTCTTTAACTTTGACCGTCATGCTTCAAAATACACTCACGATTTGAGTCTATTAGCTTTTGCTCTAGCTAAGATCATCAATCTTTGTTCTTTACTCGAATTCCTATATTCTTCAGCGTCAGATCTTATTCTCGGATTGAAGTATTTGAAGCTATCGGCGTGGCCGAGATTGACATGGCATTCTTCGGGCCCCATACAAAGAGTTGTTAAATTATTAGAATCCAGTTCAAGTTCCGGGCTCTTCTTAAAAGGCTGGACATGATGAACTTGAAGATTCTTTCCATAACCGCAAGCTACACATTCAGGGTTAAGGGATAAAAACTGATCTCGGACATCGTTCCATTTTGAACTCCGTCTCGTGCTTTTCAGCTTTTCTCTAACTACTGACTTAACTAGCCTTATAGAGTGCTTGATTTTCCCAATCATCCTATAAATTTAAATATAGGATCTATCAGGATTTGTCAGTTCAGCTTGCTCTTACTATCGCCAGAAAAGATCCGTTCCCAACCATCCTTATATTTTTTCGTTGAAACCTTGGTGGGTCCGCCAGATCTTTGTAGTGGTTTATAGTATGGCCCACTACCAATTCTTTCCAAGATTTCGGCATTCTCCGGGATAGGTTTCCCATCCTCCATAGGTCTCATGATCCCAACCTTCATGGAATGATCGGAATAATGCCTGATACATGCCATACTTTTCCCATCCTCGGATACTGGACCGGCGACAACATAATCCTCACCATCACATGTATCGTCGTCTTTGTTATCTGTCATCGTTCCTCCCGATATGATAATACAGTATTAATCGCCCGATTTACTAGATAGGCTTTCTTTCCGAAGTCTAAACGAGAGGTTCAAAATGTCTTCAACTACAGTCGTTACACTCGGAATTCAGTATACACCACCGAGTGCTCCGGTCAACTCAGGGCAGTCAACGTTTTCAGTGACAGCAGTACATAGCGCTCAAAATGTTGGGCAAATTGATGTTAATTCAACAGATATACCGACTACAGTTTTCGTGATTCCGTTCGGCTCTGTGGCCGCCGCAAAGGTCGCGATAGTAAAGAATCTAATGAGTTCCGACGTTGGAATAAGAATAAACGGATCTGTGACAGACAACTTCCGCTTGGCTGCTGGTGGAGAACTTGCCTATGCTTGCCAAACCGCCCCGAACTCGTCACCATTGGCTTCTATAAGTGTAGTTACAACTGCTTCTCCAGGGTCAACTGAAAATATTAGTTATTGGATCATGGGAGACTAAGACTGATTCTTCACGTCAAGGTCCTTTGCTATCTCCTTAAGTTTTCTAATGGCAGCGGCTTCTATTTGTCTAATTCTCTCTCTCGTGACCCCGACTATCTTCCCAACTTCCTCAAGAGTCATAGGATCGGAACCTTCTACTCCTTGAGCCCGAGACAATTGAGATATACCGAACCTCCACCTAATTATAGTGGACTCTTGAGGAGTTAGGCGGGTCAAAAGCCTATCTATCCTCTTCGGTAGTTCCGTCTTCATGATTGAATCATCCAGTGGAATAGCATCATCATCCACTATAATATCATGAAGGGATGTTCCTTCACTTGTAGGAAGATCAATTCTTAGAATCGAATTAATTTTTCCTTCAAGAGTTCTACCTATTCTCTTTTTCCCGTCATTTATGGCTTCCGAATATTCTTCTATTGAAGGGCTTCTACCATGTAAAGCAAAGAACTTGGTCTCCATGGACCTCATTTTTCTTTGAGTCTCCATTTGATTTATCGGGGTTCTGATTGATTTTTCAATTTCATCCAGAGATCTGGTTATGTTCTGACGAATCCACCAGACAGCATATGTGGAAAACCTCAATCCTCTATCCGGGTCAAATCTATCAACGGCTTTTATCAAACCCATATTACCCTCCTGAATTAAATCAGAATGAGTATGCCAAACAGCAGATCTTACATACTTTCTAGTTATACTAAGAACGAGGCGAAGATTCTTATAGACGAACTCAGCTTTTAACTTTCTAGTTTCTCTGACGAATTCTCTTATTTTCTTTTTTACTCTTCTATCTACATCTTCTTTTTGATCAATGTCATGTATGCATGATTCCTGCCAGATTTTCCCTGCCTCTGTTAATCTAATCATTTTCATTAGATTTACTGAAGAATTTTTTCCTAATGATTTTTTAAATTCATCGAAGTCTCCTTTCTCAACCGGGAAAGGAGCGTCCTTTACATTAAGTATACTTTCTAATTCAACCCAGCGTTCTTCATTGATGCGGGGAACGAAAGATTTTATTAGTTTTTCACATGATTCAACTATTTTCGCAAAAAAAACTATTTCTTCTTCTTTAGAAGGTACAGAATGTCTATGAACATCAAGTGCGTAGATGGAAATTATATCTGTTCTTTTGTCCTTATCTTTTGGAGTGGAAGTTTTCTCAGAATCCATTTCTAATGATAGTGCACTGGCTCCCATTTATTTCTCCGTTCAAGAAGCGGACAAAGTTTCGGGTTTGATAGAGAACAATTCTCTATCTTTCTTCAGTTTTACCATTCTCGATATGAAAGGTTCTGATCCATATCGGACTACAGAAGCAAAAGCCCGATCAAACTCTTCTTCTTCAATGTTTCTAAATTCCATGATTCCCAATTGGAATCCGTGCTCTAACATGAAATATGCTTCCATTCTCTCTTGATTAAAAACGATATCGGAAATATCAAATTGCTTAACAATTGAACTTTCCTCTACTATTTTTATTCTATCGCCTATCCACTTAGCACTGAAAACGCCATTACCGAAAGACTTAACTAATAGATCCATTTCTTCTTCCCCGCAATCCCCAACTACATGTTACCAGCCGCCTTCATTTTTCTTGCCATATCCCATTTCTTTAAGAAGGAAATGAAATGCTGATTATGGAGTGCACTCGGTCCTCTAGCATTCCTTATTGATTCTATCGCTTTTTCTAACGACAAAGTTTCACTTTTGGTTGTACATGCAGCTAGAGCACAAACCAAACCAGAACGATTCAGTCCAGCATAACAGGTAACCAAAACTTTTCGCCCGGAGTCTAAAAAATCTTTCGCAACAGCTGCTGCGTGGAAAATCATCACTAATTGTTCTTTACTCAACAAACCGTCTTCTATTGGAGCGTGGTGTACGTGTATATCCGTGAAGCAGTCCTGGTGTGGTTGATATTCTCTCGCCATCAGAATGAGGCAATCGAAATGTTCTTCCACTGATCCACCGACTGGAGGTGCCCCGCCCATCCATAGGTTTCCATGAACCTTATCACAATCGGAAAATCGAGATGGTAATAGTATTAATTTTTTCTGTTCCAATCAATGTCTCCTATCTTTAGATTTTAAAACGAATTTATTGGTGGAAATTTTAGATTTACTTTTTAAATGAAAATTGGGGTATCCGAATGACAGACGAAAAAGAACCGTTTGATATAATGAATACTCAAAAATTTACGATTCCGACAGGAAAAAAGACTGTTAAGATGTGGATTGTAGTCACGGTAATTATATTCACCATTTTGCAGGTTTTATTGTTGGCTTGGGCCCTATACTTTCCTAACCATTGATTACTGTGGATTCCTTAGTCGATGGAACTTCTGGAAGTCTTCTATATCCAGTTGCTTCTTTCAATAAGAGTAATACTTCGATTATTGTGCTTCTAAGAATACTTTCACTCGGTTCATCTAGTATAGATAAGGCTTCAAGTTCCTTAGATGCCGCTGCAAGAAACAACTTTCTAGATCTTCTTTTTGACCCAGAGTATTTCGCTTCGACACCATCTTTTTTTAAAGATCGGGACTTTCTAAGTAAAGAATCATGGGTTCTATCTTCATCTAATGGGCTTGAACCACCCTTCACATAACTGATGATAGCTTCCCTTACTACGTCAGATTTTGTTACTTTAATTTTCTTTATTGGTTTATTTGTTTTTGCAACAAAAGACTCCAAGTCTTTCAATACTTTGGGGTGAACTTGAACCGATATTCTTGAAAACTTCTTTATATTCATTGTTTCCGCCCCGATTAAGACGGTTCACCAAAGGCTCGGGGCTTTTGCGCACATTATGGAGGCGTGTCCATCAATGTAGATATTTGAAGCCCGGTATGTTCTGGAAGAGATTTGGCTGACCCATTCTCTTTCGCTTTATCTGGAATGTTTTTTCTACTCATCATCGAATTAAATTTTCTAACCAGACCTGCAAAATGGGGGCTTCTTATAAGTCCCCTCACATCACTTCCGACCAGAAGTTTTTGAGTCATTTGATGGAAGATCTCTACTTCTTCTCTAGTGAATGAATTACTTAGACGCTTCATTTTGACCTACAAGTATTTGATTGCAACAGCATTGAATAGTACGTGTAAACAGTTATCACATACTATCATCAACCAAACTGACATCCATAATGGTTTACCCGGCGAGTATCCCGTCGCGGTGCAATCTTTCCATGGAAGATTTCGAATCAACTTGACTTTTGAGTCAGTCTGTTCAACCGACACTACTTCTATATGTTTTGGAGCCAGAAAATTTTTTGCCCAACAAATATACCTAGCCAGTCTCCACCTATCTATTATGAAGTGTGAAGAAAATATCAACAAAAGAGCTGGTGTAGATTGCGTTAAAAACACAAAACATAAAGAATAAGAGAAAGCATGCATAAATGCTGCTATACTCTTTTTCGTTTTAGTCTCGGCCATATAGTCCGACTGCAAGACATAATCGCCGATTGCATGACAAAAAAGTTGATCAGCTGTTACTAACATTTTCAATCCTGTTCAAAACCATAATTGTTTTGTCGGCGTTGGCGTCTCTCATTTGGCTTTGGTCTTCCACCATCTGAACCTTGATTGTTGCCATACCTTCTGGCACCACCAGGTGGACTATTTGGTCCGAACTCAACAGTTCTCACCCTCTGGGTTGACGAACTTGGGAGACTTTCCGTTATATGGGGAGACCTATATGCTGTCTGTGATCGTCCGGTATTGAATTTTCGATCTTCTGCCATATTTACCATGAGACTTCTGCCTCCCATGGAAGAACCATTAAGTTTTCTAATTGCTTCCTGGGCTCCGAATTCATCAAAAAATGTGACGAATCCGAAACCGCGACTTCTTCCAGTTTCCCTATCATGAACAACAGATGCTTCAGATACTTTTCCACAGGAAGAAAAGAATTCTTTCAGTTCGTCTTCACCCATGCTATATGGAAAATTACCTACATAAACACGATTACTCATTTTTCCGTTCTTCCCTTTGTTTTAGTTAAAAAGTAGTCCTGGTGAGATTCGAACTCACAGCCAGTGGATTTGAAATCCGCTTGCTCAACCGTTGAGCTTCAGGACCTAAAAACTTCATTGACTATTTTACTATTAAGATGATTTTACACTACCAGAATTTTGAAAAGTTGAAGGAAGCCTCTTCATATAAGAAGGACTCACAGATGTGAATGCAATTGATGTCGATTCATCATTCAAGTCAGGTTCCTGAAATTTGAAATATTTGATTCTATCTGCAATCAAAAGTTTCTCTAATTCCAAGAGAGAGACCTCGTTCGGAGTGGATAAACAAGCAACAGTATTTGAGTTTTTGAACCAATTTTCATGATTCACATGTTTTATGAACCCAATAGAAGCATGAACCGATTGGGAAAGTTGTTGTCCGGGATTCAAATCTCCTCGGACAACAATATAAAGTTTTTCCAATCTTTCTTTCATCTATGTTAAATATTGTCGCCCATATTTGATTGAGTAACTCGTGATGTTGTGTTCATTATCACGATTTTTCTTCCACTCATCGAGTTCTTGCCAAGTTACACTCAAGTCGGCGAGGTCTTTCACATACTCAGCAAGGATGAATGAACTGAATTCATTCTTATGTAATGGTTCTTGCGTTATATATCCTCTACCACGAGCATATGCCAAAGCAAGAAGTGCATACCTGGTTCTTCTACCGATAACATTCTTTTCGAGATGGACTCTATGTCTGTCCAATCCATAACATGATCTTGCTTCTGAACTCATTTTTCTACTGAGTTCAGAATTGTCTTTAATGAACGACTTCAACTTTGGAAAACGCATTTGAAAACCTCCAATTGCAAATTAGGATATCTAGTCAATCCTAATTGCGGGAGGTCCTCGCGCTTTCCACAGGAGCATTCACAAGAAAATCATGAAATTACTTTAACAACTCGCGTGCTTCTCGTCAATAGTTTTTGTTTTCTTTCTCCTCTTCGCCACTACCATTATCTCTGATACGGATTTTCTCCAATCACCAGGTCCAGCGACTGAGCGAGTCCCATTCAGAGTAATGATTTCATGATCCCCATATAATTTCAAGGATAACGGAGCAGACGAGTTGGAAAGAATCGTATCCACCTCTCTATGGACAAGATTATTGAATAATCCAGCGAGTCTCCAATGATCCGGTTCGGAGAATCCGCCGCTCGTATATTGAGAAAATTTAGACGTCGATGATAGAGGAATGTAGGGGGGATCTATGTAAACTAAATCTCCCTTTTTAGCATCCTTAACCACCAGCTCAAAATCGCCATGGATGATAGTCACGTTCTTAAGGAGGGAACTTATGATGTGTAGGTTTTCTTCATCGACAATCTGCGGGTCTGTGTACTTCCCGAATGGGACATTGAATTTCCCGGATTGATTAACGCGATAGAGACCGTTGAAACAGGTCTTGTTTAGATAAACGAACCTTGCGGCTCTCGTTATTTTAGTCAAAGACTTTGTTTCTAGTTCCCTGATTTCTAAATATCTCTTTTTGTTATATATGTAGTATCCATTTTCCAATTCCTTAATTAAGGAGGTTGGATGGTCTTTAACTTGCAACCATGTATTTACCAGTTCTTCATTCATGTCGCCGATTACAGCATTTTTAAATTTGCCGGATTTTGCCATCTCAATGAAAACCGAGCCTCCTCCGAGAAAAGGCTCGTAATACGTTTTACATGATTCCGGCATCTCATCCAGAATATGAGGAATCATTTTGGTTTTGCCTCCGAGCCATTTTAGGAAGGGGCGACCCGGATTCTTTGACTTCTTCATATTATTGACTCACATTACACTAACGGATTACTGAGACCTGGCCATCGCATGAGAGGAACGTATTTTCCTCATTTCCGACTTTTGGGTGCTTGATCAAAAATCGCTCACACCCATAGCATTCTTGATCTTTAGCAAATATTTTCCTATCAAATATTTCTTTAAAGAAGACCGTGACATCAATATTTTTCGAAGCACATTTCTTCACCATATTCCTTGTACCGGAACCGAGGAGTGGGTCTTCATGGAAAGCCACACATCCAATTTTTGAACCTTCCTGTCTTTTCTCGATCAGGAAGTTCAATATTTGTTGATTCCTGATTGGACCTGCTGAATTCCCATACTCATTCCAATTAGCTGGAAAAGGGATGAATCTGAGTCCAACGATTTCAGCTGATTCCCCACTTATTTTGTCTGCACCATATTGATCACCATGGATTATTATTGTCTCTTTGCTGAGTTTATGGACAAACTTAAGTATTTTGCTTCTATCATCCCAGTATCTTGAACCGCATATTAAAACATATTCATCCATTCAAAACATTACAAGCGAAATTTACTTTTTAAGTCTATCTTCTTTAGTCTTTGCCTTATGGCAAAGAACACAGAGCGTGACTAAATTGTCGAGTCCACATTCCCCTCCACCCTTAAAAACGGGTTTCTTGTGGTCCATATGCCAAACTGATTTCAGGGATTCACCTACCGTTAATCCGAATTTTTTACAGAATTCAACATATGAAGGGTTCTTTTTAAAACTATCTATCCCAGAATTTACCGAACGTCTAAGATTTTCAATTTCAATCTTCATATACCTCGTATCCACGCCGCATCTCGAACACTGGCCTAGATCTCTCTCATATACGAAGTCTCTTGCATATTTGGTATCAGAACGAATCTTGTACTCATGAATGCAAACCGAAGAACAGAAAGTTCTCTTCGGGGGTTTTACTGGATTCTTGCACCATCTACATAAATTAATTCCATCGGAATTTTTCTTTATCTTCTTTAATTTTGTTCTTCTTTTTTTTGTCATGACATTAGCCTCGCTAATATACATCCGAGAAGAAGGAAGAACCCAATCATTGCTTTATCCACATCTTTATTCATTTATATGTCCTACTATTATATACCAAAAAGATTAAACATACTAAAAGAGGCCACAAGAAAGCATATGCCACACATATTGACATGAAGTAGAACCTGCTTATCTTAACATCTTTCGATGGTCCTGAAGAAGAGAAATATAGAATGAATATTACAATTGATATATAGATGTAAAATACAACATACATCTTTGCCACCTATTTCAAGATGGCAGTATAAATTTATGGATTCAATTTTTTGAAAAGTTTTGGATCTGGCATGGACTCGAATCTAATTTTACATTTCTTGCAAAAAGCCCCATCGTAGATAGAGATGAAAATTGAACCTCTTTCAGTCTCATCTATCATCGGTACAACTTCGCCACCACACACGGGACAAATCGAGGATTGAACCTGGTCTTTTGCGAGGGTGAACCTTGGAACTACGGGAGTTTTAATATTATTTGACTTCCCAGGGTTTATTGATTTTCTGGGAGGTCTTACTGATTTTTTCGTCGCCATCTTCAACCTTACTCGATAGTAACTCCATTAGTGTTGCATGAAGAGATCCCGTAATGCTTACCCTGATAGTTAACTCCAAACATGAGAGCCCAACAAATTAGAACCACGATTATTATAGTGAAGCACCCACAACCTGATCCGTTATTTTCACTCATCTAAATCCCCTAATGTTAATGACTCTGGCTTAAAATCTACCTCTTCAACAACCATCAATGGTTCTTCTCCAGGTCCAACAATATACGTTGTACTTATATATTCAATGGGATATGGAAGTTGTACATCGAATTTGAGATGTATGGTCGACTTATCATCTTCGTGGACTTCACGAATTATTCTTTCGTCTTCTGTTTCTCCTGCTTCTACGACCTTCACATTTTTGATTATAACTCCCTCCCCCATGAGAGAATCCCTCAGAGTTCTTTTCAGTCTATCTTCAATATCTTTATAATCGACCATAAGTTACCCCTATTATCGCCAGTCCATTCGACATGGCCATATCTGTTGGAATCCAGAAAACCATATCGGATAGAGCAAACGTTGTTTCCGCTCTAGTTCTGATTTCCTCTAATGAAATACTTGCCAATCCTCTGGCGACTCTGAATTCGCCAGAAGTGATAAAGCAGGTATATTCATATTTATTAATAACTCCCGAAACATACGATTTATCCCAAATATCCACCAACGCTGTTTTCAGTTCGTCCCCAGGACTGATGACGTACCCGTTCTCTGTTCGTTTTTCTCAAAAGGGTACACTAGTAACAGACCCGCAGTTTATTGGACCTCCGGGACCGCAAGGAGCCCCTGGACCTCAGGGAGTACCTGGAGCTGCCGGAGCGCAGGGTGACTTCGGTTTCACTGGCCCTACAGGTCCTCAAGGTGCTACTGGCGCTTCCATTTTCGGTGGCCCCACAGGCCCGGCTGGTTACACAGGATTCACTGGTCCCGCAGGCCCCCAGGGCGTCCCAGGACAAACTGGTGCTACTGGCCCTTACGGCCAGACTGGTGCTACTGGCCCCCAGGGTGCTACTGGCCCCCAGGGCCAGACCGGTCCGTCTGTTTTTGGTGGTCCTACAGGTCCTGATGGTCCTCAAGGTTCGCCCGGTTTCACTGGATTTACGGGTCCTCGTGGCAATACAGGCCCGACAGGCCCGCAGGGTTCACCGGGACTTACAGGTCCTATCGGTGCTACGGGTCCCACAGGCCCAATAGGGACAACCGGTGCTACGGGTCCTCGCGGTGCTACGGGTCCCGCCGGATATACCGGTGCCACTGGCCCGACCGGGTTCGGTTCCGTAAATGAACTTGTACTTGACCCATTGGGAATAGCTTCTGGTAACACCTATATAACATTAGCTTCAGTTCTTACAGCAGCTTCTTCCTTAAACGGAAAGAAATCCATTCTTGTTCTCGGGGATGTGACTGAGTCCTCCGGATTCTTTGACTTTTCAGGAATAGATTTAGTCTCGAATGATAATATAAATCCCCCAATGATAACTCTTGGTGGGTCATGTACTGGTATCCATCCAATTTCTCTCGATTCTGTCGTGATGGTGTGTAATAAACTTTCAGGAGATCTATTTACCGCAATTTCGGACATTCCGATAATTAGACTGAAGGGTTCAGCACAATTACTCAACTCAAACATAGCCAATTATTTAAATTTAGGTGCTTTCAGTTCCGTACTTGAACTTAACGAATCATCCATAATCTCTTCTTCCGGGTCAGGTTACCTGTTCACAGGTTCCGGTGATCTGGAAGTTAATATGAACGGTAATCCGATTTCTGCCGACGCAAATCTATTCGGCGGAACTATGAATTTGACGATTAACTACGGAGGTGGAAGATCCGTACATTCTTCACCTTCTCCGTTCCCGGGTTTTACGGGCAACTTATCGGTATATCAAACTAAGAGGAAATTCGTTTTCTCTGACTCCATTGTTTCAAATATAGCAAATTACGGACCGAGCGGCCTTAAATGGGTTGATGTACTGAGAATAACAACAGATACAACAAGAACGGTTTATGGCATCACTGCTCCAAGTGGATTTTTTGATAAGCGATCCATACTCATATCAAACGTTGGATCTTTCAACCTGGTACTACCACATCAGAGTCCGACGGAACTTACTCCAGCGAACAGATTTATAATTGATACAGGACTGGATTTAACAGTTCTGCCAAATAGTGAAGTCTGGATTCGGTATGATGACACAACAGCGCGTTGGAGAATAAAAAATTCTGGACCTGCTGGTGCTACTGGACCTGCTGGTGCTACTGGACCTTATGGCGTAACTGGACCTGCTGGTGCTACTGGACCTGCTGGTGGATCTTCAACATTGCCACCAACAGATATCTATGTAGCTACTACAGGATCTGACTCAAATACTGGCTTAACGACTGGTTCTCCGTTTCTTACCATCACTAAAGCCATCAATTTAATAGGTGAATCCGCACCAGCAAACTATGCGCCGATAATTCATATAGGGAGTGGTACATATGCCGCATCCCAGATGCAGGGAGCTAAATGGCCTGCTCTTACTCGTGAGTCTTCTGGCATAATTTTTTGGGGTGATGGTGCAGGACAAGGTGGTGATGACGGTAAAGATGAGGTCTTCACAGGAACTCTTGCTACAATGACGAATTTCGTGAAATTTGGAACCGATAACCAAGTTACCATTAATGAGGCAATTGTCACTGATTTTATTGGGATGACTTTTGAAATTACCAGTGGAACTAATGCTGGACAAATGCGGACAATCATTGATTCGGATGTTAGTACGTACTTCGCTTTCTCTTATGGTTTTAACTCTAATCAAACGTCCGGTACATTCCGAATTTTTCGTCCTGGCGTCATATTGGATAATACCGTCATAGACAGCAATAAGCGGCAACAATTTCGGATGATTCCCCCATCGTACTCGCATGGATTTCAGACAGATTGGGGGGATGGTGGAGCATTCTCTGAACCAATGTCTAGTTGTCCGGCATGTGTTTGGGCAAACGTTGAAGTTCGCAATACATCAGGCAATACCCTTACAGAATACGTCTTTGGTGGCGGATCAGCATGCCTGTTCGGAGTATTGGTAGGCCTTAATGCCACTGTTAGATTTGATTTAGTGAGTCTGTTTATTGGAGCAACTAAGTCATTAATCCCACAAAATACCACAACTATCTTTGAGCCTGCACCGACTCTTGCACCTTTAAATACGATAATTTCAAACATGCCAAGAAAATGGAACGGCTGGGGCATGGCTGTAATAAATGGTAATGATCCTGAATTATCATATGTTCGTAGGTTATCTACTTTATCAATAAGGTGTTCAAGGTTGGATATTCAAGGATTAGAATTGGGGGTCATTAAAGGTGTCTATGCAATGAGCTCAGTAACGCTTACTAACTGTGTCTCAGGTTGGTCTGATAGTTTCATTACTTTCAATCTGGATGTTGACGGAGGACGTTGCTATATGGACGCTTCTTGTCAAACACAGAGAGTGATAGGTACACAACACGCTTTTGTAGAATGTTATGGGAAAATAACAAGTTCTAGCATACACGCCGTTCAAGCTCTCAGTGGGGCCACGATACAGTTAGATCCTGCACAGCTTATTAATGGTGGCGGAATTTTAGTATCAGTCGCGGCTCCTGTTACGGCTATTCCGATAGGTGCTCCGGTAGGAGTAGGAGTGGCCGTCTTAACCGTCGCTACAGAACAATTAGCCGCATATTTTACTGATCCTGGCATGGGTATAATGGGACCAGATGGTTCAACTGTCATTGGTCTAGTACCATGATATGAGTTGATTTCATCGATTTATGGAAAATTATTGAAAACGCGGTAGCTCCTCGATAGAGGATGTTACTGCGATGCTAAATTCAATTCATGATCTAAAAGCTTTAATCTCTGGCGAGGCCGTTTAATATGGCCACCAGAGTTGAAGTCATACGCCGACCAGTAGTTTCTTCTGACGTCATTGTCACGAATGTGATTTTGACTTCGGATAGAAAACTGTCGAACCCAGTAACAGAACTAAATAATAATATATCGACAGTATATGCTCAATTATCTTTACCATCCGATTTCGACGTATCTCAGATACAATATGTTAAAGAAACTAATCCTTCTCCAACGGAGTATTCATACTCCTTTTTCATGCAGTTCAGGAGGCAATCAACTCTCATAGATACTAATTTCCAGGGGCCCCCAGGTCCGACTGGTTCAATAGGGCCTCAGGGTTTGAGAGGTCCCGCTGGTGGGGCCCAGGGCCCGACTGGCCCTAGAGGACATACTGGTTCTTTCGGGGCAACCGGTCCGGGGTATATTGGTCCAACTGGTTCAATAGGGCCTATTGGCGTCACTGGATCAACTGGTCCTCAGGGAGCTACTGGTATCACCGGACCACAGGGAGCTACTGGTATTCAGGGGATAACTGGGCCCCTAGGGCCTACTGGCATGGATGGTGCTACTGGTCCTCAGGGAGCTACTGGTCCAGCTCCCTCTGGTGGGATTTCTGCTACAGGTCCGTCAGTTATCGGTGCAGTAGCAGTTTGGGCTGACACCTCGGGAACACTATTATCGAATAGTGACATCATGATAAGCGGCCAGACGTTGATAACACCTGATGCAGGTGCTACTGGCGTATATATGGCCTTAAGTGGTGGAAACTCTACTTCATCTGGCCCAGGCGGACAAATAACCTTAAAAGGAGGATTAGGTAGTGGTATTCAAGGAAGGGGCGGTCCTGTAGTAATAGTAGGAGGAGCCAGTACTACCACTACACTTTTTAGTGGTGGAGATGTTTCAATAGCCGGAGGCCAAGGTGCCTCCGGTGGTTCAGTCTCAATAACCAGCGGTCTAACATACGGAGCCGGTTCTGTAGGTAGCATATCAATTACAGGAGCTAACGGTTCACTCAGCTCCAATAGAGGTGGTGCAGTCACAATCAGTGCAGGTAGCGGAACTCAAGGTGGTGGTAACCTCAGTCTTTCTGCTGGTAATGCTACGGTAAATTCTGCTTCTGGTGGAAACGTAACACTTGCAGCTGGTACAGGATCAGTAAGTAACGGCGGAACTGTTACCATCACAGGAGGTAACGCTGGTGCCATTGGTGGAACTGTTACTATCACTGCTGGTAGTACTGCAGGTGCTTTTTCAAATGGTGCTAATTTAACCATTACTTCCGGTTCAGTAAGTGGCGGAGGAACAGCTGGAATACTAGCACTTAATGGAGGAACTGGAACCTCCGGTAGGGGTGGAGCTGTAACCATCACGGCTGGCAGTTCATCAGGTTCAAATGTTGGTGGAGCTGTAACAATTACTGCAGGTTCAACAGTAACAGGTGTTGCTGGTGATACTAATATAATAGGAGTTGATAAAACTACCGGCATTGCCGGAAATATAATACTCCGAGGTGGTCGAGGAAGTTCTGCTGCCAATGATGGTCAAATAATAATTGACCGCACCACAACAGATAATAGAGCAACTCGTCTTCAATTCGTAAGTGATAGCGCGAATACGATCACGCTGAAAGCACCTGCAGGTGTTGGCACTAGTTATGCGTTAATATGGCCAACTGCTCAGGGTGGAGCTTCAACTAATTTACAAAATGATGGTTCTGGAAATTTAAGCTGGGCTTCAGGTGGTGGTGTCTCAGGACCCGGTTCTTCTACCAATCTTGCAATAGTAACCTGGAATGGGACGGGTGGTACTGCACTCCTTAATAACAATATAACTATATCTGGACAGACGATAACTCCTCCAGCAGCGGCAGCAGCGAGCGGGATCGGTCTTACAGGGGGTACTGCCACAACTTCAGCAAACAGTGGTGGAGCAGCTCTTCTGGCTGGCGGTACACCTGGCGCTACAGGTAACGGCGGTGTCATTACGATCGCAGCCGGACCGGGAGGATCCACTTCTGGTACTGGTGGTGCGACTACAGTCAGAGGCGGAGTAGGAAACAACGCTGCCGGTGCCGGTGGGGACTTGACTCTTTCTGGGGGTAATGGCGGGGCGACTTCCGGTAATGGCGGGGCCGTGACTCTCTCTTCAGGTACTCCTGGAACTAGCGGGGCTAGTGCTACAGTTACCATCTCAACACCTTCCACCACCGGTAGTGGATTTGGTGGTGGCGGAATAACTATTAATACAGGGTCTGGGAATGCGGGTGGTGTTGGAGGTACCATTCAAGTCTTATCCGGTAATGGTGGTATTACAGGTACTGGTGGGCTAGTAGATATACTGGCCGGTAACGGTGGTAGCACCTCGGGTAATGGTGGCGCTGTTTCTATAAAATCCGGCAATGCTGGAGGTTCTGGTGTTGGCGGGGCAATCACCCTCACGGGTGGAACAGGCTCATCCGGTGGCGGTGCAGCGACCGTGAGGGGTGGACTCGGTGTTG